>WNGA01001796.1_pt1 | contig 32873 bp, 37 predicted proteins | sample 5400061 | NCBI WGS metagenome assembly WNGA01 (sample SAMN13153366, study PRJNA577476) | soil metagenome | isolation source: 100 cm soil or saprolite under grassland replicate 2 | place: USA:California | collected 2016-06-15 | reverse complement strand
CGATCACATGCGATCCGCGTCCACAGCTGCCTGACGGCTTCCGGCGCAACAGCACCCGCGTTGGGGCGGCGCTCGGCGCGGCCCGCACCGGGCTCAGCGTCTACGAGCTACCGCCGGGCCAGGCGATAGGCCCTTATCACTACGAAAATCCTGACGAGGAGTGGCTCCTGGTCGTCTCAGGCACGCCAACCCTGCGGCATCCGGGCGGCGAGGACCAGCTCGAACCCTGGGACATCGTCTTCTTTCCGTCCGGTCCCGCCGGAGCACACCTCGTGCGGAACACCAGCGAGTCGACCGCCCGCGTCGCGATGTTCTCCTCGAAGGCAGCGACGGTCGGTGCCGTCGTCTACCCGGACAGCGACATGGTCTGGGTCTGGACAGACGACGATGCGGTCGACCTCGTCGTCAAACGAAGCAGCGCCGAGGACGACGCAGCGCCGTGGACTACTGGGACGAGCGAGTCCGAGAGGTAACCGCTCGGCTGGGCCAGCGTTCGGGAATGTCCCCTGACGGGCTTCCCGCGGTAGGTTCCCCACCAGCTACCTCGACCTTCGGCACGTTCGCATCGCCTGAGTGGAAACAGGCGCAAGCGTCAGGCAGGTGAATCACCAGCGCCATGCTCATGGACGCTCAAGTCGAGCGCAGCACACGGCCGATTGCCCACAACCCAGGGATCGTGTCCCGGCGGGATCAAGTAGACATCTCCGGCGGCGGCTTCAACCTCGGTGCCATCGTCCATCCTGAAACGCATCCGTCCAGAGATGAGATAACCGAGGTGCTGTTGCGCGCACAGCTGGCCTGCAACGGCGTCCTCTTCGTGCTCTGACCAGCGCCAGCCTGGCTGAAACGTGGCTCGGTCGAACGTCATGCCGCCGAGCTCGATGAGATCTACGCGACCCATAGGCAAGACATGGCTTGTGCTCGCAGCATCAAGACTGTGGATCTGCGGCAGCTCGCCCATCAGATGATGATAGGCCACACCGGGCAGGCGAGCCGCGCATTCGCCTGGCCAGCGTCGCGAATGACGCCTGAGCGCGAGCAATCCGACTCACTTCGCGGCGCAGCGCTGGAAGGATGCAGGCGTGAACAGGCGCAAGGCTGGTGCGGCTGTCGTAGCCGGAGTCCTTCTCCTCGTTGCGTTGGTTGCCGGCGGCTACTTCGCCTACGGACACCTCGTGAGGGATACGCCCGCCGGTAGGGACTTTGCGATCTGGGACGACCCGAAGCGAACGTTCTCGCTTCCGAACGACACCGGTGGGCCGCGCCTTATGCGCCGCTGCGAGGATGTGGACGAGTGCCGGTCGCCGGACGAGGGCGAACTCGTCCAACCGCGAGAGTCCTTCGACTTCAAGCTCTACTACGACGAGGACAGGACGTACATCGTCGCCAACGCGCACGGAAGAACGTTCGGCTGCCTTACCGTGCCTCTGGCGGCTGGTGTCGGCCCGTATCCGGATTCACTCTCGGATCTGATGCGGTGTCCGCGCGGCACGCCGAAGACCCTGTGAGGAGAGCAGGAAACGTTGTGCGTCAGCTCACCCCGACTCCCTGGGCGGAGTGACCTCTGGGTGGGCCAGCGTGCGGCAATGTCACTCGACTAGGCGCAGCTCGTCGAGGGTCGATACGTACGCTCAGCGAAGAGCCTCCTCGAACCGCGGGTCGTCCCGTAGGGCGGCGAAGTCGTCGTCTCTGCGAGCGTCTTCGCGGAACCGCGGGAGCAGCTCGACGGACCGTCGGAGGTGGGCGAGCGTTTCGTCGCCCATGTCGCCCGCGAGCGTTGCGAAGCACGCGCAGTTGTAATGCAAGCCCGCGTGGTCAGGCATGTGCTCGAGGGCAGCGCGGACCGCTTCGAGCGCGTCGGTGTACCGCTGTTCGCCGTAGGCCGTCATGGACTCTCTGTGGAACGGCCACGCGTCACCCCAGTCGACCCCCTGGTAAGCCTCGCCGGGTGTGGCGCCGACGGCGAGGACGGTTCCGTCCCCGGTCGCCTTCCGCCGCGACTCCGGCCCGACGAACACGAGTGTTCCTGGCGGCGCGTCGACCGCCTCGCCGTCGACCTCGAAGGTCGCCTTCCCGTCGAGCACGATGTACAGCTCCTCCTGGCCAGACCCGGCCTCGTCGTGCTCGTTGATTAGCGTGCCGTCCTCGCCGGGCGTGTAGGCGTTGATTCCGAATGCGTGGATCCCGAGGTGCTCGCGCACCGGAATATCTCTGCCGAGCCGCTCGATGTCGTCGAGGTGCGCGACCTGCCACGTCGGCTTGTCGTTCATCCGTATTCACCTCCGAGTTGCGCGGGGTCGTCAGGAATCCCTTCGATCGTAACCGCCGTCAACCGGTTCGCCTGATCTGGCGACAGGCCGACGGTCCGGGTAGCGGACCGTCGGCTGAGGTTGCCGCACTGGGATTCGGTGACCGTCGAGGGTTGCAAAGGTGGATTGCGCGATCGTCCTTACGCCCGAGCGCGACGCGGCTAAGGCATGACGCTAAAGAAACGGCTTGGCCGAGCGTTATTTGCCGCTGCGCTCGATGATCTCGACCCGGTAGCCGTCCGGGTCGCGGACGAAGCACAGGAGCGAGCCGCCCTCGCGCACGCGGTACGGCTCCCGTTCCGGCCCGATTCCCTGCTGGCCGAGCCGCTCGAGCGTGTCTGCGAGATCGTCGACGCCGATCGCGATATGGCCGTAGCCGGTGCCGAGCTCGTATGTGCGGCCGTCGTGGTTGAACGTCAGCTCGAGCTCCTCGTCCTGGCCCGGAAAGCCGAAGAAGTAGTTCGTCGCCTCGAGCTCGCCGTCGCGCACGATCGGCAGCTCGCGCCGGAACTCCATTCCGAGAGCCTCGTAGAACGCGCGGCTCCGCTCCGGATCGGTGATGCGGACCATCGTGTGCAGGTAGCGCGCCACGCGGGAATCCTACGAGAGGGCCGGCTGCACGTCGGCGGCCCGCTCGCGGAGCGCCGCGATCGCGAGCGCGCCGAACGCGAGCTGGTAGAGGAGGATGCCCCAGCTGAGCAAGGGCACGACGTGCAGCTGCGAGAACATCGCGGTGAAGCCCGCCAAGAGCTGCGCGCCGAGCAGCGCGACGAGTCCCGGACGCTGCGCCCGCACGACGAGCAACGCCGCGAGCGCGAGCTCGACGAGGAAGAGCAGCGAGCCGGACGCGACGTGCACCCAGAAGAGGAGCGTGCCGAGGTTCGGCGGCGAGAGCAGGTCGACGACGAGCAGCGCGCTCGCCGCCCGCAGGCCGTCGGCAACCGCGCCGGCGAGTGCGGCGGCCGCGCGCCAGAGGAACCATGCACAGCACAGCGTCCCCGCCGCGTACGGCGCGAGCGTGTCGAGGTGCTCGCCGTAGAAGCTCAGACCGTGGTTGTCGGTGAACCCCTCGCCCGTCACGAGCACGCACGCGACGAGGCCGGCGAGGAAGGCGGCCTGCGCGTAGACGAGCTGCCGAGCCGCGTTCACTGCTCGAAGTCCTCGCGGATCACGCCGTACATCACACCATCAGTCCACTCGCCGTGCCGCAGGTACGCCTTGCGCTTGACGCCTTCCCTGATCCACCCGGCGCGCTCCGCGTGCCGCTGCGCGCGCTCGTTGAAGCCGTACACGATCATCTCCAGCCGGTGATAGCCGAGATCGAACACGAGGTGGCGCTGGAAGAGGCGCGCCGCCTCGTCCGCAAGACGGCGGCCGCGGAAGTCCGGATGGACGGCGAGCTTCTCGAGCTGCGCGATCCGGCTGCGCGCGTTCTCGACGTGGAAGCCGAGCGAGCCCGCGCGCTGCCAGCCGTCGCCGCCGCGGACCTCGATCACGAAGCGGCCGAAGTGCTCCGGCTCGTGCTCCTGCCGCTCGAGCTCTTCGACGATCCGCTCGCGGTCCCGAGCGGCGCGCGCGCCGAGGAACGGCTGGACCTCCTCGTGGTTGACGAGCTCGTGCAGGAAGTCCGCGTCGTCACGCGTCGCGCGCCGGATCCGGATGTCGCCGTTGTCGGTCACGGCTCCTGCACGGCCGGAGCGCGGCGCGCTAGCCGGACGGCTCCGGAGCCGAGCGCGACACCGGCGAGGATCAGCGCGAGGCCGCCGACCGTCGCCGCGGTGAGGTGCTCGTCGAGCAGTAGCGCGCCGTAGAAGAGAGCGACCGGCGGCATCAGATACGTCACGAGGCTGACGCGCGCCGCGCCGTGCTCGCGCAGGGCGCGGTAGAGGATCAGCTGCGCGAGCGCGGTGCCGAGCAGCGTCAGCGCGGCGAGCGACCCGCCCGCCTTCCAGCCCGGGACGTGGTCGGGCGCAGCGACGATCGCGAGCGGCAGCAGCGCGAGCGCGCCGCCGAACATCGAAACAGTCGCGAGCGCCGGGCCGCTCGCGCTGCCGAGTCGCCGCTGCGCGTAGAAGCCCGACGCCGCGTAGGAGATCGACGCGACGACGACAGCCATCGTCCCGAGGACGAACGTGCCCGTCACGGTCGGCTGCGCGCCGCTGAGGACACCGACGCCGACGAGGCCGAGCGCGAAGCCGGCGAGCCTCACGCCGGTCGTACGCTCGCTCGGAAGCAGCAGCGGCGCGAGCATCGCGTTGAAGATCGGCACCGTCGCATTCGCGATCGCGGCCACGCCGGAGTCGATGTACTTCTCCCCCCACGCGATCAGCGTGAACGGGATCGCGCCGTTGATCACCCCGATCGCCAGGCCGTGGAAGCCCGCGGCGCGGGCGTCGGCGAGCGCGCCGCGCCAGCCGCGCGTCGCGACGAGGAAGCCCGCGAGCGCCAGCGCCGCGAAGGCAAGTCGCAGCTCCATCATCGCGGGTGGCGAGAGGTCGCGCACCGCGACCTTGATGAAGAGGTAGGACGCGCCCCAAATCGCCGCCAGCAAGCCGATCAGGAACGGGTACGAACGCGTCACAAGCCCAGGCTACCTCTCGGAAATCGGCCTCCCTGCCGATACGCGGGATAGGCATGAAGCGCATCGCTCTGCTCGCTTTCGCGGCACTCGCCGTCGTGGCGGCGTCGTCGGCTTCGCCCGGACCCGTCGTCACCCGAGGCAGTGCGGCCGTCCCGGCCGGCTGCGATCCCGCCGCTGCAGCCGTCGTCGCAGCCGCGCACGCGGCAGGCAAGGGCCGGACGCTCGTCTACGCCGAGGTCGTCCCGAGCCGCGAGCTCGACGCGGGCCGGGCCAACCTGAGGGCGGCCGTCACCGGCGCGGACGGCACGTTCGCCGTCGACGCGCTCCTCGACTGCGTCGCGGGATCGGTCCTCTCGTGGTCGGAGCGCACCGTGCCCGCCGTCACGTCGCCCGGCTCGTGCCCGGTGCCGCCGGACTGGCGAAGCGGCGAGCCGGTCGTCGCGTGCGCCGCGCTGCCCACGGCGTGGGAGACGTCCGCGGACTTCACCGTCAGGTCGACGTCGCAGTCGTCCGGAAGCTGCGGCGGCGTGGCCGTGCGGTCGCGCGTCCTCTCCCTCCTGCACGCGCTCGACTACGGCCGCGCGCACGATGTCGCGCAAACATTCGACGCGCGCGGCACCTTCCGCCCGTACTCCGCGACCCTCGAGCGGCCGCTCGCCGGCCGTGCGGCGATCGAGCGCTTCGCCAAGGTCCGCGTCGCCGCCGCCGACGGCTGGACCGCGACGCGGCTGCTCGGGCCGCGCGACCGCACGCGCACCACCGCCTCGTATCGCGTAACGCTGACGGCGTACGCGAGCGGCCTCCCGACGGGCGCCGGCAACGCGAACGTGCAGCTCGACTGCCGCACCGGACTGATCCGCTCCTGGAGCGGCCCGGCCCTCCCGCTGCCGGGGTAGGGACGTCGGGAGGCGCGGATACACTGAGTCCCTGACGCAGGTTGCGGAACAGCCTCTGCACCGCGCGCTCGGGCTGACGGACGGCGAGTTCGAGCGGATCGGTGAGCTTCTCGGCCGCGAGCCGAATCATTTCGAGCTCACGGTCTTCTCGCTGCTCTGGTCCGAGCACTGCGGCTACAAGCATTCGGCGCTGCTCCTGAAGCGGCTGCCGTCGACCGGCGAGCACGTGCTCCAGGGACCGGGCGAGAACGCGGGCGTCGTCGACCTCGGCGACGGGGAGGCGGTCGCGTTCAAGGTCGAGTCGCACAACCACCCGTCCGCCGTCGAGCCGTTCCAGGGAGCGGCGACCGGCGTCGGCGGAATCCTGCGCGACATCGTCGCGATGGGCGCGCGGCCCATTGCGATCCTGGACGGGTTGCGCTTCGGCGCGCCGGACCATCACTTCGACCGCGCCGTCGAGGGGATCGGTCACTACGGCAACTCCGTCGGCGTCGCGACGGTCGGCGGCGAGGCGTACTTCGACGACGCGTACGCCGACAACTGCCTCGTCAATGCGATGTGCGTCGGCATCCTCCCGAGCGAGCGCGTCACGCGCGCGAAGGCGCGCGTCGCGGGGCATCTCGTCGTTCTCTACGGCGCCACGACCGGCCGCGACGGCATCGGCGGCGCAAGCGTGCTCGCGTCGCAGGAGCTGGGCGAAGACGACGCCGACAAACGGCCGAGCGTCCAGGTCGGCGATCCGTTCACGGGCAAGAAGCTGATCGAGGCGAGCGTCGAGCTCGTCGAGAGTGGACTCGTCGAGTCGCTGCAGGACTGCGGCGCCGCGGGGCTCGCGTCGGCGATCGCCGAGATGGCGTCAGACGGCGCGGGGATCGACGTCCACCTCGACCGCGTGCCGCAACGCGAGGAAGGCATGGAGCCGTGGGAGATCATGATCTCCGAGTCGCAGGAACGGATGGTCGCGGTCGTGCGCGTCCAGATGCTCGACGCGGCTCGCGCCGTCTGCGAGAAGTGGGAGCTCCCGTTCACGGTGATCGGCGAGGTCACCGAGAGCGAACACCTTCGCGCGTTCGTCGACGGCGACGTCGTCGGCGACATTCCCGCGCGGCTGCTGACGAACGAATGCCCGCGCTACGAGCTCCGCGTCGCTCCGCGCGACCCGCAGCCCGCCTCGCCGCCTTGGGGTCCCACGCACGACCAGGCGCTGCTCGAGCTCCTGCGCTCGCCGAACGTCCGCTCGAAGCGGTGGGTATACGAGCGCTACGACCAGCTCGTCGGCTCGCGCACCGTGCGGCGGCCGGGACTCGACGCGGCGGTGCTGCGCCTGCGCCCGTCCAACCGCGGCCTCGCCGTCTCGCTCGACGGGCAGGGTCGCATCGCGCGCCTCGATCCGCGCACCGGCGGCGCGCTCGCGATCCTCGAGGCCGCGCGCAACGTCGCGTGCGCGGGCGGCACGCCGCTCGCGTTCACCGACTGCCTCAACTTCGGCAATCCCGAGAAGCCCGAGCAGGCGTGGGAGCTCGCGGAGGCGATCGAGGGAATGGCGGACGCGTGCCATGCGCTCGGGCTGCCGATCGTCAGCGGCAACGTGTCGCTCTACAACGAGACCGACGGACGCCCCATCCATCCCACGCCGGTCGTCGGCTGCGTCGGACTTATTCCGGACGTGACTCGTGTCCCGTCGACGTGGCGCGAGGGCGACGTGGTCTTGCTGGCCGGCCATCCGGAACTGTCGCTCGACGGCTCCGAGTACCAGCGTCTGTACGGCGAGCTCGGCGGACGGCCGGCGCGGCTCGACCTGCGTGCCGAGGCCGTGTTGATCCGCTTCCTCGCCAAGGTCGCGCCCTACGTCTCGCTCCTGCACGACGCCGCCGAGGGCGGCCTCGCGGTCGCGCTCGCCGAATGCGCTCTCGCGAGCGGAATCGGCGCCGAGGTCGAGCTGCCGCCCGACGCGATGCGGCTGTTCGGCGAGGGCGGCGGCCAGGCGATCGTCGCGTGCGCGCCTGAGTTCGCGGCGACGCTGCGCGGCGTGCCGCTGCGACGCCTCGGCGTCGCCGGCGGCGACACGATCTGCGGTGTCTCGCTTGGACAGCTCGAGGAGGCGTGGAGCTGATGTGTGGCGTGTTCGGGATCCGTGCACCGCAGCGCGACGTCGCGCGCATCGCGTACTTCGGCCTCTTCGCGCTGCAGCACCGCGGCCAGGAGTCGGCGGGCATCGCCGTCTCCGACCACAGCCGCCTCACCGTGCTGCGCGACATGGGGCTCGTCTCGCAGGTCTTCGACGAGCGGAAGCTGAGCGGCCTACACGGCGACGTGGCGATCGGTCACACGCGCTACTCGACGACGGGCGCCACGCACTGGGACAACGCGCAGCCGCTCATCCAGCACGGCCGCGCGCGCACCGTCGCGCTCGGGCACAACGGAAATCTCACGAACGCCCAAGCGCTGCGCGCCGAGCTTGCCGAGGACGGCGTCAGGCTCTCCTCCACGTCCGACAGCGAGCTGGTCGCCGCGCTGATCGCGAACGACGAGGCGCCGCTCGCCGACGCCGTCGCGAACGCGATGCGCCGGCTCGACGGCGCGTACTCGATCGTCGCGCTCTCGGAAGGAGTGCTCGTCGCGTTTCGTGACCCACTCGGCTTCCGGCCGCTCGTGCTCGGGAGGCTGGACGGCGAATGGGTGGTCGCGTCGGAGACCTGCGCGCTCGACCTGATCGGCGCCGAGACGGTGCGGGAGGTGATTCCCGGCGAGCTCGTCCTGATCGACGAGGACGGCCTCCGCTCGGTGCAGGCGGTCGAGCAGCCGGACCGCGGCGCGCTCTGCATCTTCGAGTTCTTCTACCTCGCGCGACCCGACTCGCGCCTCGAGGGCGTCGAGGTCCACGCGGCGCGCGTGCGCATGGGCGAGGCGCTCGCGCGCGAGGCGCCCGTCGAGGCCGACCTGGTCGTCCCGATCCCGGACTCGGGCACGCCCGCTGCGATCGGCTTTTCGCGCGCGCTCGGCATCCCGTTCAGCGAAGGCTTGATCAAGAACCGCTACGTCGGCCGCACGTTCATCCAGCCGGAGCAGGGCTTGCGCCAGCAGGGGATCAAGCTGAAGTTCAATCCGCTCGAGGACGTCAGGGGCAAGCGCATCGTCGCGGTCGACGATTCGATTGTGCGCGGCAATACGACGCGGCAGATCGTGCAGATGCTCTTCGACGCGGGCGCGACCGAGGTGCATGTCCGCGTCTCGTCACCGCCGGTGATCGGCCAGTGCTTCTACGGCATCGACCTCGCGGATCCCGCGGAGATGATCGCGGCGAACCTGACGGTCGACGAGGTGCGCGAGTCGATCGGCGCGACGTCGCTGCACTACCTCTCGCTCGACGGCCTGCAGCAGGCGACGCGGCGGCCGGAATCCCGCCTCTGCCGCGCCTGCCTGACGCGCGACTACCCGACGGAGATTCCGGCCGACGCAAAGAAGCTCAAGTTCGAGCCGGTCGCGTAGGTCCTTCTTACTGCTCGAGCACGCGCGACGCCTTCGCGATTCCGCGCGAGAGGAGATAGGCGACGGTCGCCCACTTGAAGAAGTCGAACCAGTCGACTGCGCCGAGGTTGTCGGAGATCCAGCAGACGAGCATCGCGACGATCAGCACGACGACGTAGAGCACCATCTCGGCGTTGCCGGGAATCGGCAGCCGGGCGCCGGCCGGCATGTTCATCGTTGACATTGACGCTCCTTTCAGGCCGCGTGACGCGGAGTGTGGACGATCTCGAGCTTGAGACCGTCGGGGTCGTAGAAGAACACCGCGTAATACCCCAGCTGGTACGCATATTCCTGCGGGCCGCTCTCGATCTCGACCTCCTGGGTGCGAAGCCATTTGGCACGCTCGTCGACCGCCGCACGACTCGCGGCCTCGAGCGCGAGGTGATGGAGGCCGATCTCGTAGCGATCGTACGGCGCGTCGCGCCGCGTCTTCGCCTCGCGCAGGCCGATCGAGGTTCCCGGCCCCCAGAGGTAGTAGATCGTCTCGCCGCGCTCGCCTTCGACCTCGCTGATCCCGTGGAAGCCGAGCGGCGCGAGCAGATCGCGGTAGAACGGCAGGCTGCGGTCGATCGACGAGACGACGAGGTCGACGTGATGGACGCCGGACGACTGCACAACCGCAAGGCGTTCAACGCGCCTGCCCCAACTCCTGCCCGCGCCCGTACCGCACCGCCCGCCGAACCGCGCGTGGATCGAGCCCCCGCTCGAGCAACTCCTGGCGCAGCTCGCCCTCCGCGGCGAGCCTCAGGAAGAGCCAAGCGAGCGCGAGGATGGTCACCGTCGATCCCTCGATCATCATGATGCTGCCCGCGACGCGCTGGTCGTTCAACGCCGTCATCCCGAACGGGCGCGCGACGTGCTCGTAGAAGCCGTAGAAGACGTGGTTCGGCCAGATGAAGACGTTGCCGAGGATCGTCGACGCGATTCGCACGGCCGCGACGTAGCCGAGCTTTGCGCCGGTGCCGAACCACTCCGGCATCGGCAGCGTCTCGAGCACCGGCGTCCACATCAGGACGCCGCCGGCGAAGAAGCTCGCGTGCTCGAGCGCGTGCACCGAGTCGTGCCGCAACGCCGCCTCGTAGAGGAACGGCAGGTGCCAGGCGTAGAGGTCGAGCGCCCAGAGCGCGAGCGCCACGAGCGGGTGGAAGGCGCGCCGCAGCGGGTGTACGAAGCGCAGCAGCGGCCGCAGCACCGGTCCGGTCAGCCCGGCGAGCAGCGCCAGCGGCGCTAGGTCCCCGAGCAGGATGTGCTGCGTCATGTGGAACGCGAACGATTCGCCGGAGTAGAAGTCGACGGGAGAGACGACGGCGGCGACGAGCAGCCCGATTCCCGTGGCGAACGACGCGAGCCGCCACGCGGGCGGCCGTGCGCCGCGCCCGGCGAGCGTCCTCACGCGCCGCGCGTAGAGCGCCGCGAGCAGCAGGATCGGCACCACCTGCAGCGGCTCGAGCGTCCAGTGCGTCACGCGAAGAGTCTAGGCGGCAAACTAAGCCGCGCCTCGTGCAGCTCTTCCACTACCACCTGGTGACGAACCGGGTCCGCGAGGTGGAGGCGCGATACCTCGCGAAGCTCGGGTTCGAGCTCGTCGCGCGCTACGGGCGCATCGGCGAGGAGCACCGCGGCTTCGAGCCGGGGATGTCCTGGGAGGAGCTGGATGCGCTTGGGTTCAAGCTGCGGCTGTCCGAGCTCGAGCGCGGCGCCGTGAACGTCGTCGTGCAGCCGGGACAGTGGGACCTGCCGCGCGTCGACCATGTCGGGGTCGCGCTCGACGAGGACGACTTCGCTGCGACGCTCGCGCGCGCCGACCAGCTGCGGCTGCGCATCCAGGAGCACGGCGCGCGCCGGACGTTCGTCTCGACCGGCGCCGGCTACCGGCTCGAGCTGCACCCGCCGCGCGACTGGCTCGAGGAGCTGCTCGCGCAGCGCGACGTCCTCTCGCTCAGCGAGCTCCACCTGAAGGCGGACGAGCCGGTCGCGAAGGCGCGCGCGCTCGCCGACCTGCTGGACGCGCCGCTCGACGAGACGTCGGTCGAGCTCGGCACGACGCGCGTCCGCTTCCTCGAGGGCGGCCCTCCCGGACGGCCGGAGCTCCACGCAGAGCTCTTCGTCTAGGCCCGCGACTAGGATCGATCTGTGGGGAAGACCTACGAGGGGTCCGGGGTCTCGATCGCCAAGGCCTACGAGGTCGTCGAACGGCTGCGCGCGGCGGTCGAGTCGACCGGCGCGACCGGCTTCGGCGCCTTTGCCGGGCTCTACCCGCTCGACGACGACCGCCTGCTCGCCGCGTCGACCGACTCGATCGGCACGAAGCCGATGGTCGCGCGGCCGCGCGGCAAGCTCCGGAACTGCGGCGCCGACATGGCCGCGCACTGCATCAACGACGTCGCGACGACGGGCGCCGAGCCGCTGTTCCTGCTCGACTACGTCGCTTCGGAACGCGTGCAAATCGAGCAAGTCGCCGAGCTCGTCGAGGGCGCCGCGGAGGTGTGCCGCGCCGCAGGCTGTGCGCTGATCGGCGGCGAGACGGCCGAGATGCCGGACGTCTACCGCGAGGACGAGCTCGACTTTGCCGCGACGTGCGTCGGCATCGTCGACCGCGAGCGGCTCGTGGACGGCTCCCGCGTCGAGGCCGGCGACGCGGTCGTCGGCTTTCCGTCCGCGGGCGTGCACGCGAACGGCTTCACGCTCGTCCGCAGCGTGCTCGAGGAGGAAGACTACGACGGGGACGACCTGCTCGCGCCGACACGTCTCTACCTCGACGACGTACGCAGGCTTCGCGAGCGCGCGCACGCGTTCGCGCACGTGACAGGCGGCGGCATCCTGGGCAACCTCTCGCGCGTCCTGCCCGACGGTCTGCGCGCCGAGCTCGATTGGGACGCGTGGCAGCGGCCGCCGGTGTTCGCGTGGCTCGCGCGGCACGTCGGCGAGGACGAGCTGCGGCGCGTGTTCAACCTCGGCATCGGCTTCTGCGCCGTCGTGCGCGATCCCGGCGACGAGCTCGTGATCGGGAGGATCGAGCGGACCTGATCGGCGTGCTCGTCAGCGGCGAGGGGACGAACTTGCAGGCGCTGATCGACGCGGAGCTGCCGATCGTCGCCGTCGCGTCGAACCACAAGGACGTGCCGGCGTTGCAGAGGGCGCGCGACGCCGGTATCCCGACCGCCGTCTTCGCGCTCAACTGCCATCTCTCGCGTGAGGAGCGCGACTACGTGATGGCGACCTGGCTCGAGCAGCACGGCGTCGAGCTCGTGGTGCTCGCCGGCTACATGCACCTTCTCACGCAGCCGTTCCTCGACCGCTTCCCGCAGCGAATCGTCAACGTCCATCCGTCGCTGCTGCCGGAGTTTCCCGGACTGCACGCGATCGACGACGCGCTCGCCGCAGGCGTCGACACGACCGGTGTCACCGTCCATCTCGTCGACGAGGGCGTCGACAGCGGTCCCGTGATCAGGCAGGAGCCCGTGCCGGTCGAGCCCCGCGACTCGCTCGTCGACCGCATCCACGAGGTCGAGCACCGGCTATTGCCGGAGGTCGTAAGGAGCCTCGTCCAAGCAAGTAACTCAGAGTTACAAAGTCAGAGGAGGCACGGCCGGTGAGGGCGCTGCTGTCGGTCTACGACAAGGCAGACCTGGACACGTTCGCGCGCGGGCTCGCGGAGGCCGGCTTCGAGCTCGTCGCGAGCGGCGGCACGGCCGCCTTCCTCGAGGAGCAGGGACTATCGGTGACGCGCGTCGAGGACGTGACGCAGGCGCCCGAGATGCTCGGCGGCCGCGTCAAGACGCTGCACCCGCGCATCCACGGCGGCATCCTCGCGCGACGCGATCGCGCCGACGACCTCGACGCGCTCGCGCAACAGGACATCGAGCCGATCGACCTCGTCTGCGTGAACCTCTATCCCTTCACGACCGCCGTCGCGCAGCGCGGCGTGCGTGAGGAGGACGTGATCGAGATGATCGACGTCGGCGGGCCGTCGATGCTGCGCGCAGCGGCGAAGAACTTCGCGCACGTCGCCGTCGTCTCGAGCCCGGCGCAGTACAGCGACGTCCTCGGCGAGCTGCGCGAGCGCGGCCAGCTCTCGCTCGAGACGCGGCGCCGTCTCGCGACCGAGGCGTTCGCGACGTCGGCGTCGTACGAGGCGGCGATCTCGGCCTGGTTCGGCGAGAACGACGACTTCCCGCAGACGCTGACGCTCTCCTTCGAGAAGGTGCAGGACCTCCGCTACGGGGAGAACCCGCACCAGCGCGGTGCCTACTACGCGCAGGCCGGCGCGCGGCGCCACCTGCTTTCCCAGGTCGAGCAGCTCGGCGGCAAGGCGCTCTCCTTCATCAACCTCTACGACCTGAACGGCGCGCTGCTGCTGCTGCGCGAGTTCTCGCTGCCGGCCTGCGTGATCGTCAAGCACGCGAACGCGTGCGGCGTCGCCGTCGCGCCTACGATCGAGGAGGCGTACGAGCGCGCGCTCGCGTCAGACCCGCTGTCGGCGTTCGGGATGGTCTGCGCGCTGAACCGCGAGGTGAAGGGCGGCCTGGGCGCGCGCGTCGCGCAGCAATTCGCCGACGTCGTCTACGCGCCGGGCTACGACGCCGAGTCGCTGGCGGCGCTGAGGAAGCGCGAGGCGTTGCGGGTCCTCGCCGATCACGACCGCCGCGCGTACGACGGCCGCGAGCGCGACCTGAAGCGGGTTCTGGGCGGGCTGCTCGTGCAGGACCGCGACTGGGACGTCGAAGATCGCGAGTCGATGCGCGTCGTCTGCGGCTCGCTCAACGAGGAGCAGTGGGGTGACCTCCTGTTCGCGTGGCGCGTCTGCAAGCACGTCGGCTCCAACGCGATCGTCGTCGCGAAGTCGCTGCAGACGATCGGCATCGGCGCCGGCCAGCAGAGCCGGGTCGACGCGGTGAAGATCGCCCTCGCGAAGGCGGCCGAGCACGGCCACGACCTCGCCGGGTCGGCCCTTGCGTCGGACGCGTTCTTCCCCTTCCCCGACGGCCCGGAGCTCGCGATCGCGGCCGGCGTAACGGCGATCGTCCAGCCGGGCGGCTCGGTCCGGGACGACGAGGTGATCGCAGCCGTGGAGGGCGCCGGGGCCGCGATGGTCTTCGCCGGGCGGAGGCATTTCCGCCATTAGCACGCTGGAATATCGTCCGCCAAAGAGCCGTTAGGAGCCTCATGACCGCATCCGAATCCAGACACCGTTGGTTCACGCTCGCCGTCGTCGGCGCGGCGTTCTTCATGTCGATTCTCGACGTCGCGATCGTCAACGTCGCGCTGCCGTCGATCCAGAAGGACCTGCACATCGCCGAGAGCACGGTGCAGTGGGTCGTGACCGCTTACGCGATCACGTTCGGAGGCTTCCTCCTGCTCGGCGGCCGGATGGCGGACCTGCTCGGCCGCCGCCTCATGTTCATCGTCGGCGTGACGCTCTTCACGGTCGCGTCCTTGACGTGCGGGCTTGCGTCGAGCTCGGAAGTGCTGATCGCGTCGCGGGCCGTTCAGGGAATCGGCGCCGCGATCATCAATCCCGCGGCACTCTCGATCGTGACCACGACGTTCCCCGAAGGTGCCGAGCGGAACAAGGCACTCGGGATCTGGGGCGCGCTCGGCGGGTCCGGCGCCGCAGCGGGCGTCCTCTTCGGAGGCATCCTCACGAAGTACCTCGGCTGGGAGTGGATCTTCTTCGTGAACATCCCGGTCGGCGCCCTCGTCCTGTCGCTGACGCGTCCGATCGTGCGCGAAAGCCACGCGGATCTCGACCATCGCCGCCTCGACGCATTCGGCGCGCTCTCGGTCACGGGCGGCCTTGCACTGCTCGTGTACGCGATCTCGAAGGCACCCGACGTCGGCTGGATCTCCGTGGAGACGGCGATCGCCGGCGGCGTCGCGATTGCGATCCTTGCCGGCTTCGTCGTCTGGGAGACGCGGACGTTCGCACCGCTCGTCCCGTTCTCGATCTTCCGCATCCGCGCGGTCGCCGCGGCGAACATCGTGTCGCTGCTGATGGCGGCGGTGATGTTCTCGACCTTCTTCATCCTGACGCTGTACGTGCAGCAGGTGCTCGGCTGGTCGGCGCTGAAGACCGGGCTCACGTTCCTCGCCACGGCCGGCAGCGTGATCGTGTGGGCGGGCGTCTCGCAGGCGCTCGTGACGAAGGTCGGGCCGCGACCGATCATGACGATCGGGCTGACGATCATCGCGCTCGTCGTTCTCGGCTACACGCGTCTCCCCGTCGATGGCCATTACTGGCCTGATCTGCTGCCGTTCTACCTCGTGTTCGCGCTCGGGATGGCGTTCGCGTTCATCCCGATCACCATCGCAGCGTTCATGGGAGTGGCGCCGCAGCAGGCGGGACTCGCTTCGGGCTTGCTGAACACGAACCAGCAAATCGGCGGCGCCCTCGGCGTCGCGCTCAGCTCGACCATCTTCAACTCGCACGCGAAGTCGGGCCACTTCACGCCGGAGGCGTTCACGTCCGGGTATCACTGGGCGTTCGCGGCACTCGTCTTCGTGGCCGCCCTCGGCGCCGTCAGCGCGTTCACGCTGCTGCGCGGCGTCGGCCCGGTGCACGAACCGGAGGCCGAGCCCGCGCCCGCGCCGGCGACCGTCTAGAGAAGAAGTCCGTCCACATGCGGGAGCACCTCCTCGAGAGGCGCTCCCGCCCGTCTGCATGGCCGTGAGCTTAGAGCTCTCCGGGAGGCGCGAACCGGTAGAAGACCCGCCCGACCTTCCCGAGCACGCCGGGGACGAAGTCCTCGAGCGCGCGGGCGTTCTCGATCCCGCCGACGCTCACCGGCTCGTAGCCGGCGTCGCGGATCAGCTGCTCCGTCACCTCGCGCGCGTCGTCCTCCGCCGCGTACAGGCAGCCCGGCGGCACCCGCTGCTTGGCGACCTCGTCGTAGAGCACGGCGAAGTTCGCGTTGAACGCCTTCGCGACCGGGCCGTTCGTGTGCGCCTTGACCTCGTGCGCGAACGACTCGTACTGCTCGTTCCGTCCTGCGAACGCGTTCGCGGCGTCGATCGCGATCTTTCCCTCGAGCCCGCTCACCTTGCCGAGCGCGTCCGAGATCGCACCGGACGGGACCGCGACGAAGACGACGTCTGCGTCTGACGCGTCGCCGCCCTCGGAGCCGAGCGTCGTCACGGTGTGGCCGGACTGCTCCCAGAGGCGGGCGAGGCCGCCTCCGATGTTGCCTCTGCCGATCGTGGTGATGTTCATATGTTGTAGAACACCTCCCCGCGCGTCAGGATTCCCGCGTGGACGATCTCGAAGCTCGCCGCCGGACGTACGCACTCTTCGTCGAGCTGGGACGGGCGCCGCGGCCGGACGAGGTCGGAGACGCGGACGAGGTGCGCGGCGCCTGGCGTCGTCTGCACGACGCGCACGCGCTCGTGCTCAACCCCGCGACGGACGAGTTGCGGATGGCGAATCCGTTCTCCGCGGTGCCGACGGCGTACCGCGTCGAAGCGGACGGACGGTGGTGGTACGCGAACTGCGCGTGGGACGCATTCGGCGTCTGCGCGGCCCTGCACTTCGACGGCCGGATCGAGACGTCGTGCCCCGATTGCGGCGAGCCGATCGAGGTGGAGGTGCGCGGCGCGCGTCCCGACGACGACACGCTTCTCTTCCACTGCCTCGTACCGGCCGCGCACTGGTGGGACGACATCGTCTTCACCTGAAGCACGATGAATCTCTTCCGGTCGGAAGAGCACGTCGAGCGCTGGCTCGGCGGCCGTCCCGCCGGCGCCACGATTACGGTCGCGAAGCTGTCGGAGCTCGCGCACGCGTGGTGGGACGACCGGCTCGCGCCCGACTGGGTGCCGCACACGCGCGAGCAGAACACCGCGATCCTCGAGCGGCTCGGCCTGACGGGCGAGTTCTGGCGGCTGCCCTGACGGTACGCTTGGCGCCGCAGTGGCAACCGAATTCCCCACCGTGCTCGAGCTCGTCGGCCGGACGCCGATCGTCCGGCTACAGACGGTCGGCCGCGAGACGGGCGCGACGCTGCTCGCCAAGCTCGAGTACCTGAATCCCGGCGGCTCGGTCAAGGACCGGATCGGGCTCGCGATGCTCGAGGCGGCCGAGCAGGACGGACGATTGAAGGCGGGTGGAACGATCGTGGAGCCGACCTCGGGCAACACCGGCGTAGGGCTCGCGATCGCCGCGGCGTCGAAGGGTTACCACTGCATCTTCGTGATGCCGGACAAGATGTCGCAGGAGAAGATCTCGATGCTGCGCGCGTACGGCGCAGACGTCGTGATCACGCCGACCGCGGTCGAGCACGACTCGCCGGAGTCGTACTACTCCGTCTCGTCGCGTCTCGCGGAGGAGATCCCGGGCGGCTTCAAGCCCGACCAGTACTCGAACATGGCGAATCCCCAGGCGCACTACGACGTGACCGGCCCGGAGATCCTCGAGCAGACGGGGGGCAAGATCGACGCGATCGTCATCTCCGTCGGTACCGGCGGCACGATCTCGGGCGTCGGACGCTATTTCAAGGAGCACGCGCCGCACGTGCTGATCGTCGGTGCCGATCCCGAGGGCTCGGTCTACACCGCGCGCGGCGACGACGACGTGCACCCGTACCTCGTCGAGGGGATCGGCAAGGACACGTGGCCCGAGACGATGGACCCGGACGTCGTCGATCGCTGGATCCGCGTCTCCGACCGCGACTCGTTCCTGACGGCGCGGCAGCTCGCCCGCGAGGAGGGACTGCTCGTCGGCGGCTCGGGCGGCACGACCGTCTGGGCGGCGCTCGAGCTCGCGCGCGAGCTCGGCCCCGGCAAGACGATCCTCACGATGCTTCCCGACAGCGGCCGCTCGTATCTCTCGAAGTTCTTCGACGACAACTGGATGCTCGAGCACGGCTTCGTCGAGCGGCGCGCCCCGCTGCCGACGGTCGAGCGGCTGCTCGCCTCGAAGGGCGCCGAGGAGACGGAGGTGCCGGCGCTCGTGACGATCACGTCGCACCAGAAGGTCGGCGAGGCGATCGACCTGATGCAGCGCTACTCGATCTCGCAGCTGCCGGTCGTGCGTGACGGCGAGTCGGAGTCGCTCGCCGACTTCATCGGCTCGCTGCAGGACCGCGACCTCCTCGACCGCGTCTTCAAGAACGCCGACGCGCTGCACGAAGACGTCGCAAGCGCGATGCAGCCGCCGCTCTCCGCCGTCGAGGTGACGCAGACGCTCGACGAGGTCTTCGCGACGCTCACGGGTCGCACGAACGCCGTCGTCGTCGCGCGCGAGGGACGCCCGGTCGGCGTCATCACGCGCAGCGACCTGCTCGAGTACCTCGCGCACAACAGGTCGTGAGCGGGGGCCGGCGCGCCGGCCCCCGCCCGCTGGTTCAGCAGCTGAAGACGGAGCTCGAGCCGCCCTCGATCGTCCCGTACGGCCAGCCGGTGACCCCGGCGGCCGAGTCGAACTGGTACGTGCTGTGCACGAGGTCGGTCTGCCGCGCGACGGGGCGGCAGGCGCCATTGAGGCCAACGAGCCCTGAGATGAGCTGGACATGACCCGGCGCCGACAGATCGGCCCCGCCCGGCTGCATCGTGAACACGCCGCCGTAGCCGGCCATAGTGATCCCGTTCGTCCCCAGGTTGAGCAACGTGCCGTTCGGCCCCGAGAGCTTGGCGGCGTTGATCGACGAGTCGAGCACGAGCGAGCCCCAGCTCGGGGTCTCGAGGAACGCTCCGCCGCCCGCGAAAGCGAGCTGCTCTCCCGACGTTCCGGTCAGGAACGTCGCCGCGTTCGTCAGCAACAGACGCGCCCGGCCGAACTGGTCGAAGAAGTACATGCCGCCCAGGCTCTGCCGCAGCGCGAGCTCCCCGACGGGACTGTGGAGGACGATCCCGTCGTCCTTGACCTGCAGCCAGTACTGGCCGTTCGGGCTCTCGACACGTCCGTTTACGAGCCCCTGGCCGGCTGGGCCCTGCGGACCGGCAGGACCGGTCGCACCCTGCGGGCCGGCCGGGCCTTGCGGCCCAGGCTGACCGTCGGCTCCCGCAGGCCCGGGCGGGCCCGCAGGGCCGGCCGGGCCGGCGGGACCGGCCGGGCCGACGACGTTCCACGCGATGGCTGCTTCCGGCGTGCGGCAGTCCGCCGCCGAGTCGACGACGCGAAGGTTGCCGTTCGTCGTGTTGCGACATGCGTGGATGACGCTCGTGTCGACCGACGTGATCGCCGTCGTGGCATAGGCGACTCCCGCAGCGGCGGCGACAACAGCGCCCGCGACGAATGTGACGCGTGAAAAGCGCCTGAAAAACGTGTTCATGCTGCCTCCCTCTCCCCCGACGATGGACATTCGGATCAAAGCACTGTCGTCGGCCCGCGTCTACGATGGCCGCCGTGCCGACGAACGAGCTCGAGACGCTGCTGCGACATGCGTTTCCCGAGGCGACGGAGGTGCGCGCCACCGATCGCACGGGCGGCGGCGACCACTTCCTGATCGAGGTCGCGTCGCCGCGCTTCGACGGCCTCTCGCTCGTCGAGCAGCACCGGCTCGTGAACGAGGCGCTCGCAGCCCCGTTCGCGTCAGGCAGGATTCACGAGATGCGAATCAAGACGAGGGGGTCGAAAGAATGAGCGACGAGCTGCGCGCGAGGATCAAGAGCGTGATCGAGAACGAGCCGGTCGCGCTGTTCATGAAGGGGACGCCGACGTTCGTCATGTGCGGCAACTCCGAGCGCGCGCTCCAGGCGCTGCGGAGCGCGGGCGCCCCGGTGACGGCGATCGACATCCTCCCGGATCCCCAGATCCGGCAGGAGCTCTCAGCGCTGTCCGGTTGGCCGACGATCCCGCAGGTCTTCGTGAAGGGCGAGCTGATCGGCGGCGCGGACATCGTCCAGGAGCTCGAAGGGACGGGCGAGCTCGAGCGCAAGCTCGCCGAGGCGCTCGGCGACGACTACCGTGGCGCGGCCGAGGAGCGCGTCGTCTCGGTCCTCGTCTCGGCCTGAGAGCTACGCGGCGTCGGCCGAGTCGGAGTCGGGCTGTTCCTCGTAGAGCTCGATCGAGACGACGGCGAAGCCGCGCCAGCCCTGCCCGAAGCTGTAACGCTCGCCGAGCGTGCGCTCGATCAGCTGCTCCAGATGCGTATCGCCGAGGTAGATCCCCCCGCGGTAGGAGCGAACCTGCGCCTCGCCCGTGTATCTGATCTCGGCGATGGGATCGCTCATGCACGCAACGGTAGCGTGTCCGCGTGAGCGAGCCGGTGGTGGACGTGGAGCAGGCACGGCGAATCGCGGTGCGCGCGCAGCTCCTCGACGGCTCCGCGGTGTCGATCCTCGACACGGTGCGACACCTCGGCTTCCTCCAGATGGACCCGATCTCGACGGTCGCGACCCCGCAGCAGCTCGTGCTCTTCAGCCGGCTCGGGCCCCACGACCCCGCCGAGCTCGACCGGCTGCTGTGGAAGGAGCGAAAGCTCTTCGAGTGGAACGCGTTCATCTGGCCGATCGAGGACCTGCCGCTCGTCCGCGCGCGAATGACGAAGCGGCGGCGCCTCGGCAACTCGGCGCGGGACCGCTGGATCAGGGACTTCCTGAAGGAGAACGCCCGCTTCCGCCGTTACCTGCTGCGCGAGCTCGAGCGGAACGGACCGCTGCTCTCGCGGCAGCTCGAGCACGAGCTCATGGCACCCGGAGAGGCGCATCGCTGGTGGGGCACGCGCCAGGTGCGCCTGATGCTCGAGATCCTGCAGGCGCGCGGCGAGGTCGCCGTCGCGGGGCGGTCCGGCAAGCAGCGGCTCTGGGACCTCGGCGAGCGCGTCTTCCCGCCGACGGAGACGCCGCCGTGGCGGGAAGCCGAACGCGAGATCGAGGAGAAGCGGCGTCGCTCGCTCGGCGTCTGGAAGGTGCGCGGCCGCTGGCACGTCCATCCCGACGTTCCCGACGACCCGGTGCCGAAGCGCGTCACCTTCCTCTCGCCGTTCGACCGGCTGATCCACGACCGCGACCGCGCGGAGTTCCTGTGGAACTTCCGCTACCGGCTCGAGATGTACGTCCCGCAGCCGAAGCGCGAGTACGGCTACTACGTGCTCCCGATTCTCAGCGGCGACAGGGTCGTCGGTCGCACCGAGCCCGTGTTCGACCGGAAGACGCGCGAGCTCCGCGTCAACGGCGTCTGGTGGGAGGACGGCGTGCGGCCCGTTTCGCTGACGCAGGAGCTGAAGCGCCTCGCGCGGTTCCTCGGCGGCTCGCTGGCGCGCTAGCGCGCGCGACGAGCTCGGCGTACAGCTCGGCGATCTCGTCGGTCGGGACGTCGAGCGACGGCGCGCCGATCCCGAGCTCCGCGCGCTGCACGTCCGGCTGCGGTGTCGGGAAGAACCAGCCGGCGATCAGCGTGCGCCGCTCCTCGGCGATGTCGAGCAGCGCATCGCGTACCCGCTCGAGCTCGCCGCGGACGAAGACGTGCAGCATCGCGACCTGCGGCGGATTCGGGACGACGTCCACGCCGTCCACCCGCGCGAGCGCGGCGCCGATCTCCTTCGTCTTGCGCACGAAGGACGGCATGCGCGGCAGCACCTCGTCGAGCCCGCGCTCGGCCGAGAGCGCGATCGCCTCGAAGCTCGACAGGCGTCCACCGTGGCGCACGCGCCACACGCGCGCCTCGGCGATCACGTCCTCGGGCCCCGCGAGCACGCAGCCGCCGAGCCCGCTGAGATCCTTGTAGAGCGAGACGTAGACGGTGTCGAACAGTGCGGCGACGTCCCGCAGGGGACGGCGGTAGAACGGCGAGCACTGCCACAACCGCGCGCCGTCCAGGTGCAGCGCGACGTCGTTTTCGCGCGCCCACTTGACCTGCGCAGCGAGGTCGCGCCACGCAGGCAACTGCCCGCCGAGGTTGCGCTGCGGCAGCTCGAGCAGCAACGCACCGATGGGCTCCGCGATCGCGTCGAGGTCGGCGCGAGCGATCAGCCGATCGTGCTCGCCGACGATTCGCGCCTGCAGCCCGTGCAGGTGCGCGTAGCCGCGCTCCTCGTGGACGTCGAGGTGGCATTGCGGATGGAAGGCGACGGTCCAGGAGCCGTTGCGCTCGCACCAGATTCGCAGCGCGATCTGCTGCGCCATCGTGCCGCTGGGGAAGACGGCCGCCGACTCCTTGCCGAGCAGCTCCGCGACGCGCGCCTCCAGGCGCTTGACGCTCTCGCCGCCGCCGTAGACGTCCCCGCGCGGTCCGGCGCGCTCGGCAAGCGCACGGAAGGTCTCGGCGGGATCGGGTTGCGCCGCCCAGGCAGGGACGAAGCGCGTGCAGCGCGCGACGATCGCCTCACGGTCACGTTGCTTCATGCCGCGAGCCTACAATCGTGACGTGGACTTCGAGACGCGCGCGATCCACGAGGGCCAGGAGCCGGATCCGGCGACCGGAGCGCTCACGACGCCGATCTACGCGACGTCGACCTACGTGCAGGAGGAGGTCGGCAAGCACAAGGGCTACGACTACTCGCGCGTCGCGAACCCGACGCGCACTGCGTTGCAGGCGTGCCTCGCGTCGCTCGAGGGCGCGGAGCACGGGATCGCGTTCTCGTCCGGGCTCGGCGCGACGACCACGCTCATGCATCTCGTCAATCCCGGCGAGCGCGTCGTGCTGATCGCGGACGTGTACGGCGGCGTCTACCGGATGACGTCGCAGGTCTACGAGCCGAAGGGCTACCTCTTCGACTACGTCCCCGCGCCCGAGTTCGCGAATCTCGCCGGGCACCTCGACGAGCGCACGCGGCTCGTGTGGATCGAGACACCGTCGAATCCGATGCTCAACGTCGTCGACATCCGTGCGGCGGCCGACGCCACGCATGCCGCCGGCGCGATCCTCGTCGTCGACAACACGTTCGCCTCGCCCTATCTCCAGAACCCGCTCTCGCTCGGAGCCGACGCCGTCGTGCACTCGACGACGAAGTACCTCGGCGGCCACTCCGACGTCGTCGGCGGTTTCGTGGCGACGAACGACCCGACGATCGCGGAGCGCCTCTACTTCCTGCAGAAGTCGCTCGGCGCGGTGCCGGGCCCGTTCGACGCGTGGCTCGTGCTGCGCGGCGTGAAGACGCTCGCCGTGCGGATGAAGCAGCACTGCGAGAATGCGCGCGCGGTCGCAGCGTTCCTCGGCGAGCACGACGCCGTCGAGAAGGTGCTCTACCCGGGTCTGGCGACGCACCCCGGTCACGAGATCGCGCGGAGGCAGATGCGCGACTTCGGCGGCATGGTCTCGTTTCTCGCCGCGTCGGAGGAGGACGCGCTGAAGCTCGTCGCGCGGACGAAGCTCTGGAAGCTCGCCGAATCGCTCGGCGGCGTCGAGTCGCTGATCGAGGTGCCGGCGCGGATGACGCATGCGTCGACGGCGGACGCGCCGTTCGCGGCGCCGAAGAACCTCGTGCGCCTGTCGGTCGGCATCGAGTCCGCGGACGACCTCGTCGCGGATCTCGAGCACGCGCTCACGCGCTCGGCCGCGCACGCCTGAGGCGAGCGTGCGGCTCGGCGCCGTCGTCTTCCTCGCAGGCGCGGCGACGCTCTCGACCGAGATCGCTGCCTCGCGGCTGCTCGCGCCGTTCTTCGGCAGCTCGACGATCGTCTGGGCGAACGTGATCGGGCTCACGCTCGTCTATCTCTCCGTCGGCTACTGGTTCGGCGGCCGCCTCGCCGACCGCAGGCCGAGCGGCGCGCTGCTCGGCAGGATCGTGCTCGTCGCCGCACTTGCGCTCGCCGTCGTCCCCTTCGTCTCGCGGCCGTTCCTCGACGCGACCGTCCGCGAGCTCGACACGGTCTCGGTCGGTGCGGTCGTCGGCTCGTTCCTCGGCGCGCTCGCGCTCTTCGCCGTCCCGGTGACGCTCCTCGGCACGGTCAGCCCGTTCGCGATCCGGCTCGCGCTGCCGACGGTCGAGCGGGCCGGCACCGTCGCCGGCCGGCTCTACGCGCTCTCGACGATCGGCAGCATCGTGGGGACGTTCGCGTCCGCGCTCGTTGCGATCCCGATCGTGGGGACGCAGCGGACGCTGCTCGGCACCGCCGTGCTGCTCGCGTTCGCCGCCGCGCTCCTGCTCGGAGCGCGCTGGCAGCTCGCGCCGGTCGCGCTCGCCGCGTTGCTGGCCGTCTCGCCCGGCGGGATCAAGCGCGCTTCGGGAACGCTGTACGAGGGCGAGTCGCAGTACCAGTACGTCGCCGTCCGGGAGTCGGCCGACGGCTCACGCCAGCTCCAGCTGAACGAGGGCGTGATCGCCAACTCGGTCTGGTTTCCGAACAGCGTCCTCACAGGCGGCGAGTGGGACATGTTCCTCGTCGTGCCGCCGCTCCGCGCACGGCCGCTGCACGACGTGCTCGTGCTCGGCAACGCAGGCGGAACGACGGCGCGGGCGCTCGCCGCGCTCTACCCCGGCGTCGCGATCGACGGTGTCGAGCTGGACGGGACGGTGACGGAAGCCGCGCGCCGCTACCTGGGCCTCGGCTCGATTCCGGGACTTCATGTCGTTACGGCGGACGCGCGAGCCTATCTGCGCAGCACCGACGAGCGCTACGACCTGATCGCGATCGACGCGTACCGCCAGCCGTACATCCCGTTCCAGGTGACGACACGCGAGTTCTTCTCCCTCGTACGCGGACATCTCACGCCCGGCGGCGCGGTGGCGCTGAACGTCTCGCGCGTGCCGGGCGACCGGCGGCTCTTGCGCTCGCTCGCGGCGACGGTTCGCTCCGAGTTCGGACAGGCGTGGACGTGGGACGCGCTCCGCTTCAACTCCTTGCTCTTCGCACTCGATCGGCCGGTGACGCGCGTCGAGCTCGTGCGTCGCGTCGGCCGCGTGCCCCCGCCACTCGGTCCGCTCGTGCCACTCTTTCGCGCGCATGTCGCCGCGGCAGGCTTCCACGGCCGGGTACTGACGGACGACCGCGCGCCGGTCGAATGGCTCTCCGACCGCGCAATCCTCACGTACATCGCGCACGGCGGACGGTTCGACGAGCACTACCTGCCGACTGCGCCCTAGGCGGGTTGGTACAAAGCGAGCGTGATCGAGCCGATCGACCTGCATTTCAACGGCGCGGAACGCGTCATCGGCGTGTACGTCGTCGAGACGCCGGACGGCCCGGCGCTGTTCGACTGCGGACCGGCAACGACGTTCGAGCGGCTGAAGCAGGCCGTCGACCTGAGCGAGATCCGGCATCTGCTGCTCTCTCACATCCACCTCGACCATGCAGGCGCGGCGGGACACGTCGTCGCCGAGTACCCGCACATCCGGGTCCACGTCTCCGAGATCGGCGCGCCGCACGTCATAGATCCAAGCCGGCTGGTCGCGTCGGCGCGGCGGCTCTACGGCGACACGCTCGACGACCTCTACGGCGAGCCCGTCGCCGTGCCGCAGGAGAACGTCGAGACGATTTGGGACACTGCGGCGGGACTGAAGACCTTCCCCGCGCCCGGCCATGCGTCGCACCACGTCTGTTACGTCACCGACGACGGAACGCTGCTTGCGGGCGACGCGACCGGCGTCCGCATCGTTCCCGGCAAGCACGTGCTGCCGCACGCACCTCCGCCGGACATCGATCTCGAGGCGTGGGAGCGCACGTTCGACGAGATCCTCGTGCACCAGCCCGCGCGGCTCGCGCTGATCCACTTCGGCGTCGTCGACGGGACCGAGGAGGTCGCGGAGCACATCGCCCGCACGCGCGACTATCTCGGCGTCTGGTCGCACCGCGTGTGCCACGGGATGACGAAGGACGAGTTCGTCGCCGCGGCGCGGCGCGACCTCGGGGAAAGCGAGGGCGAGCGCGCAGCGGAGTACTATCGGGCGGCTCCGATCGAGCAGTCCTATCTCGGCCTCGAGCGCTACTGGCGGAAGAAAGGAGAGATCGATGCCCAAGCTACCGCTCCCGCCTGAGGCCGATCAGCTCCTGCGCCGGCCGAATCCCGCAGTGATCGCGACGGTGCGCCCCGACGGATCGCCGCACACCGCCGCCACCTGGTACGACTGGGACGGCTCGCGCGTGCTCGTGAACATGGACGCGGCGCGCCTGCGCCTGCAGAACATGCGTGCGAATCCGCACGTCTCGCTGACGGTGCTCGCGAGCGAAAGCTGGTACCGCCAGGTGACGGTGTACGGCCGTGTCGTCGAGCTGCGCAACGACGACGAGCTCGCCGACATCGACAAGCTGTCCCTCCGCTACACGCGCGAGCTGTTCAAGAACCGCAACGCGAAGCGCGTGTCCGCATACATCGAGCTCGACGGCTGGTACGGCTGGGAGGGCTCGACGCACTGGCCGCCGCGCGGCTGAACACGCTCGCGCCGCTGCGTGAGCGGCAGTTCCGCTTGTTGTTCCTCGGGCGCGTCGTCTCGTTCCTCGGCAGCGGCATGGCGCCGATCGCGCTCGCGTTCGCCGTCCTCGAGCTGACGGGTTCGAAGGCCGACCTGGGGCTGGTGCTCGCGGCGCGGTCCCTCCCCAACGTCCTCTTTCTCCTGGTCGGCGGCATCTGGGCCGACCGCCTGCCGCGCCACCAGGTGATGGTCGTCTCCAGCCTGCTCAGCGGTGCAAGCCAGGGCGGCGTCGCCGTGCTTCTGCTCACGCATCACGCGCGCATCTGGGAGATCGCGGCGCTCGCGGGGATGAACGGTGCCGTCACGGGGTCGTTCAACGTGCTCGGGCCGGACGTGGCACAACGCCACCTCGGCGGCGCGGGGCCGTGGGGCGTGATCCTCGCCGCGCAAAACGTCGGGCTCGTCGCCGGTGGACTGCTCGCGCTGCGGTTCCGCCCGAGGCGCATGCTGCTCGTCGCGACGATCGCGATCTTCTTCGGCATTCCCGAGCTTGTCGCGCTCGGCATCCCGCTGCCCGTGCTCGCCATCGCCGGCTTCGCGCTCCTGACCGGCGTCGGCATCGAGACGTTCGGCGTGCTCTGGGACACGACCATGCAGCAGGAGATCCCGACGGACAAGCTGTCCCGCGTCTATTCGTACGACGCGCTCGGCTCGTTCGTGCTGATTCCGATCGGCCAAGCGGCCTCCGGGCCCGTCGCCGACGCTGTCGGTACGCGGGCGACGCTCTTCGGCGGCGGCGCTCGTCGTCGTGGCGACACTGCCGGTACTCGGCGTCCGCGACGTGCGCAGGCTTGAACGGCGGCTCGCGTGAGGCCTCTTGGTGTCAGACACAAAAGCAGGAATTGCCACGGCTTCGTCACGAAACTCAGCAACCCGCTCCGTTACCTGCAAGATCAGCCGTTTTCGACCGTGTCCGGCCGCCGCTTGGTGTCAGACACCACGCCGCGGGATGTCACATGTTTGTGCCAGAAGTCAGGCGCGCTGGATCGATCCGGCCGAGCGCCGGCTCGCTTCAGACACGCGCGCGCTCGATCGCCGCGCGGTACGCGCGGATGTAGTCGCCGACCATGCGCAACGGCGAGAAGCGTTCCTCGACGTAGCGCCGGCACTCGCGTGGATCGATGCGGTCCGCCTCGTCGAGCGCCGCGGTCATGATCCGATAGTCCTCGACGATGATGCCGGAGCGGCCGTGCTCGATCACCTCCGGCACCGCGCCCTGGTTCGTCGCGATCACCGGCGTGCCGCACGCCATCGACTCGATCATCACGAGCCCGAACGGCTCTTCCCACTCGATCGGGAAGAGCGTTGCCCGCGCGTGCTGCAGCAGCTCGACCTTTTTGCCGTGCGAGACCTCCCCGAGCCACTCGATCGAGTCACCGAGGTGCGGCTCGACGAACTCTTCGAAGTACTGCTGCTCCTTCGGCTCGCGCATCTTGCCGGCGAGCTTCAGCGGCAGACCGGACTCCATCGCGACGGCGACCGCGCGGTGCGCGCCCTTGTCGGGGCTCATCCGTCCGAGGAACAAGAGGTAGTCACCCTTCAGCGGACGGAACGGATACACGGAGAGGTCGAGCGCGTTCGGGCAGTTCGCGATCCAGTTGAAGTTGGGCCGCGGCTTGCGCTGATTCATCGACAGCGAGATGAACGATGTCCGCGGCGAGACCCGCGTCACCTGGTCGTACAGCTCGCCCGGCTCGCCGTCAAGCGGACCGTGCACGGTGTGCACGACCGGCGTGTCGATCGAGGCCGCGAGCGCGGCGGCAAACGGTCCGGAGTGGTCGTTGATCACGTCGAAGTCGTCGGCGCGCTCGTAGCAGTGCAGCACGTGCCTGAGCTCCCAGAACGAGCGGCCGATCCATTCGCTCGGCGCGACCGGATGGATCGCCGCGAGCTCGGCCCTCGTGTGCGAATCGCCGGACGCGAAGAGCGTGACCTCGTGTCCGGCCTCGACGAGCGCGTCGGCGAGCAACGACACGACCCACTCGATGCCGCCGTAACCGGTCGGCGGCACCGGGAACCAGCAGGGCGCGAGCACGGCGATCTTCATTGCGTCTCCACGGTAACCCGGCCGTCCTCGAGGCGCACGTCCCACGTCGTGTCGAAGGCGCGCACGCCGGACAGGCGGATCCCGCGCGTCCAGTGCGGCAGGTCGAGCGGCGCGAGCGTCTCGAGCACGTGCCGCCGCCGGTCGGGCTGCAGGCCCAGCAACACCTGCAGGAGCAGCACCGGCGTTCCCGCCGCCCACGCCTGCGGCCGCGCCGCGGTCGGGTACGCGATCGGGAACGGCGTGTCGGATCGGCGCAGCCCGGCGAACACCTCCGGCAGTTGCCAGTCGAAATGGCGCGCGGAGGCCAGGATCCGCTGCACGATCCGCTGCGCCTCGGGCCAGCGCGCGTACTGCGCGAGACCCAACGCGATGATCGAGTTGTCGTGCGGCCAGACGGTGCCGTTGTGGTACGAGAGCGGGCTGTACGCGGCGTCGTCCGCCGACATCGTGCGCACCCCCCACCCGGTCCACAGCCCCTCGCCCATCAGCTGGTCGACGACCGCGTCGACGCGGTCGGACGGGACGATCCGCGACCAGAGCAGGTGACCCATGTTCGAGCAGACCGAGTCGACGGGCCGCTTCTCGCGGTCGAGTGCGAGCGCGTAGAAGCCGCCGCGCTCCTCGACCCAGAACGCGTCGTTGAATCGCTGCCGGAGCTCCGCCGCCTCGCGCTCGAGGCGGTCGGCAAGCTCGCGGTCGCGCCACACCTCTCGTGCGATCTCTGCGATCCTGCGCTTCGCGTCGTAGACGTAGCCTTGCACCTCGCACGGCGCGACCGGCGGCTCGGCGACGCGGCCGTCGTGGAAGCGCTGCGAGTCGAACGAGTCCTTCCACGACTGCACGTCGAGGCCGCGCGGCGAGCGCTTGTGGAACTCGACGAAGCCGTCGCCGTCGAGATCGCCGTACTTGTCGATCCACTCGAGCGCGCGCAGCGCCGGCTGCTTGAACTCGTTTGCGAGCGAGATGTCGTCGGTCCACCGCCACGTCTCTGACAGGAGCACGAGGAAGAGCGGCGTCGCGTCGACGCTGCCGTAGTAACGCGCGAACCACGTCTTCGCCGCCTTGCCGTGCCGGACCTCGTGCACGATCTTGCCCGGCTCGGCGTCGATCGACGCGTCGTCCTCCCTCGCCTGCAGCGACGAGAGCACGTCGAGCGCGCTGCGCGCGAGCTCCGAGCCGAAGAGAAGCGTCTGCAGGCACGTGATGATCGTGTCGCGGCCGAAGACCGTCATGAACCACGGCATGCCGGCCGCCGGGAGCTTCCCGAACTCGCGCGCCGTAGCGCCTCGCATTCGCAGCGCCGCGAGGTCGCTGACCGAATGGTTGAACGCCTCCTGCAGCTCGGTCCACTCGGCGCGAAGTTGCGGAACGCGCAACTGCCAGGCGGCGAGCGAGTCGCGCACGCGGCCGCGCTCTTCGCCGAAGCGGCGCTCGATCGCGCGCGGCACGAACTCCTCGCCGTCGGAGACCGGAATGATGTCGACGCGCAGCTCCCAGCTTCCGCGCGGGGCGAGCTCGACGGGGAACGCGACGGACGAACCGTTCACAGTGCCGAACTTCGAGAGGAGGACGTGCGTGCGGAGCCCGTCCTCCGGATCTTCGAAGACGAACTGGTTGTGGTCGGCGTCGTAGCGGCACGGCGCCGGCTCGGGGAGCGGATACGCGTGCATCGGATCGCCGAGCGCGAAGTCGTGCGTCTTCACGGAGAGGATATCCGCGAAGTCCGACTCGAACTCGAGCGCGAGCTCGAACTGCACGTCTTCCATCGAGTGGTTGTCGAGCCTGATGACGTCCTGCATGCCCTCGCCGACGAAGCGCTCGCGCGTGATCGAGAAACGGTCTTGCCGAAGGCCGCCCGCGAGCGGATTGCGAGCGTAGAACGCGGCGGAGAAGTACTCGACCTTCCCCGAGGAGAGCGGCAGCGGCGTCGCGCCGTTGATCGTCAGGCGCAGCTTCGAGAGGAAGCGCGTGTCGTCGGCGAAGAGGCCGCTCGTCAGCTCGCCGACGTCGCCGAGCTCGTCACAGATGCAGAACGTCGATCCTTCGAGGATCGTCAGCACGACGGCGTACTGCCTACTCCCTGACGATGCGTGCGCCCGACGCTTGTGCGAGCGCCATCACGACGATCTCGTCGACGTTGACGTTCTGAGGCCGCGTTACGGCGAACAGGATGCAGTCGGCGACGTCCTCGGCGCGCATCGGCCCGCCGAGCGCGACGTTCGCGTACACGGCCGCCGCCTTCTCCTCGTCACCGTGGAATCGGACCGTCGAGAAGTCCGTTTCGACGAGGCCCGGTGCGATCGTCGTCACGCGGACGGGTTGCCCGAGCAGGTCTTCGCGCAGGCCGCGCGAGAACGCGTGCACCGCGGCCTTCGAGAGGCAGTACAGCGTGCCCTTCTCGTACGGCCAGATCGCGGCGACGCTCCCGAGGTTGACGATGTGGCCGCCGTGCAGAAGGTGCGGGAGGACCAGCCGGGTCATGCGGATCAGTCCGTTGACGTTCGTCTCGAGCACCGCGCGCTCGTCCTCTTCCTTCGAGTCGACGAAGGCGTCGCGGCCGATCGCGAGCCCCGCGTTGTTGACGAGGATGTCCACGCGGCCGAGCTCGTCGACAGCGCGCTCGACGAACGCCTCGCAGCTCGCGGGATCGGTCACGTCGAGCGCGTGCGCGATGTCCGCGTCGATCTCGTCCACCCGGCGCGCGCCGCCCATCACCTTCGCGCCTGCGTCGCGAAGCGCCCGAACCGTCGCGGCGCCGATGCCGCTCGATGCGCCGGTGACGATCGCCGTCCTCCCGTCCAGGTCCACCACGCGACTCTAACGGCGGCGTATCTCGAGCAGTCGCGGTCGTCCGTGGTCGACCTGCAGCGTCGTGTGGTCGAGGCCGAAGCGCGCGTGGAGCATCTGCTCGAGCTCGCGCCGGATCGCGTGGCAGTCCGCGTCGGGTTCGACGAGCACGTGCGCCGCGAGCGCCGGGAAGCCGCTCGTCACCATCCAGACGTGCAGGTCGTGGACCTCGACGACGGACGGCTCGGCCACGAGGGCGCGGCCGACCGCGTCGGGATCGATGCCGGCCGGCGAGCGCTCGAGGAAGATCGAGCCCGACTCGCGGAGCAGTCCCCAGCTCGCCCAGAGCATCAGCGCGGCGACGCCGAGGCCGGCGAGCGGGTCGAAGCGGTTCCAGCCCGTCGCGAGGATCAGCGCGCCGGCGACCGCCGTGGCGGCGAACGCGACGAGGTCGGTCGCGACGTGCATGAACGCGCCGCGGACGTTGAGGCTCTCGTGCGAGGCGCGCGCGAGCAGCGCCGTCGCGACGAGGTTCACCGCGACGCCGACGAGCGCGACGACGAGGACGTAGCCGCCGTGGACGTCCGGCGGCGAGACGAGGCGCCGGATGGCGCCGAAGACGATCAGGACCGCGACGACGAGCAGCGTGACGCCGTTCGCCTGCGCGGCGAGGATCTCCAGCCGCCGGTAGCCGAACGTCCAGCGGCCGCGTGCGGGACGATCCGCGAGCGCGGCGGCGAACAGCGCGAACGCAAGCGCGCCGGCGTCGGTGAGCATGTGACCGGCGTCGGCGAGCAGCGCGAGCGAGCCGGCGAGCAGACCGGCGACCACCTCCAGGACGAGCAGGCCGACGACGAGCGCGAGCGCGAGCGCCAGCTTGGCCCGGTCGTCGCGCCGGTGGTCGTGCGAATGCATCACGGGATGTTCGCCGCGATCCGTTCCGGCGGCGTCGGGTGCGTGAAGATGAGCGCGTAGGCGAGGCGCGGTGGGTCGAGGTCGGAGAGGTTCGCGCGCGCGAGCCGCCGGAACGCTGCTTCGAAGGCAGCCGGGTCGCGGGTCAGCTCGACCGCGAAGCGGTCCGCGCGCCGCTCGAGACGGCGCGAGAACGCGGCGAACAGCGGCACGCCGGCCAGCTCGAGCATTCCGATCGCGAAGAGCAGCAGCGGCACGTGCCGCGGCGTCGGGTCGAGCGGCCACGCCAGGAGCACGGCGGCAGCCGCGCCCGCCATCGAGAGCAGCGTTCCCTTCAGCACGTCGCGGTTGCGACGGTGACCGAGCTCGTGCGCGACGACAATCTCCAGCTCGGGACGCGTAGCCTCGCGCAGCAGCGTGTCGAAGAGAACGACGCGCCGCGTCCGCCCGAGTCCCGACACGTACGCATTGTGCTTGCGCGTGCGCCGGCTCGCGTCGGAGACGAGCACGTCGCGCACCGGCACGCCC
>WNGA01004559.1_pt1 | contig 32893 bp, 41 predicted proteins | sample 5400061 | NCBI WGS metagenome assembly WNGA01 (sample SAMN13153366, study PRJNA577476) | soil metagenome | isolation source: 100 cm soil or saprolite under grassland replicate 2 | place: USA:California | collected 2016-06-15 | reverse complement strand
TAACAATGCTGCGGGCATGCTATTAAAGCTATCTGTACCACTAAAAAGAAGGCAATGGTACGATAGTTTATTTGCCAATATCAACAACGCAAAACTGCCATTAAGTCTTACAGGATAAGCCTATTGCAAAATCTGGGTTAAAGAAAAAGTAGCAATCGTAACAGGGGGCGGTTCAGGCATTGGACAAGCCACTGTTTTGTACGCACAGCATAAAGCCAAAGTAATTGTATCTGATATCAACGAAAAGGGCGGAGCAGAAACAGTATCTATGATAAAAGCAAATGATGGCGAAGCAACATTTGTAAAAGCAGATGTAAGTGATGCAGCAGCATGTGAAGCATTAATAAAACAAACAGTTCAAAAGTATGTCTTCTATTCTTGGACAGGTTGCATTTTCACATTCCGCAGCTTATGTTGCTGCGAAGCATGGTATAGTTGGTTTAACACGAAATGCTGCTATTGAATATGCCGGACAAGGAATACGTGTAAATGCTGTAGGACCTGCCTTTATTAACACACCATTGTTATCAGTATTAGATGACCAAACGAAACAAGCGTTGGTACAAATGCATCCGATTGGCAGGTTTGGTGAAGCCAAAGAAGTGGCAGAACTGGTAATATGGCTAAGTTCAGATAAGGCATCTTTTGTAACAGGCAACTATTATGCAATTGATGGTGGTTACCTCGCCGTATAACTTTTGCAGAAATAAAACTCAATGATGCATGAAGCGGTATAATAAAATTTCAATTGTAAAAGCATTATACGAGGCGGATAATAATATCATCGCTCGAGTAATACAGTTAATCCTTAGTTTGGACAGAAATATTTTTTTGGTCAAAGTAAAAAATCAATGTTGCCATAGAATAAGACCATCTTCCAAAGGCACTGAAATATTCTCATAGTCGGGAATGATCCTTGCCGTGTAATCATGTGCGGGTCTTGCTGTTCTTACTTCTGTATGGTATATGTATACGTTATCCTTCTCAGAAATTAATTCCATTTTTATTCGCTCAGTTGGAGCGTCGTTGATACCATCTGCATAAAGCTCAACTGAAACTTTATTGTGATCAACGCCGTTCAGAAATACGGTCACATGGAATGTATATCCATTTTCGATATTTTCTGTTTGCACTTCTATGAAATTTATTTTGTTCCACTTACTTCTAAGATCTTGCTTCGTATTACATATCCTGGCTCCGGCTGATCCTTTTTCTGCAGCACGTTTTAAGTAATTAGCTGCAGCGGGCAGATAATACTTTTCACAGTACTCCCTCACTGTGCGATTGGCTGAAAACCGCGGTGTAAGCATTGCCATGCTTTTCCTCATTCTCTCTATCCAATCCGGTGGTATTCCATTTTCATTATGTGTATAAAATTCAGGGATCACTTTTTGTTCTAGCAGATCATACAATGCTTCGGCTTCAGCAGCATCCCATGCCGGATCATCTCCATGCTCTTTCACATCACCCAATGCCCAGCCAACTTCAGGTGTATATGCTTCAGCCCACCATCCATCCAATTCAGATAAATTAATTCCTCCATTTACCAGCACTTTCATACCACTGGTTCCGCACGCTTCCCAGGGACGACGCGGTGTATTGATCCATACATCCACACCCTGGACAAGATGCTCCGTTAAGAGCATATCATAATCGCTTAAAAAAATTACATGATTATATAAATTATGCTGATGAATAAATTTTATCCATTGCTGAATTAATGATTTTCCTGCTTCATCAAAAGGAGGTGCTTTGCCTGCAATAATAAGTTGTACCGGGTATTGAGGATTGGTTAGAATGCGAATGAATCTTTCGGGATCATGCAACAAAAGATTCGGTCTTTTATAAGGAACAAAACGACGGGCAAAACCAAGCGTTAATACGTCAGGACTGAATATGCGCTTTGCACCTTCAATAATTTCAGGTGGCTCTCCGGCACCTGTTACTTGCCGTTCAAGTCTTTCGCAGGTATAATTAATAAGATTATTTCGGGATTTTGTTCGAAATTCCCAGAGTGTTTCATCGGATAATTTATAAATATCCTGCTCAAGGGTTTCCAGTTCTCCTTTCCAGCGATCTTTTCCACAAGCACGCGTCCATAATTCATCTGCAAATTCAGAATCCCAGCTTGGTGTATGAACACCATTCGTTATATAACCTACCGGTACTTCAACAGCAGGCCACCGCGGAAACAAAGGTTCAAAAAGATAGCGGCTAACTTTACCATGCAATTGACTCACACCATTCACTGCACCACTTCCGTGAATAGCAAGATAAGCCATATTAAAACTTTCGGAATAATTATTGGAATCACTCCAGCCCAGCGCCATGAGATCATTCAAATTAATTTTTAGTTCATTTTTTGCGTATGCTCCGAGAAATTGTTCCATCAACGGAGGACTGAAATGATCAAAACCTGCAGCAACCGCGGTATGGGTAGTAAATAAATTTCCTGCTCTCGTAACGGCGAGTGCTGTTTCAAACGACACGCCTGCTTCTTTCATGAAATCATTCGCACGTTCCAGCACAAGAAAAGCGGCATGACCTTCATTCAAATGACAAACTTCAGGTTTAATGCCAAGAGCCCGAAGCAATTTCCATCCGCCCATTCCCAAAATAATTTCTTGTTTAATCCGCAGTTCAGAACCGCCTCCATACAATTCATTGGTGATACCTCTGTGCACGGGTAAATTAGCCGCATCATTACTGTCAAGTAAGTACAGTTTCACCCTTCCTGCCTGCACTTGCCATGTACGTAGCCAAACGGGATAACCGGGTAATGATATTTTTATTCGCAGCCATTCACCATTCGGTAAGCGTAATGGCGTGATAGGTAATTGCCCCGGATCATTATAAGGAAATAATTCCTGCTGTATTCCATTTTTATCAATCTCCTGCCTGAAATAACCCTGCTGAAAAAGCAAGCCTATTGCGATGACAGGCACACCAAGATCACTCGCCGATTTCAATTGGTCGCCTGCAACATTACCTAATCCTCCAACATAAATTGGCAGTGCTTCGCTTAACATATATTCCATACTGAAATAGGCAACATGGGTAAGCGCTGCATTGTGATGCGCTTGTTGAAACCATGCAGATGTCAAAGTTTTTATATTCTTTGATTTTATTAAATTATCTATTTCTCTTACAAAGGCAGGATCAGCAAGCTGGCGTTCAAGCTCATCTCTTGAAACAGTTTGTAAAACGATCCATGGATTATGGGTGAGTTCCCAAAGAGCAGGATCAAGACGCTGCCACAACTTATCTGCCGAGTGATTCCACGACCATTGAAGATCGAGTGCAAGTTCTGCAAGCGTTTCAATGCCTTTAATTTCAGTAGGCAAAAAACCATATATCTGGCTATTGCTTAATGCTTCTTTATTCATCGCGTTATGTTTTACTGATCTCACTTCCTTGTTAAAGCTTCAAACCCTGCAATCACATCAAACAATTCTTCATCAATAGAACTTTGCCGCAACCGGTGATAGGAATGCCTAAGATCATCCAGCAATTCATTAATATTTTTTTCAACACTATAGCGAGTGTCTTGCATTCTCACTTTCATTACTGAGATTATTCCTTACCCACAATAAAAGTTCATCTTCAATATCTTTTATGCAGTTTAAGTTTTTTACATATTTTCCATTTCTTTATTATATTCTCCGCGCCTTGCAGCTACATCACATTTAGCACGATGATATAATAGTTTTTGTGCTTCTTCAAGGTTGGCTTCGTCTCCTTTCCATAACTCAATTGCAGGTTGTTGTATTGCTCGTGCGAAAGAAAAGGACAATATCCATGGAAGCAATTTTTTAAGATTTTTATTTATTGCATTCAGATGTTCAGATGCTGCCTGAGGAGATTGTCCGCCCGATAAAAACGCAATTGCTGGTACTGCTCCCGGCACGCATTTAAGCAAACAATTTACCGTCGCTTCAGCTACTTCAGCGATGCTGTTTTGCATAGAATTTTCTGTTCCGGCCGTTATCATATTCGGTTTCAAAATTATTCCTTCAATGTCAATCTTGTAATTATAGAGTTGATAAAAGAGCATTTTCAAAACCTGTTGAGATACTTCATAACAACGTTGCAGAGTATGATCGCCGTTCATCAACACTTCCGGTTCAACAACAGGCACAATTACAGCTTCCTGGCACAAACCCGCATAACGCGCTAAAGCATGAACATTCGCTTCGATACACGCTAAAGTGGGGATACTATTTTCAATAGCAATTACTGCACGCCATTTGGCAAAGCGTGCACCTATCTTTTTATATTCAGCCAGACGATCACGCAAACCATCTAAACCTTCAGTGATTTTTTCGCCTTGAAAACCGGCCATTGGTTTCGCACCCATATCGACTTTAATACCAGGAATAATTTTTTCTTTTGTCAATATATCTGTAAAAGGAATACCATTTTTTGTTTGCTGGCGTATTGTCTCGTCATACAAAATAACACCACCAATGCTTTCATTTAATCTGGGAGTTGTAATTATCAACTCTCTATAGTTTCGACGCATTTCAACTGTTTGCGGAATGCCTGCCGCTGCAAAACGCTTGTTACAGGTTCCGGTGCTTTCATCCATTGCAAGCAATCCCTTGTCATTTGTGAAGAGTTGCCGGATTGTATCTTTCAGTATTTGCGAATTCATTATCTTTTTCAATTTCGCATGATAAATAATATCTTATTTGGTTAACCATCTTATCGCTTCATCCATATCTTTATTCTCAAAAGTTTTTACTTTTGCCGGAACAAGAAACCCAAATGCTTTCACTACATGGTTCATCCACTCTTTATCTGATACAAAAGCAATCTTCTTCCACTCTTTAAGTATTTAAAACCGATTTCCATGTCATCTTTCAAAGCACCAAGTTTAAACCCTTTAAAATTGTCTCCCAACTGGCAAAGTAGGTCCCTGCCTTTTTTAGCTGCATTTCAACAGCGGGAAAAAGAACAGTTTCATAATCTGCTGCAGTTACGTCGCCATCGTATTTGTATCCAATAATGTTGTCCGGTAAGTTTTCAATAAGTGTAATCATATCTGTATTTTTTGTCCAAATAATCTGAAGAATTTACGCTGATAGTAGGAACTGTTTAAAAAATTTTGCGATTATTTATTCCATTTCCAGTTTCTCACCTCAGGCATATCAATACCATTTTTGCTGATATAATTTTCGTGCTCGATAAGTTTATCTTTCATTTCTTGTTTCAGATAAGCTACTTTATCACCTAACTGTGGCAACCTATCTATCACATCTTGCACAAGATCAAAGCGATCCATTTGATTCAGTACAGTCATATCAAAAGGTGTTGTGATTGTACCTTCTTCTTTGTAACCACGTACATGAATATTATGATGATTGCTACGCCTGTAAGTGAGTCTGTGAATGAGCCATGGATAAGCATGGAAAGCAAAAATCACTGTTTTATCTTTCGTAAACAGACTATCGAAATCTTTATCACTTAACCCATGGGGATGTTCTGTTTCGGGCTGAAGCTTCATCAGGTCCACAACATTTACAACGCGTATCTTTAATTCAGGTAATTTCTCTCTTAACATAGAAACGGCAGCGAGAGTTTCAAGTGTTGGAACATCACCTGCACAAGCCATTACCACATCAGGTTTATCTCCTTCATCGTTGCTTGCCCATGTCCATATACCAATCCCTTTTGTACAATGAATAACAGCGTCGTCCATAGAAAGCCATTGCGGTGCAGGATGTTTCCCTGCAACCACAACATTCACATAATGCCTGCTTCTTAAACAGTGATCCATCACAGACAAAAGACAATTGGAATCAGGCGGAAGATATACACGTACAACAGATGCTTTTTTATTTACTACATGATCAATAAAACCGGGATCCTGGTGAGTAAAGCCATTGTGATCCTGCCGCCATACGTGCGAGGTTAAAAGAATATTCAAGGAAGCCAATTTTCTACGCCATGTGAGATGTGCGGTTACTTTAAGCCATTTCGCAAACTGATTGAACATGGAGTCAACAATATGAATGAAGGCTTCATAGCAATTGAATAATCCATGTCTTCCTGTTAACAGGTAGCCTTCCAACCAACCTTCACATTGATGTTCACTCAGCATCTCCATAACTCGGCCATCTTTATTTAAAAATTCATCCGTTTGAATAGTTTCGGCTTCCCACTGACGATTGGTAACTTCGAAAACTGAATTAAGCCGGTTCGAAAGAGTTTCATCCGGACCAAAAAGTCTGAAATTTCTTTGGTCTTTATTAAGCTTTATTATGTCTCTGATAAATTTTCCCAAAACACACGTATCACCGATACCCATTTCACCATGAACCGCTAATTCAATTCCATAATTGCGAAAATCTGGCATGCGAAGATTTTCCAATAGTATTCCACCATTTGCATGTGGATTTGAACCCATTCTTCGTTCACCTTCGGGAGCAAGCTCAGCAAGTTCGGGTAGAAAGCGACCATTTTCATTAAACAGCTCTTCGGGTTTATAACTCTTCAGCCATTCTTCCAGTTGCTTCAAATGTTCAGGGTTTTTTGCGGGATCTGACAACGGTACCTGGTGTGCACGAAATGTTCCCTCAATCTGTAAGCCATCCACAATTCTAGGTCCGGTCCATCCTTTTGGAGATTTAAAGATGATCATAGGCCAGCATGGACGTTCGGCATTTTTGTTTTGGAGAGCATTTCTTTTTATTTCTTTAATTTCTTCGATCACTTGATCCATCAGACGGGCCATATTTTTGTGCATTTTTATTGGATCGTCTCCTTCAATTAGATAAGGTTTCCATCCATAGCCCAAGAACAAATCTTCCAATTCTTCAGCTTTAATCCTGGCAAGTATGGTCGGGTTGGCGATCTTGTATCCATTTAGATGTAGAATAGGTAGCACAACACCGTCTGTTATTGGATTCAAAAATTTGTTGGAATGCCAAGCGGTAGCCAGAGGTCCAGTTTCTGCTTCCCCGTCGCCAACTACGCAACAAACAATCAAATCAGGATTATCAAAAACAGCTCCGAAAGAATGGCTAAGTGAATAACCTAACTCACCACCTTCATGTATAGAACCGGGGCATTCAGGGGATACATGGCTTGGAATCCCACCTGGAAAAGAAAATTGCGTGAATAGTTTTTTTAGTCCTTCTTCGTCCTGGCTGATGTTTGGATAAACCTCGCTGTATGTTCCTTCGAGATATGTATTGGCAACGAGTGCGGGACCGCCATGTCCTGGGCCCGATACATAAATCATGTTGAGGTTATATTTTTTTATGATCCGGTTTAAATGAACGTAGATGAAGTTTTGGCCAGGTGTGGTGCCCCAATGTCCAAGCAACATGTGTTTTACATGCTCAGGTTTCAGCGGCTCTTTTAAAAGTGGATTATCATGCAAATAAATTTGTCCAACAGAAAGATAATTTGCTGCCCGCCAGTACGCATTCATTTTATTTAATAGTTCTTCTGATATTTTATCATCCTGCAATTCAATTTTTTTTGTTGCCATCTTTTTCAATATTTGAAATTGATTATTGTTTTTCTGATTTATACATGTTTTTTGTATGCCGTGCAATCATCAATTCTTCATCGGTTCGTATTACAAAAACTTTCACACGGCTTTTATCTGTAGAAATATGAAACGCGCTCTTAATATTTTTTTCTTCATCAAGCTCAATACCAGTATATTTTAAATCACTGCAAATTTTTCGACGAATTGCAAAGGCGTTTTCTCCAATACCTCCAGAAAATACCAATGCATCGAGTCCGCCCAATACGGCGATAAAAGCACCAATGAACTTTTTCGCCTGGTAACAAAATAAAGCGATTGCTTCCGCAGCATGTGCATTACTATTTTCTTGTTGCAACAGATCATGCATATCAGCGCTGAGACCTGAAACACCCAGCAATCCTGATTCATGATTGATCAAATGATTAAATTGAGAAGCATTCATTTTTTTATTTTGCAGCAGATACCATGCAACACCCGGATCAATATCTCCACACCTCGTTCCCATCATGATGCCTCCTGCCGGTGTAAAGCCCATGCTCGTATCCACACACTTTCCATTTTTTACAGCAGCCAGACTTGCGCCGCTTCCCAAATGGGCAAGAATAATCTTCCCGTCAGCAACCTGAGCTCCTTTCTTATTTTTTAACTCTTCCATCAGATACGAATAAGATAAACCATGAAACCCATATCGTCGAACATTTTCCACACTAAGGTCACGAGGTAAGGGAAATATTTTTGCCAGGCGCGGCATAGCAGAGTGAAAGGAAGTATCAAAGCATGCAACCTGAAGTATTTGCGGAAATTTTATTTTCAGTTTCTCAATGATTTCAACTTCAGCGGGAAGGTGATCAGGATCATAACTGCTAAATGCTTTTAATTCTTTCAATAGCTGTTCATTTATTTTTGCCGGTTCTGAATGTGCCATTCCATAAACGATCCTGTGACCAATTGCTGCAAGTTTATGGACGTTAATATTTTTTTCGAGATGATTGATTAAAACATCAACAGCTTTATGAAAATCGGATGCATCAACTTTATAATTATTTTTTTCGTTACTGAAGCTATCCGTAACCCCGAATGAAGCTTGTGCAGAACCTATTTTTTCTATTTTGCCGGAATGAGTTTTTTTTAAATCTTCATTCATCTGATACATTGCAAACCTTATGCTGGATGAGCCGCTGTTGATAACGAGTATGACAGAATTTTTTTTCAATAATATTTAGTTTACTGTTAATTCAACTGATTGAAGTTTTTTGCAAGTTGTTTCATAATTTATATGATGAATGCCTCTTATGCCCAAACTTTCAGCAACGCTTACAAACATTGGCTGGTCTTCGATATAGATAACCTCATTTGATTTTACCTGAGCTATATTAAGCGCAACTTTGAATATATCTATGTCTGGTTTGCGGAAGTGAACGAAACTGGAGGATATGAAAAAATCAACGAAGTTGGCCAACTTAAATTTTTCAATCCTGTATGCGTTTAGCTCCCGCCCTTCATTATTTACAACTGCAATCTTTAAAGCATATTTATTTTTTAAGTTCTTTATCAAGTCAATCATTTTAGGCATCGCTTTTGGCTGCGCAAACATGAATTGCCTGAATTCAGCTTTTGTAAAAGATCTTTTTTTTATAAAAAATAGTTCGGTTTAAATATTCATCCAGTGTTAGTTTTCCCAGCTCATAAGTATCGAATGTTAGATGACGTCTTGCTTCCATTTCTACTTTGGCAAGGTGAAATTTTTCAGCAGCAAATTGCCTTGATTCATGTCCCCATCCATTAGTAAGCAGCACGCCGCCAACATCCAGAAACAGTGTTGTTATATTTCTTGCCTTTTTCATTTTTTGGTTTTATATGTTTGTTCTTTCCATTACAGTTTATTATTCTGACTTCTTTTTCAAGGCTTCAAATCCCGAGACCACGTCAAACAATTCTTCATCGATAGAACTTTGCCGCAACTGGTGATAGGAGTGCGTAAGATCATCCAGCAATTCATTGATATTTTTTTCTGCGCGCTGCATAGCAGCCAAACGGCTTGCATTCTCACTCGCAAGCGATTCCGCACAAATTTTTTGTTGTACATTCAATTTGTGCAAGCTCAAATTCCCATACTTTATTTACTGGTAAAAGTTGCTGACCGAAAGGTTCATAAGCAACTTTGGAAACCGGTTTATTGTAAAACACAAATACCTGTGATATCTTTCCTTTTGTTCTGTATGTTTCAACTGAAAGAAGAATATTTTCAACAAGTGAAGTGATGGTTTTTACGGAAGCAGGAGCAGTATATAAATTAACCGGTGATAAGTTTGAATTTTCCAATTCTGAGTGAACACGCTCCCCTATTACCCAAACAAATTTTTTTCCGGGAAGATCATTTATTTTTTTACTCATGAAATCCAGGAGAATACTATTGAATTGTCCGACAAGTCCCTGGTCAGAACCAAATATTACAATGCCGGTTCCATTTTCATCTGTTGTGTTCTCTTTTTCAGAAAAGAAATTTTTTTTGAAGTGACGAAAACAGGCAACAAGTCCAAGTTCTATCGTGCGGTAATAATCTTCTAAAGATTGAACAGCATTTTCATATTGACCGATATTTGAAGCAGCCAGAGCTTTCATTGTTCTTACTACAGAATAAAGCTGGTCTGCAGTATCCATTTTGTGCTTCAGATTTTCAAGTGTTTCACTCATGCTTTTCCTCCTTCAATAATTTGACAGCGTTAACAGCACACTGTAAAATTGTTTTCCTGTCGTCTTCATTTAATTGTCCTGTTGACAATAATTTTACAACAACAACCGATGAAATTTCTGCTGATGATTTACGCACTGCTTCTTCAGCCTCTTTCATCTTTTCAACAGGTATCCCATCAAAAAGACCATTGGTTAAAGCAAGCAGGATGAGGATCTGTTCAATCACTGATACAGGCTTGCTTTCAGGCTGTTTTAAAATTACACGAATGCGGTGACCATGCTCGATTATTTGATGCGTATGTTCATCAAGACGGGTACCAAATCTTGTAAAGCTTTCCAGTTCTTCAAATTGAGCATATCCCAATTTCAGGTCTCCGGTTACATGATGATAAGCAGGAAGCTGCGCCTTGCCTCCTACACGTGAAACAGATTTTCCTACATCAACTGCGGGAAGAATTCCCAATTCAAAAAAAGAAGGAGAAAGATATACCTGGCCATCTGTTATTGAAATAAGGTTTGTTGGAATATAGGCAGCAATATTTTGCGCTTCCGTTTCAACAATAGGTAATGCAGTTAAAGAACCGCCGCCAAGTTCTTTTCGCAAATGCGTAGCTCGTTCAAGAAGTCTTGAATGAATATAAAAAATATCACCGGGAAAAGCTTCCCTTCCGGGCGGGCGGCGCAACAATAATGAAAGCTCACGATAAGCACGCGCATGATGGGTAAGATCATCATACACGATCAGCACATCATGACCCTGTTGCATAAAATATTCTGCAATGCTTGTTGCAGCATAAGGAGCAATATAGGCAAGTCCCGGCGCATCATTTCCTTCAGTAACTACAACCGTTGTATAAGCCATTGCGCCATGCTCTCTTAATTTGGCGATCACTTTTGCCACACCTGCTGCACGTTGACCAATCGCACAGTAAACACAAAGAACATTTTGATCACGCTGGTTGAGAATGGTATCAATAGCAATGGCAGTTTTCCCTGTTTGTCTGTCGCCAAGAATCAATTCTCTTTGTCCTCTTCCAATGGGAATCAGTGCATCAATTACTTTAATGCCTGTTTGTAATGGAACAGTAACAGGCGCTCTGTCCATGATAGCAGGTGCATTACGTTCAATCGGCAGACGCTGATTTGAAATTACATTTCCTTTATTATCAAGCGGACGACCCAATGGTTCAATTACACGCCCGATCAATTCATCACCAGCAGGAACATCCATTACACGACCTGTTCGTTCTGCTTCGTCCCCGGTACTCAAATGCGAATAATCACCCAGCAATACAACGCCAATTTCTTCTTCATCCAGATTAAAAGCTATGCCATACAAATCGCCCGGAAATTTTACCAGCTCTTCAAACCCAACACCCGGAAGACCCGAAACTTTTGCAATGCCCGATGAAATTGTTGTAATCTTTCCCGTTTCTTTTAATTGTAATAATGGTTGCAGATTTTCATTTGCTTCATTGATAGCAGCAAATGCTTTATCAATTATATTTTCATTGTTAAGCAAATTCATCATTCAGCCTTTTCTTCTTTTACAAGTGTTGCTGCATTTTTTTCAACAAGATCAAGGTAATCAGAGATGCTCCATGAGAGTTTATATCCGGTTGTTGTTAATTCAATTCCGCATATTTGCTTTGAACTTGTTTCAAAAGATATATCTGTTGCAGTTGAATTAATCTTCCTGATAGTATTTTTAATTTCTTCTTTTGTCTTATCTGTTAATGCATAAGTGCTTCGTATCGTAATTTTATTTGATGAGCTAAGTACTTGCGATAAATTATTTTTTTCTTCGTCATTTAATGCTTTTAATTTTCTTAGAAAAACCAAAGCCATATTTGCTTCAAGCGTGCTATCGGCAAGATCGGCGAGCAATTTCCTGCTTACTGCCATCACTTCTTTTTGTGTCCGCTGAATGATCTCGCCATTCAACTGTTTTTGCTCATTCTTTAAAGATTCCTGCAATTTAAAACGCAATGTCTCCGCTTCTTTTCTCGCTTCTTCCATTAATTTTTTTCTTTCATCTTTGGCTTCCTCTTTTGCATTATTTAAAAGAGTCGAACGTTGAATATCAAATTCATTATTCTTTTGCTGAAACTCATTTTTTTCTTTCTGTGCTTCAGCTTCTTTCATTGCCGCATCATTTAATTCATCAGCGATTTTTTTCTCCCTTTCATTTACAGCTTTTAAGATGGGCTTATAAAGGAAGCGTTTCAACAACCATACAAGGATGAGAAAATTAATAATCTGTGCTATAACCGTAAACCAGTCAATCAACATATAGTACCTCCTTTATTTTGCAATCACATGATTCCAGAAAGGATTTGCAAAAATCAAGATCATTGCGTCCTTCTGCCAGTGCAGGGGCTATACAGCCAATTCCTGTTGTGGCGCCGGCTGTAATGATTGAAGCGATTGCAACGAAAGTCATATTATCCATAATGATGTCCTCCTTTTTTTTATTCATTTTTTGATCGTGTTGCAGCAGCGATATAAACAGTTGCCAGAATGCTGAAAATATAAGCCTGCACCATTCCTGTTAGCAAGCCAAGTACGCTAATAACAATAGGAAAAAAGAACGGCAGAATGAGCAACAGGATCGCAAGAATCATGCTGCCACTCATGATATTGCCAAAGAGACGAACTGCCAAAGCAAGCGTTCTTGAAAATTCACTGATAATATTAAATGGCAGCATGATGAAAGTTGGTTTCAGGTAAGAGCGCATATATTCTTTCCACCCAACAGTACGAATACCAAAAACAGGTACTGCCACAAAAACGCAAATAGCAAGAGCAGCGGTTGTAGAAAGAGAACCTGTGGGCGGTTCATATCCCGGAACAATGGTACAGAGATTGGAAACGCCAATAAATAAAAATAATGTACCCAAAAAACCAATATATTTTTCCGGTTTGCTTAAACCAACTTCAGTGATCTGTTCTTTTATTGCCAGTACAATTATTTCCAGAAAACTTTGCCAGCGCGAAATATGTATGTCTGTCTTAAGATTGCGTGTAATAAGTTTTGCACCAATCACCAGCACAATGACGATCGCCCATGTCATTACAATAGTTGCATTTAGTTTGAACCCACCATACTGCCAGTAAATAATTTCGTCGGGACTTAATCTCATGCATTACCTCCTTCTGCATGCAAAGCGGTTTGTTTTTTTTCTTTTGTAAGTTTTGTAATTACACTGCGTGCAACAAGAAATCCACCGAGGCAGAACAAAATATTTTTCCAGTCGCTTTGAGCGATGAAATAAAATCCTGTCAGCACCACTGCAGTGCGAATGATAAAACTTAGCAGGAACCATAAAGCAGGATTTTTAGCCACCATTCCTTTCCGAACAGTAAACCAAAGACCACCGAAAAAAAATGTTCCAAGTAAAAGACCGGTAAAAATTGTGATCACTATAAACATATTCATTGATTTTTATTTTCATCTTCCTCATGCATGTCCCTGTTTTCTTTTTTTACCCAATACCATGCATTCAAACATCCCAGTATAAGTCCTGTTACTAAAAGCATCAGTGTCCAGGAACGGTTACCGGGATAACGCTTGTCTAACCACAAACCGAGCATTGTGCCCAATAAAGTAGGAACCGTTACTGACCAACCAATCAAACCGAACATACTAAAACCCAACCACGGACTTTCTCCTTTTCTTCTTTGCGCTTTTATTCTCCGTTGCTCTTTTTTTCCAACTTCTTCTTCAAAATCATCCGGTCTATTTTTGTTCTCAGTTTCCATCTTTTATGTTTGATGAAATTCCAAAAAACGACGAATAAAATTTCCTTCCAGTTTTGCAACAACAGAACGTACTTTCTTTTCCTGCTCATCAAGATTTAAAAAATCTTTTTTTACTGCTTCACGAAGTTTGCCAAGATCTGCTCCTCCAATTGCGTTGCGCACAGAAACAAATACATCAGCACCTGTTTTAATCAGCACGCCTTCGTCAACAGCGATATACATTTCTTTATCACTTTCATTTACATAACTGAGAATTCCCGGAACCAGTATCGTTGCACAATCCAGCCTGTTTGGTAACAACCCAAAAAACCCATTTTCATTTTCAGCCACAATATTTTTCACCCCTTTCTCTTCCAAAAAGATCTTAAATGGAAGAAGAATTTTCAAATGCATGCTGCTAAATCTCATCTCATTTTCTTTAGATTAGAAAATCGGCAATCAGCAATAGCCAACAGGCAAGTTAGAAGCTTTCGATTCCTCTTTTTATTGCCGGTTGCATATTGCCAATTGCATATTATTTTATGCGGCTTCAACGACCTTTCTTTTTGCCACCGCTTCATTAACAGAACCTATCATATATAAAGCATTCTCAGGATAATTTTCAAATTCATCATTCAATATTCTTTCACAACCACTCAAGGTTTCTTCAAGACTTACTGTTTTTCCTTTCATGCCGCTGAATTGTTCTGTTGTAAAAAATGGTTGCGTGAGAAAACGTTCCAGTCTTCTTGCACGTCCAACGATCTTCCTGTCGCTTTGCGAAAGCTGTTCGAGACCAAGCATAGCAATAATATCTTTCAATCCTTCATACTGCGCAAGTGTTCGCCTGATGTTTTGCGCAAGATTATAATGCCGTTCACCAACAATACCCGGTGTCGCCATTTTTGAATTCGACTGCAAAGGATCAATTGCAGGATAAAGACCTTCGCTTGCTTTTTTTCGGGAAAGAACGATCGAAGCAGAAAGATGCGAAAAAGTATGCACCGCTGCCGGATCTGTAAGATCATCTGCGGGCACATACACAGCCTGTATGGAAGTGATGGCACCTGTATCGGTGTTTGCAATTCTTTCTTCCAGTTGTGACAACTCTGTTCCCATCGTTGGCTGATAACCGAGTCGCGAAGGCATTTGTCCCATTAATCCCGATACTTCCATTCCCGCCTGTATGAAACGAAAAATATTATCTATCAACAGCAACACATCATGATGTTCATCGTCGCGAAAATATTCCGCCATGGTAAGCGCTGCATGACCAACACGGAAACGACTTCCCGGCGGTTCATTCATTTGCCCGAACACCATCACCATATTTGACAAAACATTTGCGTCAACCATTTGCCTGTACAGTTCTTCGCCTTCGCGACAACGTTCGCCAATTCCGCAAAAAATACTTACACCTTCGTGATGACCGACCATGTTGTGGATCATCTCTGTGAGCAACACCGTTTTGCCAACACCAGCGCCGCCAAACAATCCTGCTTTACCACCTTTTTCTAAAGGCAACAAAACATCAATGGCTTTTATACCTGTTTCAAAAATTTCTGATTTTGTTGATCGTCTTTGCAATGAAGGAGGAGGTTGATGGACAGAGCGCCATTGTGTAAACGGAATGTTTTGCTTATGGTCTATTGTATCGCCAAAAACATTAAACATGCGCGAAAGGATTTCTTTGCCAACAGGTGCCTGCAAGGTTTTACCACTGTTCCCAACAACTGCTCCCCTCGCCAATCCCTGTGTAGCTGTTAATGCAATACCGCGAACACGATGTTCATCTAACTGTGATTGCACTTCTATTACTATCTCATTGTTTTTACCTGCATACAATAATGTATTGATGGGTGGTAAATTTTCCTTAAACCATACATCAACGATACTTCCACGAACGGAAGTAATGAGACCAGTGTTTTTGTTGCCTGCAAAAAACATTTTGCAAAGATTAGATAAATCGTTTCAATTTATTATGAGATAGATCAACTACTGTAACATTTTCAACTCCAAAACTGTTTGAATCTTAAAGCCGGATAATAAAATTTGTGAAGGATGATTGAAATCATTGTCTCTTAAAATTAACTGCAGCATCTTGCGCTTCAGGAGCCGGTTCTGGCATTGGACAAGCTACAGCTATTTTATAAGCACGGCGGGAGCCAAAGTAATTGTATCTGATATCAACGAAAAAGGCGCAGCTGAAACAGTGTCTGCGCTAAAAGCAAATGGAGGCGAAGCAACATTTGTAAAAGCAGATGTAAGTGATGCAGCAGCATGCGAAGCATTAGTAAAACAAACGATTAAACGTTATGGCAAGCTTGATATTGCATCTAATAATGCAGGTATCGGCGGAGAAATGAATACCGTAGCTGATATGAGCATTGAAGCATCTTTTGTAACAGGCAACTATTATGCAATTGATGGCGGTTACCTTGCAGTATAAAAATGATAAATCAAAATAGAGTTATCAAAATCCTTTTAAAGTATTGATATGAAAAAGCATAAAAATGTATCAATCATAAAAGCGTCGGGAGAGGTAGTGCCATTTTATTCTGAAAAATTAAAACACTCTTTGTTGAAGTCCGGAGCTTCAGAAGAACAGGTGGAAAATATTCTCGCTCAAATAGAAGATAATTTGTATCATGGTATTTCAACAAAGAAAATATATCAACAGGCGTATCAATTACTAAAAGATTCTTCAAGACCTCTTGCCGCAAAATATAAATTAAAGCGTGCCATAATGGAATTGGGCCCATCTGGTTTCCCATTTGAAAAATATATTGCTGCTATTTTTTGTCACCAGGGTTATAAGGTTCAAACAGGTGCTATTGTTCAAGGGCATTGCGTAAAACATGAGGTAGATATTATAGCAGAACAAAACAATAAACACTTTTTGATCGAGTGCAAGTTTCACAATCAGCCAGGCATTGTGTGTGACGTAAAGATTCCGCTATACATTCATTCACGCTTTAAAGATGTAGAAGCAAACTGGCTTACATTGCCCGGTCATGACAATAAACTTCACCAGGGCTGGGTAGTTACCAATACGCGCTTTACTTCTGATGCAATACAATATGGCACTTGTGTTCAATTAAACTTATTGGGTTGGGATTATCCTTCAGGCAATAGTTTAAATAAACAAATTGACGAATCAGGTCTTTATCCTATTACTTGTTTAACTTCTTTGACTCAAAGCGAAAAACAAAATTTACTGAATAAGCAAATAGTTTTATGTAAAGAAATAAGTGGAGACAATGATTTATTGAGGCAGGCCAATATAAGTATTGAAAAAATGGATTTAGTGATTGCAGAAAGTCAGCAATTATGTAAAACCGTTACAAATAAGTTCTGAACAAATACGAAGAGTAATTCAAAAAATTTCATATTCAACCCTAAGTAGACTACCAAATTAATATCCGCTTAGTTGTTTATTGCTCAATATTATTATAAAGGCTAAGATTACGCCACTTTCAATAAAATCTCCCGTACTTATTCTTTCGATTTTAATTGCTGATAAATATCAGTATTTCATGTGTCCCAGGTCATGAATTTAAAATTTGTGAGTATTTAGCTTTACCAGTGTAAAGAAATTTGTATGAAACGTATAATAGTATCATTGCTTTTGTGTTTCTGCGGTCTAGTATCGTATGCCCAAAAGATACACGATCCTTTCAAAGAATGGAACTGGCATTATTATGTACAAACAGGATGGCAGTGGAGCGGGCATGGTGGCGTTGATGCAGCTATTCATTGTATCATTCACGACCGGTGGTTTATAGGTGGCCGTTTATGGATTAATGATTACAGTACTAAACAATATCCCAAATTGGAATCAATGGGTCTTATTACAGGTTACCCATATTCACATGAGGAGTTTGCATTGCAGACAGGATGGTTTCATCAGCTTAATAAGCAATGGTTTTTAACGCTCGATGCAGGTCCATCTTATGTACGTTATTTTTACCCCGTAGGTTTAGACAGTCTTGCTGATGATAAACACATTAGCCATTATATGTATAAAAGAGAAGAAAAAACAGCGATGGGATGGGCATTCTCCGGAAGTATCAATTGGCATCAAGATTGGATTGGGGCAAGCCTAAGCCCCCAGTATTTTCTAAATCGCCCTCATCCCTATAGTGGTATTACCATTTCTTTATTTATTTACAACAAAGGAGATTACTAACAAAACATTTTTGCTTGCGAATTATTGATATCTAAAACAAGTTTATGAACCGTCGCGAGAGAGAACATCTTGAAAATAAATTGTATTTGGAGAAAAAGAAAAATGATTTATTACTTATCAAAAAAAGATTAGTCAAAATTGCAGAGCAACAAAAATTACTGACCGACAAAAGTAAAAAGTTAATAGCTGAACTCGGAAAAAATTTTGTTTATTAATAGTCTTTTTCTTCTCTTAATACCTATTAACTCCTACAAAAATCGAAATTCGTTTTTGATAATATTTTTTTTTCAGAATTATTATAGTAAACTTTTACATGATTATAATCGTTTTTGGTTTACCAGGTTCAGGTAAGAGTTACTTCGCTTCTCATCTGGCAAGTATGATCAATGCAGAATATATAAATAGTGACATAGTGAGAAAAAAGTTGTTTCACAAGAGAACATATTCAGAGCAAGAGAAATTGTTGGTATATAATGAAATGATTAGGCAAATGAGGAAAGTCGCAAAACAAAACAGAAATGTTGCATTGGATGCTACGTTTTATAGTAATGACATCAGGCAAAAGTTTGTTGAAGGAATTAAGGATATTAATGATATTATTTTTATTGAAGTCACAGCCGAAGAATCTGTGATCAGGAAAAGATTAGAAAAAGCAAGAGAAGATAGTGAAGCTGATTTTGAAGTTTATAAAAAAATAAAAAATGAGTGGGAGCCTTTGCGTCAAGATCATTTGATATTGAAATCAACCAACGACAACATTAGAGAAATGTTAGAGAAAACTGCAGATTACCTGTATTTGAAGAATGACAAAAGAACAAATTAATGAACTTCTTTTAAAAGGAAGCTTCCCGGAAAATTCCGGAAGACCAGAATTGATAGAAACACATATTTCGTGGGTACTTTTATGTGACCGATTTGTGTATAAAATAAAAAAACCAATCCGTTATTCCTTTCTCGATTTTTCAACCATTGAAAAGAGAAAATATTATTGTGAAAGAGAAATTGAATTGAACAAAAGGCTTACCGATAATATATATCTTGATGTACAAAAGGTAGGAGAAATATCGGGTCAATTTTTTATTGGAGATGAAAATGGAGAAGTGGTAGATTACGCAGTGAGAATGCGAAAGCTTGACAGAGATAAACAAATGGATAAGCTTTTGTTGAATAATAAAGTATCAGCTACTGATATACAAAACTTAGCAGAAAAAATAGCCTCCTTCCATGAAAACACAGAGATAATTTACCAAAAAGATATTTTCGATGTTCAAAAGAAATTTATTGATTTGAGTGGTGAAAGGGAATACTTAGGGGATCACTTAAATATAAATAGCAGTGTTATTATTGATCACGCAATTGATACATCAAATATATTTATTGAAAAAAATAAAGAACTTTTAGAAGCGAGGTTGAAAGCTGGTTTCTTTAGGGATTGCCATGGGGATTTACATTCACGAAATATTTTTTTACTTCCATCACCACAACCTTTTGATTGTATAGAATTCAATGATGATTATCGCCAGATAGATGTACTGAACGAAATTGCATTTCTGTGCATGGATCTTGATGCATTCGGCAAACAGGATTTGTCAAATTTATTTCTTAACTGCTACAACAATCTGTTCCCTTCCATTAAAACTGAAGACGACCATAAACTTTTTATTTACTATAAAAGTTATCGCTCGAATATTCGTGCAAAGGTCAATAGCCTGAGAGCAAGAGATGCAAAAAATGATGCTGAAAGAAAATTAATTCTTGGTGAAGCTGACAAATATCTGAATTTAATGGATGGCTATATAAAGCAATTGGAGAATAAATAAAATCACTTGTTAAGTGGCTTTTATTTAAAAATCAGTCTACAAAAAATAGAAATAAAATAAAACATATACTTAGCTCTATTATGCAGAGCTTCGGAAGTTGATGAGTCCGCCTGAGCCGAACGAAAGCTTTATTCTTATTTTGCATTCCGGTTCAAACAAATCATTGTACCTTTTAAATCTGATTAATGGAGTTTTGCGAAAAATAATCTTATTTTTTGGAGATAAAAACACAAATGGAACGGGGAGCTACTGAATATGTTTCCGAAGTAATAATCTCCACATCTTCTTCAATAAAATCATTCGGGGCTTCTATGCCCGTATTGATGATCCGGCGCCATGAACCGCTTACCTGGAAAGCAAAGTATAGTGCTTCCCAATGCGCATTGATCATCACATAAATATCATTATCGTTTTCTGCTGCACCCTTTAAATAAAATGCGACTGTTTTTGAATAATAACTATAATCAGGTTTGCCATTCACGCCGAACCATTGTACATCTTTTCTCCAGAAATGACTGCGGCTAAGCGAAGGATGTTTTTTTCGAAAGGCAATCATTTTTTTAAAGAATAAAAAGAAATCTTCATTTTCCTTTTTTAAATTCCAGTTTATCCAGCTTATTTCATTATCCTGTTTATAAGGATTGTTATTGCCTTTTTGCGTTCGCAAAAATTCATCGCCCGCCACAAACATCGGCGTACCATTGGCAATAAAGAGCAAGACACAGAAATTTTTTGCCTGCTTTTTTCTAAGTTCCATAATTTCCGCCGGTACATCTTCGCTTCCCTCCTTTCCGCAGTTCCAGCTATAATTTTCTTGTGCTCCGTCTGTATTATTATGTCCGTTGGCAATATTGTGCTTCTGATTGTATGATACCAGATCATATAAAGTGAAGCCATCGTGTGAATTGACATAATTTACACTTTGATATGCATGATAAGCATTTTCCAGATCGTCAGAAAACAGATCTTCACTGCCATAGATGCGATTGATAATATCTGAAACAAGATTGTTATCGCCTCTTACAAAGCGGCGAACATCATCGCGAAAAAGGCTGTTCCATTGCATCCAGATAACACCCGGAAATTTTTTGCCTAATTGCATAGTTCCAACCGCATCCCAGGGTTCTGCAATCAGTCTTGCATTGGCAAGATCAGGATCAGAGCCAATTATACCAAAGATGGGAGGCTCTTCAAAAGAAATACTCCCATCAGGATTTCTGCTGAAGATGGAGGCAAGATCAAAGCGAAAGCCATCAACATGCATCTCCTTTCTCCAGTATCGAAGGCTGTCCAGTATCATTCTTCGCACATAACTGTTTTTTGTATGCAGCGTATTGCCTGTACCCGAATAGTTAAAGTATGGATCCGCCAGGTCCTCATTGATCAAATAATATGTGCTGTTGTCAATGCCTTTATAACTATAAACAGGACCGGAATGATTTCCTTCCGTCGTATGATTATAAACCACATCAAGAATTACTTCGATTCCTGCTTTGTGTAATTCCCTTACCATCAATTTAAATTCATTTAGTTCCGCAGCAATATCTTTTGAGCTGGTATATCCATTATGTGGTGAAAAGAAATTTAGCGGATTGTATCCCCAGTAATCGTTGCTTTGAATATCAAACTGGTAAACAGGCATTAATTCTACTGCAGTAATTCCCACTTCCCTGATGTATGGTATTTTTTCAATAAGTCCACCATAAGTACCTTTCAATTCTGGAGTCACTTCTGAATTTGGATGAAAGGTGAAGCCCTTAACATGTAATTCATAAATGATAAGATCACTTTCGTGACTGATATATTCGTCATCTTGCCAATCAAAACCATCAATTGCTTTTACAAAAATTCCTAAAGGCGATTTTCCATCATTTGGTCCATCAACGCATGCTGTTTGCCTGTTAAATTTCGGTGGGAATAAGACCGCACTGGCATAAGGGTCGAGCAATATTTTTTCTTTATCGAATGCATGCCATGCTGCTTGTCCATGTGGTTCAGGTCCGTCAATTTTATAAGCATAATATTTTGCGCCATTCAATTTCTCAGCTTTGATACGACAATGCCAGATGCGGTTGGATTTATTGATGAGATAAGTGAATTGATAAATAAAAAGCGGATTTACGAAATCATCATCATTGTAAACAAGCAGAGTTACCTCCGTAGCATGTTTTGAGTAAAGAGCAAAATTAAATGCATCCTCTTCTTTGATGTATGTTACACCAAGAGGATAAGCGCTTCCTTCAATTGTTTCCCAGCTTTTTTTATTTTGTGGAGGTACCATAGTAAGCAGCACCTAAGAGTGCCGTTCTTTCATTTAAAATGACATTCACGGAAATTTCCTGCAGAAGATATTTCAACCGACCAAAATCACGAAAACATTTGAGAAAAAGATCTGCATCGAGCAATTTCAAGACTTTGGGAATAATCCCTCCACCGATAAATATACCGCCGGTAGCTTTTACTTTAAGGGCAAGATTAGCTGATTCTGTGGCGAGGTAGCGAAAAAAGAAATTCATTGTTTCTTCGCAAATCGAAGCATTTTCCGCATTCTCACTGATTACTGTTGCTGCATCCTGAGCAAGTATTTTTTCAGCAAGCCAGGGAGGAACTTCCCTGCTCTTTTTAGTTTTCAGAAATTCATAAATATTAAAAATCCCGGGTCCGCTGATCAATCGTTCCCAGCTTACATGATTAAATTTTTCCTGCAGATGAAGATATAATTCTACATCAAGTTTTGTACGAGGTGCAAAATCACAATGTCCTCCTTTTGTAGCAAAAGGATGGTAGACTGTTCCATCCCAAAATAAACCTGCTTCACCCAAACCTGTTCCAGGCGCAATTAGCGCCATATTACCTGCATGACCTTTAGCTCCTTCATAAATTGTATAAACATCATCTTTTTCCAATGCAGCCAAACCATAGGCAGTAGCTTCGAGGTCATTAATAAAATGAACGGGGATGTTACCAAATTTTATTGAAATTTCTTTGCTGTCTATTTTCCATGAAAGATTTGTAATCTTTACTTTTCCATTTTGTACAGGTCCTGCAACACCAAAGCTCATATTATCAGGCAGTTTACTCGCACCTGGAAATCGGCTTATCATAGTTACAGGGTCACTGTAATCTTTTGTAAAATATTTGCTTTCTTTTATTACCGAAAGATCTTTTCCACTTTGGCGGAAAAGAGCAAGGTTGCATTTTGTTGCTCCCACCTGCAAGAATAATGCATGTCCTTCTTTCGGTTAAGTTATCGTTTTCAAACCCGATTTGAATTGGCATTTACCAATCTATTTAAAAAATTTGAAACGAAAAGTTACATTTGATTAATAATTCTTTAGATGAGAACTATCATTCTTGTTGATGATGATCATCGTTTATTATATTATAATGCTCCATTAATTTCGACATATTATGATTGATATTTTAAGCAATGACCAAATAGAGGAGGTTTTGAAAAAGCATTTCGTTGGTCGTATAGGCTGTCACAACGATGATGATATTTATGTTGTACCGGTAAGTTATGCGTATGATGGAAAATACGTTTATGTACGTTCATTTGAAGGGAAAAAAGTAGATATGATGCGTAAAAATCCAAAAATCTGCTTCGAAGTTGACGAGACAGAAAATATGGCTAATTGGAAAAGCGTAATAGCATGGGGTGAATTTGAAGAACTTACTGATAAAACTGAAAGAAATAAGGCGCTAAAGATTTTGATAGACCGGCATTTGCCGCTAATGTCCAGTGGCACTACTCATCTTGGCGATATCTGGCCATTTCCACCTGAAGATCTTAGTACTATTAAAGGTGTAGTATGGAGGATCTTGCTAAAAGAAAAAACAGGTCGGTTTGAAAAAAGTGAAGCCTCTCCATCTTTGACAGGATAATTACGAATGTTTTGAAATTTGTGCAGAAAAAAATGCGTTTTTTAAAGTACTTCTAATATTTATCAAAGAAATTAATACGACCAGAAAGCTTATTTCAGCTTTATTCATATTTTCATAAAACTGCAATTCCGGGTAGCCGTAAAATTTTATTGAGAATCTTCATAACAAGATCAATAACTTCATTTTCGCACAAAGCAAAAACCCATTCATGTTGCATGCTCTTGCGTATGATCGCCTTCTTCTTTACGGTAAGATTTAAAACATCCTGAACCGTCATGTATAGTATTCATGTATTCCATGCGATGCTTCACCAAGTAAAACATACTTCGAATTACCAATTGCTTCTATCAACGAATTCAATGAACACTCATCGTCTAATTCATTTGAATTAGACGAAAAGAATTGTCGCGAATCAGTTGTGTAAGTTCTATGCTTTCACCTGTAGCTTCTTTTATAAAAGATATACACATAAAATATTTTTTTAAAGTTCAATGGATTTATTTAAAGGCAACATGAGTAACATCACTGTATTTACTGATAATAATCATTGGAAAGCTGTAGATAAAAGAATTATTTTGAGTTGTGATAGTGTATTGGCGACAGAATAAAAATTAAGCTTAATTGCGCCGCACTCCTATGCTGTTTGTTTGAGTGGCAACAAAAGGAGTAAAGTGAAGATTGCAGATGTCAATGTTATATTTAATACAAGAATTTTTAAATTAATAATAATGCCAACACTCATACATATTACCGATGTTCAAATTCAACTTGATCATACTTCACTTGAAGGTTGTTTAAATATGCCGGAGAATGCAAAAGCTTTGGCTATTTTTTTAAATGAAAATGACAACAATCGGTTTGATTTAAAAATTAAATATATAGCGCGTGAATTGAATCAACACGGGATAACAACATTACTCGTGGATTTGCTCGCGATACAGGAAAAGAAGGAATACGAAAATCGCTTTAACATAAGAGCGTTAAGCAGGCGATTGGTAAAAGTAAGTCTATGGGCAATGCAACAACCGAAATTGCGGTTTTTAGCGATTGGCTTTTTTGGTGCAGGAATGGGGGCTGCTATTGTTCTGCAAGCTGCATTAATAGCAGGTCATAGAATTAAGGCTATTGTATGTCTGGATGGTCTTCCTGATTTGGCAAGAGAGGCGCTTCCTTTTATTAAAGCACCTGTATTATTTATGGTTGGTTCTTTGGATAACCGCATTGCATGCTTAAACAATTATGCATACAGCATGCTTCATTGTGAAAAAGAAATTGCAATTATAAAAAGCGGACTAAACCTTTTTAATGAACAAACCACACAGGCGGCAGAATTAACTTCTGCGTGGTTTACCAAAGAACTTAATACTTCATAAAAAGAAATACAATGGAAAGTGATATAAATAAAAATGAAGTGGCAATACCTTTAAATGGTTTCTCACTCAATGCTTATCTGCATATACCTGAAGATTCGATAGGATTGGTCATTTTTTCATATGGCAGCGGCAGCAGTCGTTTTAGTCCGCGCGATAATTATGTAGCGCGATTGCTTAACAAAAATCATATTGCAACATTGCTGCCCCACCTGCTGACAGTAAAGGAAGATCAAGTGTTTAAGAACCGTTTCAATATACCACTTCTAACCGAGAGATTGCAAAAAATAACAGAATTCGCTTTAAAACATCCACAATTAAAAAATTTGCCTGTGGGTTATTTCGGTGCAAGTACAGGTGCTGCTTCTGCGCTGAACGCTTCTGCGCATTTCCTGAATACAATTAAAGCTATTGTAAGCAGGGGAGGTCGACCAGACCTTGCAAGAGAGCATGAACTACCATTTATAAAATCACCTACGTTGTTAATAGTTGGTTCGCTCGATATTCCGGTAATCAGTTTTAACGACGAAGCATTTTATAAATTAACCTGCAAAAAAGAGATGGTAGTTGTAAAGGGGGCTTCACATTTATTTGAAGAGCCCGGAAAGTTAGAAGAAGTGGCAGTGCTTGCTTCCGGTTGGTTTAAAAAATATTTAATTCAATCATCTACTCTTTCTGCAAAAAATAAAGAGAAAACAATTTTTTAAACTTCTTTACCTATGTATTTCATTGACAGATATGATGCGGCTATGCAACTTGCCCCACACCTGGAAAAATATAAAAACCAGGAAGGAGTAATATTAGCCGTGCCCCGTGGCGGTGTGCCTATTGGTTATTACCTCGCAAAGCATCTTGATTTTCCATTGGATTTATTAATGACAAAAAAGCTTGGTCACCCTGCAAATGAAGAATTCGCCATCGGCGCTGTCGGTATTGAAGATAGTATAATTGAAGAGACTTTCATGATGCCAGAAGAATATATTGAAGAAGAAACAAAACGCATTCGTAAGGAATTAATTGAACGTTATAAAAAATTTATGGGTGATAGTGAACCAGTTAACATTAGAAATAAAATTGTAATTGTAGTGGATGATGGCATTGCAACCGGAAGAACAATTTTAGCCACACTTAAAATGTTGCGCAGTAAACATCCAAAGAAATTAGTGGTAGCAGTGCCGGTTGCATCAATAGAAGCAGTAGAGCGAATTAAAAAAGAAGTGGATAATTTTATCTTTCTCTATACACCTGAACTATTTTTTGGAGTGGGGGGATTTTATGAAGATTTCAGTCAAGCGATGAAGAGGTGATGATGCTTTTGAAAGAGTTAAATGCAAGAGGTAAAGCAGCATAAATTATTCATGATCAATAATAAAATCTTCCCTGTAGGCATCACTACCCAATTACTTATTAAATCTCTGATTTTTTTCCAAGCAAATAATAATGTTAGTAGCGTTAGCGATATCTCCGCTTCTTCCACCTAAACCCTGATTACAATCAGGTTATTAACTGTCAGTTGTCATTATAAAACTTTTTTTTATAAATCGACTTTGATTAATCATTTATAAATTATTTAGAATGAAAAAGATATTACTCGCTTTTGATAGCAATCATTTTTCTGCCGGTGCTTTTGAATTTGCCCGTCGTTTAAATGAGATAGAACCAATTCTTTTGGTTGGCTTTTTTTTGCCGGCGGTTTATTATGCTGTTCCGGAAAAATTTGATTTCCCTCAAAGTAATATTCTTGCTTACGATGGCAGTGAAGCTTCAATTTATGCGATTAAACAATTCAAATATCTTTTTCCTGAATTATGCAGGCAGAAAACACTGCTGTTATATATAAATCAAAAACCAAACTCAGAATTTCCTGATCTGCCATATATGGAGGAATTTATAACGGCAAGCTTTAATGATCTTAAAATACATACACTGGATATTAATCCCCGAAAATATTTTGCAACCTGGATAAGCGAAAAAAGAGTGCAATACTCATAGCCGGTTCGTACGGCCGTTCGGAATTTTCAGAAATATTCAGGAAGAGTTTTATTGCTGATGTAATATCAGAACATTATCTGCCTGTTTTTATTGCGCGTAAATGCTAACCTTATATGAACCCTCTTTAGATATTAATACAAAAATTCAGTTGATAATTATTTACATCATGAAAAGGTTTCTCTATGAGCTGAAAATAAACTCAATAGAGTACACTATCAAAACATTTTTTTATGAAAAAAATTATTGCAGCCTTTGATGGTTTGAAATTTTCGGAGAGTACAAAAGAATATGCCATAACGCTTGCAAAGAGCAGTAACGCACATCTGACAGGGGTTTTTCTTGATGATATCACTTACACCAGTTATAAAATTTATGAATTGGTTGGCAAGGAAGGAGTGTCTGTTGAAAAACAGAATATACTGGACAAAAAAGACGAGCAAAAAAGAAAATTGTCTGAAAAAAATTTCGATCAGGCCTGTCAGCAGAATGGCTTGAACTATTCTGTACATCATGATCATAAGATTGCTATACGGGAACTGTTACACGAAACTATTTACAGCGATCTGTTACTGATTGATGCAAATGAAACGCTTACACATTACGAAGAAGAACCACCAACGCGTTTTGTGCATAGACTTCTTACAGAAACTCATTGCCCTGTACTGCTTGTCCCGGAAAAATATAGGCCTGTTGAAAAGATTATTTTACTGTATGATGGTGAACCTTCATCAGTGTATGCTATTAAAATGTTCAGTTACCTTTTGCACTCATTAAAACATTTGCCTGCAGAAGTTCTTTCTGTAAAAACAATCAATCAGACGCTCCATCTTCCTGACAATAAACTTATGAGGGAATTTATGAAACGACATTATCCGGATGCTGATTATACCGTTCTAAAAGGAGAAGCCCGGTCAAAAATTCCATTTTACCTCAAAAGTCAACATGAAAATATTCTTGTGGTATTAGGAGCTTATCACCGCGGAACAATATCCAGAATGATTGATGAAAGCATGGCTGATATATTAATGAAGGATCTCAAGGTGCCCCTATTTATAGCATGATTAAAATTGTAATTAAGACGTGTATCTGTTGAGCGCTTTTAATAATTGCTTTATCACTTGATCAAATATTATAAGAATTAAAGAGCAGACTCAAGAAGTCTCTAATTCTTTATCACAATAAAAACAAATGGTATGTCAACAAAAGCTTTAACTAAACGAGGTAGGTTATACCCCTCAGTTTTTGATGATTTCTTTAAACCATGGAATGAATGGTTTAATGATGACGAATCATGGAACAAAATGTTAACGGTGCCTGCCGTAAATATTGTTGAGAACAACAATGATTATAAGGTAACAGTAGCGGCTCCCGGACTAAAGAAAAGCGATTTTAAAATTGATGTTGATGGTAATGTGCTTAACATCAGTGCAGAAACAGAAGAAAAAAAGAAAGAAAAAGAGGAAAAGTACACTCGTGAAGAGTATAACTATTCTTCTTTTTCCCGCAGCTTTACACTGCCTGACGACGTAAGCAAAGAGAAAATTGAAGCTTCTTATGCCGATGGAGTTTTAAAACTTATACTTCCCAAAAAAGAAGAAGCAAAAAAGGCAACCGTTACAAAACACGTCGATGTTAAGTAAGAACGACAATTTTAAGCCCTGTTGTAAAATGAAAAACAACAGGGTTTCTTTTTTGGGAAAGAGTTGGACATTCAAGAAGAAAATATTTATTGGAGTTTTTAGTATTAATTTTCTGTTGTTGGTCACTCCAGCGTGGCTGACGCCAGTCGTGCATGCTTCACGCTTTTAACACTATTCAACAAAACTATTTTTACAGCTTATGAAATTTGCACTTGCACAAATGGAAGTTATTCCGGGCAATCCCGAAAAAAATGTTCGCACGATTTTAAGAATGATTAAAAAAGCGAAAAACGCAAATATTGATTTGATCGTTTTTCCCGAATTATGTTTAAGCGGATATATTCTTTGTGATATGTGGGCAAATGAAGCATTCTGTGAAAATCTTATGCAGTATAATGATATTTTACTTGAGGCAAGTAAAGGAATTGCAATTGCTTATGGAAATGTATTTTGGGATAAGGAGATAAATAGACGATGGAAGGATGAACAGCCACATCCTAACAAGGATGGCAGAATAAGAAAATATAATGCTGTGTACATTCTTCAGAATGGAGATTATGCTAAAAGAATTAAACGATGTTCTGTACTTCCTGAAGGTGCAGGCTAAAACTCTATTACCCAACTACAGAATTTTTGATGACGAACGTTATTTCTTTTCTCTTCAAGATATTGCAAAAGATGCCGGGGTATCTCTTGACACACTTGTTCAACCATTTATAATAGAAACAAAGGAAAGGCTCGTTCAAATAGGCTTTGAATTATGTGAAGATCTTTGGTGCAACGAATACAGGAAAGAAGGGAAACCATTGAACATTACAAACATTTTAATTGAAAATGGAGCAGAGGTTATTGTGAATATCTCGGCTTCTCCCTGGAATTATGGCAAGAATGCTTCAAGGGATAATCGAATTTTCTTTTTAAAACAAGAGGCAGAAAAAAGATTTGTTCCCTTCTTATATGTCAACAGAATTGGAACAGAAAACAATGGTAAAAATATTATCACTTATGATGGTGGTACTACTGTATATAACAGCGATGGGCAACCTGTTTTGCTTGCCGAAAAATCTTATGAAGAGAAGTTATTAATTTTTGATGAAAAAGTTTTTGAAAAATCTTCCGTAGAAAGAAAAGAAAAATCAAAGATCAGGCAAAAATTTAATGCGATTATTAAAGGCATACAACATCTGCAATTATTCACTGGAAAAAACGAACCACTTCAATTTGTTGTTGGATTAAGTGGCGGAATTGACAGCGCTGTAGTAGCTGCGCTTCTTACCAATACCTGCGGTAAAGAAAATGTGCTTGCAATAAATATGCCTTCCCGTTACAATATTGAGAAAACAAAAACATCGGCAAAATATATTGCAGACAAGCTTGGAATAGAATTAATAATAATTCCCATAGAAGAATTGGCTAAATATAATAATTCACTCCTCACCGAATTAGACAAAAAATTAAAGCCATCAAAAGTAATGAAGGAGCTTTCCGGTGAAAACATACAGGCGAAAATCAGGGGCACATCCATCTTATCCAACATAGCAGGAAGGTATGGAAGATTAATGAGCAACAATGGTAACAAGTTAGAAATAGCAACGGGTTATGCGACTCTGTATGGAGATGTGAACGGTGCCATTTCACCGATAGGGGATCTTACAAAAACTGAAGTTTTCGAAATGGCAAATTTTTTAAATAAAGAAATATTCCATTCCGAGGTTATTCCCTCAAAACTTTTTCCTGATGAATTATTTCGTTTTGATAAAGACAAAATCATTTCTGGTCCTGAACTTAAAAGCAAACAAGTTTCCCCTTTAAAATTTGGTTACCACTGTGCTTTGTTAAATGCATTTACAGAATTTATAAGAAAAAGCCCTGAAGATATTTTGAAATGGTATCTCCAAGGAACAATGGAAAAAAATTTAGAATCTCAGGTGAATTAATCTGCAGGTGGCAAATAAATAATGCGTCAACATTCATCGAAGATCTTGAATGGTTTGTTTCGCGAATACAAAAAAATATTTTCAAAAGAGTTCAATCGCCTCCAATAATCATTACCAGCAAATCCAGTTACGGATACGATATAAGAGAAAGTATGATTCCGTTTATTCCAACAAAACTGTATAAACGATTAAAAGCAAAAGTTTTGAAAAAGGAGAATTATTTTCAATCAAAAAAAATCAGATAGAAAAAGAAGTTACTATGTAGCTATCTGCAGTGTTCCTATTATCGGGCTGTGGTAGCACTCAGTGCAACGTTCAGAACTATTGTTATTTCCGCGTCTGTTTTATTTGTTTTAGCAGGAGGAATTTTGTACAAACGGGTAATTATCTAATTTATTATTCATGCTTTCATCTATGCCTGACATTTCTTCATATATCGTGCACCTGTCTTATCTCGGAATATTTCTTTGGTTCCTGATCATTGAACAATTAACACCTATTCCTGAAGAAGTTTCCTTAATGAGTGTAGGCTATATTTCAATACACGCAAATTTAAATCCCTTATTAAGTGGAATAGCAGCTTTGATAGGATTACTTATTACTGATAATGTACTTTTTTATCTTTCAGCAAAAGGAAGTAAGTTTTCCCAAAAACTTTTGGGCAAGATCAATCATCAACTATTAGAGAAAATAAAAAGAAACCTGAAAAAAAGATCAGGCATTACAATATTTGTAGGTGCACTTCTGCCAAAGCTTCGTTTCTTTAATCCTATAATTATAGGAACAATGAACATTACTTTCAAACAATTTTTTTTAATAAATGGAGCAGCGACTCTTTTGTATGTTTCCGTTTATATGTCAATAGGTATCTTTTTCCATCAACAATTAAATATTGTTCTTAAAGAACTAAAACTTGTACAGCATGCAATATTCATCTTCGTTATGGTTCTCATTGCAACATATATCATCATGAAGGCGAAGAAAATATTTTTTAAAAAATATTAATGTAATTAATTGCCGGCAATAAACTTTTATAGGGACGATCAAAAATTACTGCTTCTTATTTTCTATATATTTTTTACATGACAACCAAAGACAACCATCATTATAGCAACCATGAAAAAGTGGTGAGCAATTCATTTGATGAGGGACGCCTTATTGTTGAGCCGAAGAAAAATCGGGAATAGATACTCCGAGGGAGTACTACAAAAAAAATTTTGCAATTCACACTTTGATTGCATATAGAATAGAATATAATAAAAAGAAAAAAGTTCTTCTGTTTTATTTCATTCCTTATAGAAATGATTAAAAAATAGCTGGCACTATCATGTTTTTTCCTGACCGATATCATTTTCTGCCAGCAAATTCCGCTATAGTTTTACAACCATTTTCGGATTATTTTAAATGAATTATTATGGAAAAAAATTTTGCAAATAAAATAGTTATTGTAACCGGCGGCAGTTTTGGCATAGGCCGGGCTACAGCGGTTGCTTTTGCTACCCGTGGTGCTAAAGTGGTTATTGCAGATTGGATAGAGGATAAAGAGCAGGAAGCTATGAAAATGGTTAAAGCTGCAGGCGGAGAAGCAATATTTATTAAATGCGATGTATCCAACAGCATTGATGTAAAAGCAATGGTGGATAAAACTATCGCCACATTCGGCAGGCTGGATTTTGCTTTTAACAATGCTTCCTCATATGCTTAAACAGGAAAAGGGAGCAATTGTAAATTGTGCATCTGTGGCCGGTCTTATTGGCCTTCCGGGTCTTCCTGCTTACTTGGTAAGTAAACACGGTGTAGTGGGATTAACTAAAACGGCGGCATTGGAAAATGCCAAACTGGGCATACGTATTAATGCCGTTTGTCCCGGGGTTATTAAAACGCATATGGTTGACCGTATAACAGGTAAAGACAAGGAAGTAGAAAAACAATATATCAGCATGGAACCGGTAGGTAGAATGGGACAGCCGGAAGAGGTGGCTGAAGCGGTATTGTGGCTATGTTATGACGCCGCATCATTTGTTACAGGTCAAGCCATTCCAGTAGATGGAGGATGGATCGCTGGATAATCATAATATTTGTATTTATGGCAAGTTCTATACATAATAATAGTACGAATTGGAA
>WNGA01002122.1_pt1 | contig 32904 bp, 28 predicted proteins | sample 5400061 | NCBI WGS metagenome assembly WNGA01 (sample SAMN13153366, study PRJNA577476) | soil metagenome | isolation source: 100 cm soil or saprolite under grassland replicate 2 | place: USA:California | collected 2016-06-15 | reverse complement strand
GACATTGGCGGCGAACGCTGAGGCCGAGCCCGTCGTCCACGTTTGGCCGGTGACCCACAGCGTCGGCAGCGCCGCCAGGTTGGTCAGGCTGCTGGTCTCGGAGCTGCCCGAGCCGGCCACGTCGCGGAACTGCACCGTGCCGCTGCCGAACGGGGTCAGGATCGCCAGCCAGTACTGGGTGCCCGCGGTCAGATTGACCGACGGCACGTTGACCGCGTTCCAGGTCCCGTTAGCGGGATTGGTGATCAGCCCCGCGGTTTGCAGCGTATTCGGGTGGCCGCCGACGTCGTTGTACAGGCCCACCGCGATCGTGCTGGCGGCGGTGGTCACATCGAGGTACCAGAACAGGCGGTTGATCGAGCCGGTGCTGCTGGCGGTGAAGGGGAAGGCCTGCGCCGTGCCCGCAGGGTTGCTGTCGCGGCTCTGCTCAATGGCCTGGTCGCCGAGAAGCGAAGTTGGCAGCGTCGTGACGGTGAACGTCGCCGAAGTGGCACTGTTGCCCGCGGCGTCCTGGCTCACCCCCGCTATGTAGTGCGTCGCCGCCGGGCTCAGTCTCCCGTAAGCGTCCCGCGATGGGTGGTGACAGTGTCGAATCCAACGTGATAGAGCCGAGGGATCGCGTAGTTGTCGTGATGGATGCGCGACGTTGCTGACATGACGAGGCCCTTGTTTTCGCTCAATGAGCTCGATGCCAGCTTCTTACATAGGATGCAAGGACATCTTCACGTTCATTCACTGGCTCAAGCGACTGAAGAATCAGCAACACAGTTTCATACTCAATGCCGCTGACGGATCCGCGTAATGCCGCCTCTTGAGACCAAAGTGAGAACATAATCGGCTTTACCGATCCTGACTGTCCCAACAGACATTCCAAGTCATGTGGGTACTGAGGGCTAGCTAATTCTCCGGTAAACACAATATGGCCAAGAGTAATCCGCAGGATGTCTCTTTCCAGGTCAACTGAGGAAGTCGGCACTGATTGATGCATGGAAGGGTGGCCATGTGCCGGATGTTGGACGTAGTCTGCGCTCCTGAGCCTACGCTGGAAAAGCGGATGAGACGAGGTGATCAGGAACTCAGAATGCGATGTGTGACCCAAGAATTTGAGCGAGACGCTCATGACTCCCCGGTGATCTCCTCCGGCGGAAGCCGATCCGAATTCTAGATCCATAGCGCAGATATTGGAGCCCAAGCCGAAGACAGGAAAACGAGCGAGCTTAATAAGCTCAACCCAGGAGCCCGGGGAGGAATCTTGGAGCAGCTTCATCCACCCTGTCGAGGGCGACGGTTCAGGATTCCCCCAACGCGACCGAAGATCGTTCTGATTCTCCAATGGACGGACTCCCAGGAGATCCTCGATAACGTCCCACTCAGCCACCTCTACGTACCTACGCACCTGTCCGTTTTGGGGGTTAAGCGTCAACCAGTCGGGCATCCGCGTGGCATACCTGGCCCTAAAGAGCAGAAATTCCCCAACCCGGCCACGGAATCTAAGGCGATCTGCTAGCACGTCGTTTCCGACCAAGTGTGAGTGCTGGTTCCAATCGGCTAAGGTTTCTCCTGGAAGTGGGTCCATTTGCAAAAAGTATCGAAGCAATGATGGTATATGGGCGCTCTATCGAGAGTGCCCGTACTCAGGATGAGAAACAATGTATGCTGTTACGCCGTGTTCGGTTGCGGGGGCGCAAGGTCAGGGAACCAGAACGGACTGGACACTTGCTCGACCTGGAATGAAGGGCCATAGTACGGAGTTACTTCACCGCGCACACGGATCCAAAGTGTCTCGCCCGGGTCAGCTTCCGCAAACGCCTCCGGATCCGGGAACGCTGGTGCTTGACAGGTGTCTGCATCATAACATGCCCACCATACCTCCGCTCTGTGCGGGTCAAATGCAGGTTCAGGGAAACGCATGTTTGGGTTCAGGGCCTGGACTGTGGCGAAGACGGAAATCCGCGATACCTGCATTGTGCATCGCACGAAACCTCGGAAGGACAACTGGTAATAGACAAAATTGGGATTCCCTTCCGCGGTGGCAAAACATTCTGGCTCGGCCGGTACTGGTGGAGCCGCTTGCACAAAGCCTGGTTCAATTGGACAAGGTGCGCCGAGGCCTGGCAAGCACAGCTGTGCGAGGATACGGCGGCTACTGATCGGTGCGTATGGCCGAGGGCTCGTAATTGCTGATGCACCGCTAAAGCCGCTGGGGTCGACCAGACCCACAGGATTGTTTGCCACGTAGCTAAAGTGGTTCTGCGACAGGGGATGCAGAGCGTCACCCGCGACCATGTCGCGTGACAGGAAGCGCCCTATGCCTGGATCGTAATAGCGAGTCCGAAGATACTGAAGCTTGGGCTCTTGATCTCTCTGTTCAGCGGCGAATTGGAACGGCTGTCCGCTTGTACCGAGTACAATTATTGGAATGCCGAACTCATCGAATCGATAACTCTGAATGACAACTCCAGAAGCATCGCTCATTTCTCGGGTTGAGGCGAGGCCATCCGCATGGTACACAGCTTGGACGTTGCCTGATTCCTCAGTTTCTACGACAGTCCCAGGCCATAGACGTATCGAGCCCGCGCTGCGTCTCATTACCGGGCTCGTTGACGTGCATGCTCCACAGACCTGCTTGAGTGATGTGGTCGGTCTTGTCGTAGCTGTAGTTCGTGGTGATGCCCAGCCGCGCCCGGCTCAGACGGTTCCCAACCTTGTCATAGGTGTAGTCGGCCTTGACTCCGCCGTCCTGCGGCTGCTGGACCACGTAGGCCGACATCAACTGCTGGCCCGAGGTCGCACCAGTTGTCCACGTCGATGGCAGTGCCGTGAGCGTGGTCGACTGGCTGGATTCGTTAGTCCCCGTGTGCCGTTGCTATCGCGGTACAGCAGCTTGATTTTCCCGGCGCCAGTCGGGCTCAGCACCGCGATCCAGTACTTGGTGTTGATGGTCAGCGCCACAGGCGGCACGGGGACGGCGTTCCACGCCCAGTTCACGGGCGTGTTGATGGTGCCCTGGGTCAGCAGGCTACCGGGATGGCCAGTATTGTCAGAGTACAGGCCGACCTCTAGACCTGGCTGGCCATCGTGCCATCGTCCAGGAACACCTGCAGCTGCGTCGCCGTGCCACTCGCCGTGGCGGTGTACTGGAAGGCGTTGGCCTGGCCAGCCACCTGCGTCGTGGATTGGAGTTTCCTTGGTCTGGTCGCCTGCCAGCGGGACCGCCACCGGATTGGTGCCCGTGTTCGACACGATGACATAGACCTTGTTGGCATAGCCGACGTTGCCGGCGGCGTCCTGGGCCCACGCGCTGAGGCTGTGGCCCCCATTGGGAAGGAGCGTGGTGTCATTGGGAAGGAGCGTGGTGTCCCACGTCACGCTGTACGGTGAGCCGATTACTGGCGCGCCGAGTGGCACGTCGTCGACCAGTAGTTGCACATAGCTGACGCCGACCGCATCGCTGGCGCTGACGGTGACGGTCACATTGGCGCCCGAGACGGTCTGGCCGTTGGTCTGTGAGGTCACCTGAAGCGTTGGTGGCTGCAGGTCGAGCGACGCGTTGCTGACGTTGGCGCCAAAGGCTGACGCGGAGCCCGTTGTCCACGTTTGGCCTGTAACCCACAGCGTCGGCAGCGCTGCCAGGTTGGCCAGGTTGCTGGTCTCCGAGCTGCCCGAGCCGGCCACGTCGCGGAACTGCACGGTGCCGCTCGTTAGTCGCGTCAGGATTGCCAGCCAGTAGGTAACCAGCGTTCCGGTTGGGCCAGTTGCAGCGGTGTCTGCATGTGTGGGCCTGGCGATGTCCAGCTTGGCGACTGCTACATATCGTCAAGCGTCAGCGTAAGGAGGCAGTCACACGTTTGCGCCAAATCTGAAGGGCTGAAACGGAGCGCGCCCGCTCCTATGGAGGACGTAGCAAAGACGTGTATGTTCAGCACCGCTGCACCCACTTCCCTGCGCAATAGGTTCATGTTAGCGACACCCCGCAGCGCGTGTCGGCTACATTTCACTCCAGGTCAACATTGCACACGAGATCTCCAAGAGGCAACGGCACAAGCCAAGCGTGCGTCGAGACTGGTCCTGGTCCGCCAGTGCCAAGTACCATCAATCGATCATCCGCGGTGCTGAACACGAGCTGCCTTGCTTCCGTGACAACTGCAGGTGCAACTACGATGTCCACTGAACTCTCGAAGCCCCACGATTCGTTATCCGTCAACCAGCTTCCAGTATTTTCGGTGCATATCTGGGGAATGTATTGGTTCCCGAGATTGTCCGTCACAGCGTCAAACCCCCACCACGTCGGGAGAAGATGATCAATGCCCCGCGGTCGTGAGAGATTAGCACATACGCCCTTCACATTCACGGTCAGCAAGAAACTCGTGTCGCCGAGTACGAGATCGCCAATAGTGAAGGTTGCGGGTGCAAGGTAAATCGCTTCTCGCGATTGAATTCGCCGCGCACCTGGAGAAGGCGGTTCAATTCTGCGCAACTCTGCCACGAGGAGTGCGTACATCTTCAAAACGGCAATGAGCCGAGCGTGTTCGCGTCTCAGCCATGTGCTGAGATCCTCCGCATGCTTCGCTTCCAAGTGCAAGTACTGACTGACTAGGAACTCAACGTCGCTTCCGGGCGCTCGTGTCTGTACAGCTCCGAAGTCCGGGCCTGTTATCGCGGTGCTATCAGCGGTGACCGGGGGGTGTTCAGCTGATACCGCGTCCGGTCGGGACGCCGCTGGCCCGGCGCTTGGCGACGGACTGTCGAAATCCCGGAGCTTGCGCTGCATCGCATCGATGACGTACTCGGCGCACACCTCGCTCCGCTCGGTCTCAAGCCACGTCACTGGATCGGCATCCTCACTTAGGGCGACTAAGTCCTGTAGCAAACCGAAATCGGGCCCGCTTGGTGGAAAGAGCCGTCTTCCAGCCAGAGGCAATCGGCGGAAGGCACGCAATCGTGCATTCAGTAGCGACTGGTAACGGGGATGCAATACTGAAACGAAGTTGTCCAGTCCGTGTTCAGCCACAGCGTGTCCTCCATTGGCCGGTATCGGCGGCGCAAACAGACGGTGGACACCCCTCTAGAGGGGTGTCCGTGTTATCTCTGCAAACACTTTGCATACCTGGCTGACGCCCTCCAGCACGACACTGAGGTCGACCGTCTCGGTGATTTCCCCGATTGCCTGATCGATTGTGAACGCGCCCTGATATCTTGAAGTCGGGGCTGTGAAAGGTCTCGTTTGCACTGCTCGTGATCCGGACGTCAGCGCGCCGCTCCATGTGACGGTTCCACTTATGCTTTCAATATTGTGTTGCTCGCTTTGTGCGCCCCAAAGAAGATATGCCGAGTATGGACTTCTGTGAGGGGCCGGAATAACTCCACCGATCGGAGTCACGTCATCACAAGGATCGGCTTGGACTTGACCTGTCTCGCTACATGTCCACGTGGAGATCTGTTCAAAATGGGGTGGCCAGGGCAACGGGCGAAAGACCGTGCGATATTCTATATGGCACTCAATACCGGCGACGATTCCCTCTGGATTCTGACCGCTTTGCGTAAGGCCACTCGGATCGCGAAGACAGACTGGATTATTACCGACGTACGTATATGCGTTCCAACCTCCTACGCCTGGTCCAGATTTTCGGACGAGATCCTGTTGTATGAAGCGACCAACTGATGGGTCGTACATTCGTGCCCGCAGATATTGAAGACGTGGTTCCTGATCCCGCTGCTCCCCGGTGTACCCAAAAGGCTGAAGACTTACGCCTGCGGAAACAACCGGGATTCCAAACTCGTCGTACCGGTAGCTCTGGATGACGTTTGCAGCCGCATCAGTAAGCGTGCGTTCTGAACGAAGGCCATCGCTGTGGTATACAGCCTCCAAAGTTCCCGATTCAGCAGTCTCGTAGGCCAAATCCACTCCGAATACGTATTTTCGACCGCCATCATCGAGTAGCATTGGCAAGCCGGAACTGATGTCGTACGAGTAGTTGATCTGGGGATTGGTGCCGACGGTCTTCTTCATGCGCCTGCCGTCGCCGTCGTAGACGGAGGTCGTCGATAAGCCGCCAGCCGGGCTTGCACCCGTGAGGCGATTGGCCTGGTCGTAGACGAAGCCATCCTGTCCACGCACCGTCTCGTTGCCAGCCGGGTTGACGCTCATGCTCCACAGGCCCGCCTGGGTGATGTGGTCGGCCTTGTCGTAGGTGTAGCTGGTGGTGATCCCGAGGCGTGCTCGGGTCAGCCGATTTCCTACCTTGTCATAGGTGTAGTCGGTTTTGACGCCGCCGTCCTGCGGCTGCTGGACGATGTACGCCGACATCAACTGCTGGCTCGAGGTGGCGCCAGTGCTCCAGCTCGACGGCAATGCCGTGAGCGTGGTCGACAGGCTGGTTTCGTTGGTGCCACCGCTGCCAGTGCCCTGGTAGAGCAGCTTGAGCTTGCCAGTCCCGTTCGGGCTGAGCACGGCGATCCAGTACTTCGTGTTCGCCGTCACACTCACCGGCGGAACTGGCACCGCGTTCCACGCCCAGTTCACCGGTGTGTTGACGGTGCCCTGGGTCAACAACGTGCCTGGGTGGCCACCACTATCCGAGTACAGCCCGACCTGGACCTGGCTGGCCATCGTGCCATCGTCCAGGAACACCTGCAACTGCGTCGCCGTGCCACTCGCCGTGGCGGTGTACTGGAACGCGTTGGCCTGGCCAGCCACCTGTGTCGTGGATTGGAGTTCCTTGGACTGGTCGCCTGCCAGCGGGACCGCCACCGGGTTAGTGCCCGTGTTCGACACGATGACATAGACCTTGTTGGCATAGCCGACGTTGCCGGCGGCGTCCTGCGCCCAGGCGCTGAGGCTGTGGCCCCCATTGGGAAGGAGTGTGGTGTCCCACGTCACGCTGTACGGCGAGCCGATTACCGGCGCGCCGAGTGGCACGTCGTCGACCAGCAATTGCACATAGCTGACGCCGACCGCATCGCTGGCGCTGACGGTGACGGTCACATTGGTGCCCGAGACGGTCTGGCCATTGGTCTGTGAGGTCACCTGAAGCGTTGGTGGCTGCAGGTCGAGCGACGCGTTGCTGACGTTGGCGACGAAGGCTGAGGCGGAGCCCGTTGTCCACGTCTGGCCGGTGACCCACAGCGTCGGCAGCGCTGCCAGGTTGGCCAGGCTGCTGGTCTCCGAGCTGCCCGAGCCGGCCACGTCGCGGAACTGCACCGTGCCGCTCCCGAACGGGGTCAGGATCGCCAGCCAGTACTGAGTACCTGAGGTCAGATTGACCGCCGGCACACTGACCGCGTTCCAGGTTCCGTTAGCTGGAGTGGTGATCAGCCCCGCCGTCTGCAACGTATTGGGGTGGCCGCCGCCGTCGTTGTACAGGCCTACCGCGATCGTGCTCGCGGCGTTCGTGACATCCAGGTACCAGAAGAGGCGGTTGATCGAGCCGGTGCTGCTCGCGGTGAATGGGAAGGCCTGCGCCGTGCCCGCCGGATTGCTGTCGCGGCTTTGCTCGATGGCCTGGTCGCCGAGAAGGGAAGTTGGCAGCGTCGTGACGGTGAACGTCGCCGACGTGGCACTGTTGCCCGCGGCGTCCTGGCTCACGACGGCGAAAAAGTAGGTGGTACCGGCGGTCAGTCCGGTCACGGTCTGACGGTGCGTGGTGACCAGGGCCGAATCAAGTGCCGTGGCTGAGCCCAGGGCAAGCGTGGTGCCGTACTGCACCTGCGAGGTCGATGGCGCCGCCGTTTCCCAGGTGATTGCAACGCTCGTCGGCGCAAGTGCGACCGGCACCACGGCCGATAGCAACGGTGCGGTGTCGGCAGACTTCAGGCGGTAGAGGTTGTCATAGCCGTAGGTGGTCCGGGTCTGGGCCAGGCCGCCGAAGCCGGGCACGGCCAACGTCTCATCGAGCTGCTTGCGGTTGCCGACCTGGTCGAGTTGGTAGGTGTGGCTGTCGATCGTGTTGCCGTTGGATTGCTTGTTCTGGACCGAGAGCAGCCGACGCGCTTCGTCGTAGCCGTACGTCGCCGTCGTGCCGTTCACGTTGGTGACAATGTTGACGCGGCTGTCCTGGAAGTAGCTGTAGCTCGTGGTGCGATTGGCCCAGTCGGCCAAGGACTGCAGCCGGTCCGCGGCGTCGAAGGTGTAGCCGACAGCCGTGTTGTCCGGATAGATCACCTTCTTTCGGTTGCCGTCCAGGTCATACCGATAGCCGACCGTTTTGGGACCGCCAGGCGTGGTGACGGATGTTGGCCGATCCAGCTCGTCGTATACATAGCTGGTGGAGCCGGTGCCATCCGCCATGCTGATGCGGTTGTTGTTGGCGTCGTAGCTGTACGTGACGTTCGCTGTTGCCGACGTGCCTGGAGCGGGAGTCGTGTAGGTGATCCCCGTCAGCCGGTTCAGCACGTCGTAGCCGAAGTCGGTGGTTTGATTGAGGGGATCGATGAGCCGCGTTCGGTTGCCGTTGCCGTCGTAGGTGTACTGGCTCAGCAGCGTCGGCGTGGTCGCGGGCCAGCTCGGGTACTGGATCTCCTTGCGCAGCCGGTTCAGGCCGTCGTACAGGTAGTCAGTCGCCCGCTCGTCGCCGCTGCCAGAGGCCCGCTTGACGCGCTGCAGGTTGCCGAGATTGTCGTACGTGTAGAGCGTGACGATCTTGTTGGGATCACTGCTGGGATCGGCGGCCGTGGCGCTCTGGTCCACCTCCTGCAGGCTGTCGCGCACGTCGTACAAATAACGCGTGAACTGGCCGTTAGGGTCCTGCACGGAGAGGCGATTGCCGACTGGGTCGTAGCTCATCACGGTCGTCAGCTTGGCCGCGAAGCCGCTCGGCTGGGGCGCTTGCACGCGAGTCGGGCGATCCTCGTTGTCGTACTGGTAGGTCCAGGTGTGATCACCCGGACCACCGGCATTACCAATTGGATCGACCATCGTCAGCCGTCGTCCGACACTATCGTAGGTGTAGCTCGTCTTGTTGCCGCCGGCGTTCTCTGGGACCGGTGGACCCGTTACGCTTGCGAGCATGCCAGCCTGGGTTCCCGACGTGTTGTATGTGAACACCGTCGGGTTGACACGGGGACTCGTCACCTTGAGCAACCTGCCAGGATTGCCACCGCTGGTGCTCACGTCGTAGGTGTAGGTGGTAACCGGCGTCTGCTGGCTGCCCGGCGCGTCTGGGTCTGTGAAGCGGCGCGTGACGCTGACCGTCTGCGGCTTGAGACTGTTGTCGTACTGGATGGTCGTCCGAAACGCCGAGCCGTTGGCAGTGGCGCTCAGGTCGGCAGTGCAATCAGCGGCGTTGGCCAGCGATCCCATGCCCTCCGGCGGCACCGTGAGTGTGAGGTTATTGGCCGTGTCGTACTGGAAGAAGGTGACCGGGCGGTAGCTGATCCCTTGCTTGGCATCGAACGCGGACGGGCCAACGCGACGGGTAAGGTTGCCGTTCGCGTCGAAGCAGAAATTCGTCGTGTTGTTGTCCGCGTCGGTGACGGAGTTGCGGTTCCAATTGGTGTCGTAGCCAAAGCTCTGGCTGAACGTTTCGCCACCCACGTTGCTCGGCGTGTTCGTGCGCTGCACGACTCGGCCAAGGCTGTCGTAGGTGTCAACCGCGGTCATCTGCTTGCTGTCGAACGAACTCGCAGGATACGTGACGGTTGTTGATGTGCACGGCCCCGAAGCACCCGCCGGGCAGGTGGCCGCTACGCCGTACTGGCCGAAGTTGGTCAAGTGGTTCAGCGCGTCTTTCTGACTGCTCACCTTACCGGTCGTCGGGTCGTAGGTGTTAGTAAGCGCAACGTGCCCGTTGGGGTCGGTGATCGTCGTCAGTCGCTGACTCGTGCCGTCATAGCCATAGGTCGTTCGATGGCTTGCATCGTTCTGACGATCCAGGACCGTCGCCAGTCGTCCGCTGGCGTCGTACGTGAATGCCACGACCCTGTTTGACCAGTCCGTCACGGAGCACAGACGCCCGCTGAAACATGTGTCATACGCAAACGTCAGCGAGCCACGACCCGCCGGATCACTGAGCGACGCGACTTGCCCGTTCGACCCATACGTGAGGGTGGACGTGTTGCCGTACCGATCGGTTACCGCGATGAGGTCTCCGACCGAGTCGAAAGTCCAGCTTGACTGATCGGGGTGCAGCGCGGTGAAGCCACCATCGGCATTCATGCTCAACGTCGTGAACACACCCGTCGGTGTGGTGAAAGTCTGCGTGCTGCTGTTGAACGTGTACCGATCGCTTCGACCATCTGGTTGCACCAGGACGAGGTCATTCGGCGCATTTGGATCGCCCGGCGCATCGAGGCGCACAAAATAGCTGTGCGTCCAGCCAGGACCAAGCGGACCTGTACGGGTATCGAGGCTGTTGTACGCGCGGGTAAACGTAGGGCTTGCGCCCCGGCCAGGGATCGCGATATCCGTATGGCCGTACGTAAAGTTTCCGGTGAGCGTGTTGGCGGGCTCGGACGCGAACGCGTGGTCGAGTATTTCCTGGAGGCTCAGGCCCGAGGCGACCGGTCGGGTCGGAATCGTGGCCGTTACCTGAACATCGACGAAATCGAGGTTGCCACCCCCGTCGACATCACGTGCGCGCAGCGCGAGGACGTTGGGCCCGGCGCGCAGCAGCGAGTCCGAAGCCGTGAACTGGTAGTAACCTGGAAAGCCGACGTTCGGCGGCACTTGTGCGCAAAGCGTGCTGTTCTGCATCCCATTAGAGATGTCCGTGCCATTCAGCCACACCTGCACGTCGTCGTCGATCGGCACAAGAACAGTGAAGCCCGCCGCGCCAGCCGGTAGATAGAAGTGTTTGCGCAACAGCATGTCCGTCAACTCCGGCCACGCGGTGTGCACCTGGCTCGAGTTGTTCAGCGGGCAGTTGCCGATATCGCCAAAGGCTGCTGTCCCTGTTGACCAGCTCGAGTCGTCAAACGTAGTTTGTTCGAAGCCCGCACCGCCGCCGTACGCGACATCCAGGTACTTCCAGCCGGGGGATCGGAACGGGATGATAGTGCGAGTGACGGTCGCGCTTTGCGCTTGTGCCTCAGTCGCAAGTGCAAGCAGTCCCGCGGTGGCCGGCGCGGCGATCGCTGCGCCGCGCGCGACCGCTGGTGCAAGGCTTTCGGAACGCGACAAGACCGCTCGCGCAATCGGTGCGGCCACGGAGCGGGTAAGTCCAACGGCTATGTCGCCCAGCCCAGCTCCGGGCTGCGCCAAGAGTGACAACACCAGTCCAATCGACGCTGCCAGCCGTTGGCGGTGCGGAACTCCTCTGCCGCCGCGTCGAGAGCTTGCTGCTCTAGCGGAAGGGGCGTCAGGCGCGTGGACTGAGCCCGCTGTTGCACAGACATGCCCCGATCGCCCAGTTTCACCGCTTTCGCGTGCTACGAACCGACTGCCTCCAAATGCCCAAGCCATACTGCCCCTCCTGTGACACGCGCCGCAGTGGCCCCCCGCCCGTGTTCTAATCGTGCCGCCAGCGCGCCGAGTCGCGGAGAAGAGTAGATCCTCAGACAGGCGTTCGAAATGTCAAAATTGGCAAATGTGGCTTCCGCTTTGCGCTGACTTTTTGCCAGTTCTGGCAAATTGATTGCCAGAGTCGGCAAGGTCGATTTCAGTAAGTTTCAAGTAGAAGTTCTCGTTGGAAACGCTGCGGGTGTTTGCAGGTTCGGCTACCGGTTCACGAATGCGTGGTCTATACAGGCCGTGCGCGCCCGCCCACGCTGCCAGCTCCGCGCGATTTCGGGCCCCGACACGCTCGCGCAGCTCCTCTACGCGGCTCTGCGCCGTGCGCGGGCTCACGCTCATGCGAGTCGCGATTTCGGCATCCCCGAAGCCGTGTGCGACCAGCTTCAGGATCACGCGACCATCCTCGGAGATCAGGTCATCCGCTTCCCAGAGCGCCTGATATTGCTCGTGGAACTGGACCCGCAACCCCGCGTCTCCCCTGGCGAGAGCGTGCAGCGCGTCGACGATCTCGACCGGGGTAGCTTGCGCGTCGAGGAGATTACGCACGCCCACGGCACGCAAGCCTCGGACGTGCCATGGCATGGTTGGACTCGGGCAGCAGACAATGGCGACAACGGGCAGCTCGGGCCGGCCTCGGCGGAGTGCCTCGCATAGGGCAACTCCTGCGTCGGCATCAGTTCCCATGTCCACCAGCGCCACTGATGCCGCACCCAACTCCAGGCAGTCTGGTTCAGGCGCGAGCGGAATGCGCCGAATGCTCAGCGGAGGTTCGCTGTGCTCGCCAAGCTGCTTGAGAAACGCGACCACCGACGGCCGATTCGTTGCCACTAAAACGTCAACAACTCGCATCGTGCCCTTCCTCCACGCCCGCGCCCCGCCCTGTCCCCCGGTTTTGTAACGATTAGGTAAATGGGGGAGCGGATAGTACGGCCGTTGAGGACCGCATTGCAAGCCAGGCGCCGTTCAACCCGTGCCGCACGGCTGCACTGTCGCTCTGCACACTACTCGAGCCGACAAGGCGCCGCTGCCAGCCAACCTGGAGCGCATCGTCAACGACATTCGCTCGCGGATCGGCGGCACCCAGGCCGCGACGTCATGATGCCTGAACCTCCGAGCTCGAGGACTGATCGCGCGATTGACAGCCCGACGGCATCGGATTCGGAGCGCCGCTGCTGCCGCAGCTCGAAGCAGGCGTCCGGGAAGTCGAGTGCCTGCGCGTCGGCCACGCGGAGCTCCACCGCGCAGGCGAGCGCCCCCGAGCGTGTCCGGGCGACCTCCAGCATCGCGGGGCTCACGTCGATGCCGGTCAGCTGGACCTCGGGCGGGTAGTACGGCAGGTTCAGCCCCGTGCCGAACGCCACCTCGAGCGTGCGCCCGCGGGCACGCGAGCAGAGCCGCTTTCGTCCGTCATCGAGCAGCAGACGATCGAACGGCCGCATCCAGCCGTCGTAGCTGGCCGCCGACCGGTCGAAGAAGGCGCGCACGCGCTCGGTTTCGCGCGCCGCCGGTGCTTCCCTTGTCATGGCCGTGCACACTCACGTCGCCCGAAGGCCCACGTCGCACCGGCGAGCAGGACGAGGGCCAGGGTGCCGACCAGGACGACCTCCTCTGTAGTACTAACGCCGGAAATCGTTGTGGTGGAGCATGGTTTATGCGGCTGCCGCGGTGAGTTGGCGGACGCTGGAGCGGAGGGCGGTGAGGATGGCAGTGGTGGCTATGCGTCCGGCCTTGGTGAGGTGATAGCGGTGGGTGCCGGTGACCTTGTAGATCAAGCCGTGGGCGCGCAGCAGGCGGAATTTACGGCTGGCCCAGGCTGAGCGTCGATGGGCCTCTGCTGGAGTGGCAGGTGGCTGAGCAAAGCAGAGTCGTTGCAGATCGCGATTGCGAAACCCGTTCAGGGTGAACTCGCCACGGCTGATGGCTTGGAGGAGCTGACGGTCATCAGGCGCGAAGGGTTGCAAAGCGCGCACACGCCGACCGTGCCAATACGAGGGCTGGCCAAGTCGGTGCAGCACTTCCTGGAGCGTGGTGTCCTGATCGACGCTGGCCAAGGCATCCAGGTAGCGTTCAGCCGCCTTGCGGGCCACTTCGGCGCGGCGGTGGAGGTCGGCGATGCCCCGCCGTAGCGGGCGCCAGGCCAGGCCACCGTGGGGGTCGGCTTCCTTGGGCCGATAGACGCGAAAGTCGTCGACGTTGTTGATGGTTCCTTCGGCGCGCAGGACGTTGCCCACAATGGTGAATGCTTTGTCGTACAGCTTGACGGAGTTGGTGTTGAGGCGGTGCTTGATGCGTACCCCTTCCTGACGCTCGTGGAGATCGCTGACGACTTCACCAGCGAAGCGCTTGGGGATCTGACCGCTGAGCGGCACACGTCGGCCGAGGAAGCGCATGACGTCGGTGCTGCCGAAGGTGGTCATGGCGTGCTGCAGCAGTCGCGGGTAGAGGCCGCGCAACTCGGCGGCCGTGCGGAAGACGATGTCGATGGCCCACTCGCTCTGATAAGTCGACCAGTAGTAGGCCGTCGGATGAGCTCGAAAGATCTGGTCGTGAATGGGGTTCAAGGTCCGAGCGATACCCATCAGTAACGTCGGCCAGTCGACGGTGAGTTGCTGATTCATCAGCTGTTGCGCCGTCGACCAGTCTTCGATCCACGGAAAGCAGTTGTCGTGACGCAGGTAGGCCAGACCCACTGCATCCATCTGGTGCGCCAGCCACTCCCGGCCGTTGAGACAGATCTGGATCGAAAATGGAAACCAGGTTTGAATGCGGGCATTCAGGAAGCCGAAAACCGGGTGAACCGCGTAGTGGTACAGGAACAGGCACTTGCGAACGCGCGGTTGGAGCTGCAGGTGTTTGGTGTCGCGGTTGCGATAGATCTCGAAGGTGCGGCACGGTTCGACGCAGGTCAGCACACACACCAGGCCATTGGTGATCCCGTCTTCAGCGGCAATGCGGCGAGCGATGTCCTCCTTGCTGAGGGCAGACGAAGCCAGGTTGCGCACCGGCCGACGCGCCGCCACGGCCTCGGCTAACGACGCGGTCTTCAGCTGCTGGCTGACTTGCTCGACGTGCGAACCAAAGTTGTTCAGCAGAATCTCGTTGCCGCACAAGTACTGGTTCATCCCTGCGGCGTGCGCAATCGACCGCAGCGTGCCGCGAAGGACGAGGCGATCGAACCCCGACAGTGCTCCGGAGATCTGGTCCTGGTGCTTCGCGATAAACTGCTCCACGGCGTTTCTGCTCTCCGTTGAAGGTGTGTTGTTTTGGAATGCTCCACATCCTACGAGGGCAGAAACGCCTCAGTTTTGGTTGCGGCTACGCCGCGCTGTGAGCGACATGTTGTGGCGACGGTTGATCGTGGTTATGCGGTCTGGTAGCAGAGAGGCCCACCTTTCCGGCGTTTGGTGCTCGGCACGACGGATGGGGGCGCTACCTGGCAAAAGCTCGATCCACCTGAGCCGCCTTCATCGATGCATCGATGTGCACCGGCTGATCTACTCGTTTCCGGCCCCGACCTGAATGGCGCGAGCGGCTGGCTTATTTCCGTCTTCGAGTTCACGAACGCCTCAAACACCCCGTGCGTACTGGGGGGATCCCTCTTGTTGAAGTCTCGACGCGACGAGGCGCTCCGTCCCTCACGCACCCGCTCCCGCTGCGGACGAGGGGCAGGCGTTCGTTCTCCGACCTGGCGAACCGGCCTATCTTCAAATCACCTCAAGCAACCGGGTGTGCGAGGGCTTGACCCCGACACCAGTCGTGGCGCCGCTCACGTTGAGCCTCGATCTCTCGGGCAATCGGGCCATCTCACGTACAGCTACTCGCGCGGTCCGAACCCAACGTGCGCGGCGGCAGCACAACTGATGGTCGAGGCCTTCCGACCAGGCCAACCACCGACGTTGTAGCCCGCGCGGATCAAGTGACCCGCAGGAAGCCTATGGTCAAAGGTCTGAGGGCACAGACGCGATGCCGGGGTAGCGCAGACACCGTTCTGCCTGACAGCACGGCCGTGCGCGTGTACCTGACCACGCTGCGGGCTTGGCGCCGCTAGTGCTCGGCAGCCTATTCCCGTCGGGGTGTGCAAGCGGAAGCGCCGGCCCGCAGCCGCTCGCGCCCACAGCAACTCTAACGCCGCCTGTCGCCGCATCGGTCCTGCTAGTCACCAGGCCGGAGGCGAGTCGGGTTCCCACCAGGATCCGATGCGCCTGATCGAAGCTCCCCGGTGCCGCAGCCGACTTTGGTGCTGATCGTGACTGGCACGACTGCCGTCACTCATGGCGACACGCCTGCGGACCCTTCGTGTGTAACGATCAAGTCTGGAGACGTGGAGACGGCCACTGTCTTCGGCTCGGCAGGGACGCAGGCGAGCGTCCCGTCGTGGCTGGCTAGGCGAGAGCAGTTGCCGGCTCCCACCCGCCTACCAAAGCGGACGTGAGGGTTTCCCCTTTATCCGGCTCCTCGACAGTCTTGACTCAGAATGCATGTGTCGCCACGAGGAGTGTCTTGGCCAGTCGCTCTACAAGCAGCATCCAGAGACTAGGATGTTGCCCGTGCGAGCGTCGAAAACCATGCGAGCGATGGTGCCCTGCTGGGCTGGCACAGGAGGGCGCCCAGGGGACGCGACGGCCGGTCCCCAGACGGTGAACTGGCCGCGTACAGTCACGAGGCAGAGCAGACGATCATCCGGCTGCCCATAGCTCTGGCCGTATTGCTGCCGCATCGCGGCGCCGTACATACACTCGACTGCTTCCACGGTGGTCGGGCCGTTGCTATCGATCTTGGCTCCAACCCCGTGTGTCGTGACGTACTCCTCGATCTGCGCTCGAGTGATGGCCGGTGTGTTCGGATCACTCGGCGGCTGGCCAATAGAAATCGCCGGTACTCCTTCCACCCACGGGGGCGTGTATTCCGCTCTCGTTGGTGCCGGCGGAGGCACGGGCGAGAAGACTCCTACCACTGGTGTCGGCGGGATGGCCGTCGGTACCGGCTTCTGGAGCACGGCCGTGCTCGTAGGCATGACCGTGCTCGTAGGCGCGGCTGTGCTCACAGGTGTCGGTACCACCGGTGCCTGTCCCACTTGCAGCGTTGGCGCCTGCGCGCAACCCACTAGCGCGAGTGCTCCCAGCAGTGAGGCGGCCACACACATGTGTCGTCTCATGGCTGAGCATCCACTGGTAGGGTCCTGACCAATCATCTCGGTCGATGAGACCAAGTTTTCAGGCGTTCTGGGCTATTTTGGCGCGTTCCTGCGCACGCATCAGGTGAGCGAGATGCGAATCGGCTAGACCGACCGCACCGCTCCAGCCTGGCTGGCGCGGTGCGACTGCCGCCCCTGGGCAGTCATCCGGGCTGTGCTCGCGCCGCTGGTGGTCAGGCGGGGCGACATGTACCTCGACGCCCTGGAGGACGATGATCCCGTCTGCCTTGCCCGTCTGCGGGGCGGGTTCATCTTTGGGCAGATCGCTAGGGCACGACCCGAGACGTGCGAGACTGCCGCGCTTATGGTCCAACGGACGGAGTGGCAGCGTGCTGATGCAGATGGTCTGTTCCCCGTTTCTCGACAAGGTCCAGCTTCCTTGACTCTGCTTCTGGCATTCCCCGCGAGCCCAGTCGGACAGCAAGTTCGGCGGGCGGTGGGGACAGATTGGCTCCAATTACGCTATGGAACCACCGGGCGCGCCATGGCGTTAGTTGTGCGAAGAGCTCGCCCGTGCGTGCCGGAACCGCTGCGATCCTTCTGACCGTCGTGGTGCTGGCCTGCCAATCCGGCGAGACGGCACCGACCGCAGGGGGACCATCCGCCACGGCGCCGACCGCGGTGGCAGCCGGAACGCCACCTACCGCACAGGCTTGGCCGCTCTTGAGTGGAAGCCCGACGCCGTGCGCCGCCTACACCTACCCGGCCGGCCCGGTGCGTGCCTGGCCAACGGTCGATCCTCAGAACTTGGCCTCGCTTGCGAACTTCGACCCGTGCGCCGTCCGCGAGGCCAAGAACGCCACGGCTCTCCGGCCAACGGGCGGCCCGTACATCGGCCAAGACGCCATCGTGGCCCGTGCCAGTGCGACCGACTCTGGCCAATGGACGAAGGTGCGCGCTTACCTGCTTACCCACGCCGCCGCCCAGCGCCTGGTGGGGACGGACAGCGACGGCCCTGACGTCTACCCGGACCGGGAGGTGTGGCTGGTCGTTACGCGGGGGACCGGGTGCGCGATCCCGTCAGGGAAGCCCGGCGCCCCGCCGGAGAAGCCGCGGTACTGCTGGGGCATCTACGACGCGGCCGACGGCCGCCCCTATGAGGCCGGCAGCTCGGGGGCGAATAGCCGCGATTGGCCGCCATTTCTTCCCGACGACTGACGCACCACGTCCACCGGCCGCAAGGACGAGATCGCCGGCGCCGTCGAGGCGCTCGACCGACGCATCGTCGCGATGGGCGGAACGCCCAGCCAGGTGCCCTTCGGGGTTCCTACACGACGAACGAACCACCGCTGGAGATCAACTTGCTTGCGAGATCCAACCCATCCAGCGACATCGCCGGCACTTACTGGTCAGCACCCTCACGATTACCTCGCGCGGCCGAGTCTCCGCGTCGAGTTGTGCCGATTGCGCAGACGCGAGTGGGCCAGGGCTGCCACCTGACGTTACTGTCACTGGAGAACTACGCGGACGGTTTCTTCGGGCGGGCAATTCTTCGGAGCGAAGATCGCGCCGCACTGAGGCGGCGCCGGGTCGCACCCCATGATCCCGAAGGTGAGCATGCCGCGAACGACGATGTCCGCACGCGTCCTATGCCCACTACTTGGGCACGCGAGTTGCTGCATCACGTATGCGCATGAGGTGCACCAGGCGACGCGCTGCCACTCTGTTAGCGGGTAGTGGGTGCGCCGTGTGGGCGCTAACCGCTCGATCCCGCTTCGTGGCGGCGGCTCAGGCCACGCCTGCCTTTGCCGGCGATCCCCAAGTGTTCGTTCCAGCACCAGCCGAGTTCGCGGATTGGCAGCAAATCATTGGCACGAGGGGCATCTTCGATCTCAGCCCGCAATCGCAAATCATCGGCAGGGCGCCCCTCCAATACGACGAAACATTCAAGGAACCCGGCACCGTTCGGAGCGTCAGCTTCTCGGCCAAGGTTTGGCCGTCGGTCGACGCGGCGCAGACAGCCACGTACACCGCGTACAACCTGGACGCCCGCAACAGGCTCGAGATCCCATCGGATATCACGACGGACGATGTTGTGGCCGGCACCCTGGCTGGCCCCGGCAGCTCGCCACCTTCTGGCTGGCCGTTTGGTATCGGTGCGGCACGCATCGGCAACGTCTGGCTCGTCGTCAGCGTCTACGACAAGCCGGAGGCGGACTCGGGCCAGATCATCGACTGGCTCCGTCAGGCCGTCACAGACGCCCAGCAAGCGGACTGGACCGTTGCGCCCTTCGACTGGGATCACGCGCAGCCCGATGTGCCCCGACCCTGGTTGATGGAGCCCGCCGCCGGCGATTTACCCTCCGGCTGGGAGCAGCGGCGGAGCATTCGGCTGTGGAACGATGCTGGCGAGAGAATCCCACGCGCTTCCGCCTACCGCGACTTCATTCGACGTACGCAGCAGTTGCGGGTTCGGGTTGACGCCTACGAGGCAACCGAAACCGCGGTCGCGGCTTACGGGCTGCTGACGCTGCCACCAAGGGGCGCGTCGAGCTTCCCCGCGACCGGGCTCGGCGACCAGGCGACGGGGTACGGGGCTGCGCCCGATCCGACGGCACCGATCACAATCCGCCAGGTCTTGCACATTCAGCGCGGGCCGCTGGTTGCAACCGTCGACATCGAGTACTCCGCTAATGAGTTATCCGACGATGCAGCCCGGAACGATGTGATGCGAGCAGGCGCGATCGTCGACACTCGGGCGCGCGCTTCGCTAGGAGCCGCCGCCCCCTCGGATGCGACGTGACGCTCGCCGCGCGGCTGACCATCAGTGTGCTGCTCGCGTGGTGCTGCATGGCCGCGAGCTGGGTCTCGCTGACAGCCGGTCCAGTCGCCGGAACATTGACGACCGTCGTCGGTACCGGCCCACTCCATCTCTACGAAGGTGAGCCGGCGATCCAGACGCCATTGGAAGCCATGATGGTGGCAGCCAGCGGCGATGGCAGCCTGTACGTGTCGGATGGTTCGCACATCGGCCTGATTGGTACCGACGGAGCCTTCCACACCGTGGCCGGACGGACGCTCGATGATATGGCCCTGTGGCAGACCGACGGGGGCGATCCGCTGCACGACGCTGACTCCCCCCTGAGCCGGCCCGTTCAGGTCAGTGCCATCGCAGTTGGCCGTGCAAGCGAGCTGTACTTTGCCACGCGTGAGGCGACCTGGCATCTCGGTGACGACGGAAAAGTAACCAGCGTCGGGCCACCCGGGTTTGGCTTGTCCGTCGGCCCGACCGGAGCGATCTTCATTCAAACGAGCGACGGCACCCTGTTGCGCGTCGTACCAGCTTCGCCACCTCAGGTGCTGGCGCATTTGGGACAGGTCTCGCCGATGGGGGCGGGCCTCGCCGCCGCTTCAGACGGAAACGTGTTTGTCTCCGACACGCGGGGCAACCGCGTCGTGCGGATTGGCATCGACGGGTCAGCTGTGCCACTGGCGGGTACTGGCGTGCGGGGCTTTTCCGGCGACGACGGACCTGCGTTGAGCGCGCGACTCGACGCGCCTGGCGCCCTTGCGTTGGCACCAGACGGAAGCCTGTACGTGGCCGATCAGCAGAGCACCCATGTTCGTGTTGTGCACCCGGATGGCACCATCAGTGCGTTACACGTGGCGGGTGGAACGGCTGGGCAACTCGTCGGTTTCATTCATGCGCTCGCCGTAGCGCCTGACGGAACTCTGTACGCGAGCGATGCAAGTCAAGGTCTACTCGCCCGCGTTACTCCGGACGGCACGGCGACCCCTGTGCTCGGGCCCACCAGCGCCCAGACCATCGTCGAGGGCGGTCTCGCCATCCAGGAGCCGATTGGGATTCCTACCGGTATTGCTGCGGGGCCCGACGACAGCGTGTTTGTTGGTGATCTTACCAATCACCGCGTGTACCGCGTCATGCCTGACGGCACGTTGCGAACGTTCGCTGGTGGAGGCGGTGCTCCAACCAATAGTCCTCAGGCGCTGCAGTTGGGCCAGGTTGGCGATGTCGCCGCGAGTCCGGACGGCACCGTGTACATTGTCGACACGACATCCGGACTATGGGTCGTTGCGCCGGATGGAGCAGTGAGCCGAGCGCGGCCGGCGCAAGGCGTGACGAACATCGGCTACACCAGCGCGGCGGTCGGCACGGATGGTGCACTGTATGTGGCCGGCTTCTCGGCTGCCCTGGCCGGAGTGCCCTCGTTCTGGATAGGACGGTTTCGGCCGAATGCCATTCTGGACATCATTGCTGGATCGATAACCGCCACGCAGTCACCAGGCTACAACGGTGACGAACAGCCTGCGACCGAGGCGCTCCTGAACGGACCCACGAGGCTGGCAGTCGGTGCGGATGGCACGGTGTACTTCACTGACAACCTGAATCAGCGCGTGCGGGCTGTGACGCCAGACGGCGTGATCCATACCGTCGCGGGCACCGGCCAGCCCGGCTATTCCGGCGATGGCGGCCCGGCTGCACAGGCCGCGCTGCACGATCCGCTGGGGCTTGCGGTTGCGCCGGACGGGATGCTATTTATCGCCGACAGCTCGAACCACCGCGTCCGCAGAGTTACGACCGACGGAATGATTGATACCGTCGCCGGCACGGGCGAGCCTGGCAATGCAGGTGACCGAGGCCCCGGCACCGATGCGCAACTGAACGGCCCGACGCACCTCGCGCTGGATAACTCCGGTAATCTCTTTATCTCCGACAGCGGCAACCTCACGGTCCGAAAGCTGTGGGGCGCCGCCCAGCCGGACTAGAGCAAGCCGCGTCGCGGAGCGGGCGCGCCGCCTGCGCGATTATCGGCGCCGTTGGCTGTTGCCGTCCACCGCGTATGCCAGCCCGGCCGCGCCATAGATGCACTTCCGATTGCCGTCGTAGAGAAGCAATGGGAGGGAGCCGTTTACATCCCCAGCCGCGAGTCGTATCGCATTGCGATAGCAATGGAGGAATTTCCGACGCTAAGGTCGTCGAGTTACGTGGGCGAGTTGCGCCTGCATGCGTTCCCAACGTGCTCGCCGCTCCAGATCAGGGGTGCGCTCGGGGATGCGGATGTCGGCAGCAGCCTTGTACAGCAGCAGGAACTCTGATTCCTGCAATCCTTCGCGCACGACGGTCCCGAAGCGGCTGACGCGTTGTAGATCTCCGCGATTTATTCCGACTATCAACTCCCGTTCTTCAGCGTCAACGGCAGAAATGAGCGTACCAACGGGCACAGCCCCGGCCGTTAGACCACGAAGCAGCGCCTTCCGTTGCGGTGGCCACACGCCAACGTTGAAGTGCAGCCCTACGAACGTTGCGTCGTTGGCCGGTTGGTCTGGTGCCATGACAACAGCACGAGCCTGCAGTTGCGGCTGAGTGACGTCCGCATACGTGGGCCCGGCGAGCGCGAGATCGCCGTTGGACAGCGCGTCCACCTGCTCCACTCTCACGCGCAGTCGATCGCCAGGACTCCATCGCCCAAACCCCTGCCGTCGGCGTTTCGGCTGAAAGCGGTCGCACAGCACCGCCAACACCTGGGTGACCGCTTCGCGCGGATCGGGAACATAGCCACGTTCGGGTGAGGAGGGCGGGTATGGGAGTTCGACTGTAACTGCCGCCCCCAACACCGCGGACGCCTTTTCGAAGATCGCCGCCTCCGAACGCGTCAAGCGTCGCTGCCCACGTGGGACGTACAGCAAATCCTCCAGGACGTAGGCCCCCTGGTGGATTGCCCACGCATCGCGGCCGATCTGTCGCCGGACCTCGTCAGCGATGCGGGAAATGAGCGCCTGGTTGCCTCCCTTGCCGAGTGCGAACAACACGCTCGCCACGCGGACTCCGCGGTCCAGGAGTTGGACCAATGCTGCAGTCAGGGCTGCTTCTTCATCGGACTCCAAACGACGCCCAACGAGCGAAGGCGGCAGGAAGTGGGAAGAGTCTGCGCGGATGGACTTCTGGTAGGACTCGCGGTAATCCGATGGAAGGCCGGACCACGAACTCGGATTCGCGAGGATTTCCTCATACCTGCGAAACCGTGCCTCCTGGTCCAAGATCTGAGCAGCCTGGACGATCGCGTAGTCCAAATCCTGCCCGTTAGCGGAACCCAGCGCGCGGATGATCGCTCGCAGCGGGCGCGATCCGACTGTGGCCACGCGCGTCTGCTGTTCAGTCCGTAACGCTGCGCATCAACTCCCGCGCCTCGTCGTCTCCGATGGACGGGTACACCGACTGTAGGCGTGACCAGCCAGCCTGCCGCTGGGCCCGTGGCAAGCCCCTCGTCTGACGTACGATCTGGCGCACCCGCGCGTGCCGAAATAGGTGCGGATGCACGGGCGCTGGCTCGCGGGTCCGCTTGTACATGCACCCTCCTGTGCAGTGGCTGCCAGCGTCCGACGAATGGCGCCCGTCCGCCACGGCGGCGAGATCGTACAGCACGGCGATTTGCCTCCGCACGCGCGGATCCTGACATTCCCGGCGCGAAGCGGCCCCAGGCTGCTGCCTGACAACCAGGGTGCTGGACCTCGAAGCGTGTGGGGCCAGGTCTTGTCTAACGCGCGATCGCACTGTTTAATGCGGCCGCCTGCGACCCGCGAGCTCAGGCCCATTGGAGGTCACCGTGTACACATCGAGGAAGCGCCTTCTACTGCTCCTGGCCACCGTGAGCATGGCGCTTGTGGCCAGCGCGCAGGCGGTGCCTGCAGGGGCGGCGCCTGCTACAACGCGCCACGTGGTTTCTCCGGTCAAAGGCGCACGCGTCAACCCCCACCAGATGCCAACGCAACCTCCAGCAGGTGAAACGCCGCGGGAGGTCTCGCGTCACTACCCTGTCGACCGGGCGACCTACGAGCGCCTCAAGGCGCAGGTCAACGCCGCGGCCGACGCTCGCGATCAGGGCCTGCAGCGTAGCCTGGGCGGACCGGCGCCCCGCTTCCCTACGCTCGGGCTGGCCGATGGAGGAGGCTGGAATCCGCCGGACGGTGCTCTCGCGGTCGGCCCGACCTCGCTGCTCACCGGTGTCAACGAGGCGTTCGCCCTTTTCAATGAGTCCGGCGCCGAATTACTCGGACCCATTAACTTCGACAGCTTCTTTGGGGAAAGCGGCTCGATCTATGATCCGCGGGCGCTGTTCGACGCCGGCAATGGCATCGTGAGCGGCTACAACGGCGGCCAGGGCCGCTTCGTGCTGCTGGCCACGGACGGGACAAACTTCGCATTGGCCGCATCCGAGAATGCTTCGCCCGAGAACAGCGCCACCACCTGGTGCACGTACCTGGTCAACGGCGTCACCACCAATGCCGACGGTTCCACCGACTGGGTGGACTACCCGGCGCTGGGCATGGACGGTGACTACCTGTACATCACGTCGAATCAGTTCTCGAATGGCAGCAATAGTTTCCAGTACGCGCGGCTGATGATCCTGTCCAAGGCCTCGGTCTATCCGGACGCGACGACTGGAAGTTGCCCACGATCACGGGTTGGGACACGTGGAATCTGCAGAATCCGGGCGGCGGGGCCGCCTTCAGCATCCAGCCCGCGACCGAGCCGGACGCGCTGCCCGGCACGGGTGGGACGATGTATCTGGTCAACGCCATATGGTCCAGCGGCTCGAACTTGCCCGTCAGATCGGTGACCAACACCGTGGGTGCCGCGCCCGTCGTGAACGATCCAGGCTGGGTCCAGAGTGGTTGGATTGCGCCCTACACTCTGCCGGCCAACGCCCCACAGCCGTTTGGCAGCCGCATTGACACCGGCGACACGCGCCTGCTTGGCGCCGTCTACCGCTACGGCTCGATCTATACCGCCAATACGACCGGTACCGTGAGCTCGAGTCTGAGTAGTTCACCAAATGCCTACGCGAATGCGCAGTGGTATCAGATCACGCCCGGTGCCTCGCTCCAGGGCACCAGCCAGGCGCTGACCAACCCGAGCGTCGCTTTCTTCTTTCCCGGCATCATGCCGACCTGCTCGATCAGTCCCTGCTCGAGTCCGAATGTGGCGCTCGAGCTGAGCGTCTCGGGTCGGCGGCAGCCCGCATCAGCGGCGGCGGCGAAAGGCAGCCAGGTGAGCGTGTTTGCGGCGGGCGTCGGCGGTTATCAACTCGGGACGCGCTGGGGCGACTATCCGGCGCTGGCGGCAGACCCGACCAGCACCGGTACGGCCTGGCTCCTCGGCGAGTACGCGCGCAGCAGTGGCGCCTGGGGAACGGCAGTTAGCAACGTTACGCAATAGCTGCCTGATTTGTGCCTCGGCCCTCGTGGGTATCCTGCTCGTGACCGCCTGCAGCGTCGGTGTCCAGCCGCCCATGAGCAGTCCAGCCATCTCGACGAACGTGGCTCAGTCGGGATACCTCGAAGGCCGCGCCAGCATCGGCCCACTCCAACCGGTCGACCGTGTCGGTGTACCCACGCCGACACCGCCACCAGCCGCGTGTACCAGTCGGGGATTGGTGGTCCACTCCGTCGACGGCAGCGCAGAAGTCCAGCGCATCGCTTTTGAGCCCGACTGCACCTACCGAGTTGAACTCCCGCCAGGCAGCTATCGTGTCGAGTTGGACGGCCACGGCATCGATTCGTCTCGCGACCTCCCGCGCGCGGTGACAATCCTGCCGGGCCAGACGACGCGGTTGGATGTGAGTATCGATACCGGGATCCGCTGATTGAGCAGTGCGCTCCGGCGCCGAGCGGTGAGCAACCAATCTAGACGTTGGCGAAAAAATCCCAGGCTGCGCAGCGCACGTCCGTGGAAGTGGCTCAGTGACACTCACCTCGGGGCTCGCGTGCACTGCTGCCAGATTTTCGCGTGGAGTAACAGCCGCTGCTGGGCATCGCGGTGCTGGCGCTGGCGCTGAAGGCCTCCCGGCCTGATGGGCGGCGGGGCGGCCGGCGGCAACATCGTCATGAACCTGGTTGGCACTGCGCCCCGGGGCGGTAGTAGGCACGGGTGCGGGGATTGCCACCCTAGGCCACAGGTTCGTTGGCATCGGCATACGATGCGGCCGGCATCTACATCCTTGATTCGAGTAATTCGAGTGGCTGGGACACACCCGCTACTTGAGCTGGGCGCGACTCTGTGGTGAGGTGGGCTTCAGCGGCTGGGTCGTCGAAGTTGCGGCCCCAAATCACATCATTGAGACAACCCGCACTCGAGCTGCTGAGGAGCTTAGGATGCGCCACCAGTTCCACCCGCGAGGGCGCGGAAGGAACCTCTAGAGAGGGGCTCAGGCGCGGGCTCCTCGCGCGTGTGACCCTGCACCGATCACCGCCTGCAGGCCATTGAGCTGCAGCGGAATACCTCGCTCGCGCTCAGCCCGATCATGCCATCCGTCGCCCGAGAATGCGGTGAACACGTAGTGCTCCGTGTACGTGAGCCGCGTCCCGCCGGCATCCGGCGCCAGCTCCACTGACACCAGCGACACGGAGCGGAGCTCGCCGTTCAAGCTCAGCTCGTACGTGTAGATGATCCGTTCCTCCGGCACGATCTCCACGAACCGCGACCGATATTCGATTGTTTCGGGAAGACCGGCGCCGGCAAGTCTCCCCCGCGCTATTTCGGCTCCGCCGACACGGAAGTCCAGCTCGTGATGCGCGCCATCAGGTTCGCTCGGGATCTGAAACCAGCGCCGCCGCACCGCCGTGTCGGCGAACGCGGCGAATACCGCTGCAGGTGAGGCTGGCAGGCTACGCGAATGACTGAACGAGCCGTGGAAGAGCTGACTGTCCTTCATACGCCGACCCTACGTGTTGGCGACCTCTCAGTCAGGGTAAGGGTAGGTGGGGACCGCGATCCTGCGAGGTATGCGCCTGCGCCACTCGAGTGTGTTGCGCGTCCGCAGACTGTAAGCGTCGGCCAGCAGGCGCGGGAACGTCAGCTGAGAGTCGCTTTCGACGGCGATCACCGCTCCAGGACCTCGCGCCGAACGGCCGCCGCGGCGTCGATCACCCTGGCGACTTCGTCCAGCCGACGACCCTGGCAGCTCTCGTCGCGCGCCGAGGTCGCCGCCTCGCCTGCGAGCGCGTGCACACTGGCTACCCCTCCATCCAATTGCTCCAGGCTCCAGCGCAGCCGGCTCACGTTCCAGCCAGAAATTGACCGACCTGGCGCCACGGCCGCGGCCGGCTGGCGTCCGATCAACGCTTCGATCCAGCCCACGTCGAGCAAGAGCGCGCCAGCTTCACGGCGAAGCACGGATCGCAGCGCATCCATGCCCTCGAGCCAGTCGTGATGCCGAGATGCTCCCCGCGGCGCCACAGGGCCACCGTGTGCTCCACCCCGCTGGCCACGCTCTGCAGGCTGGCGATGCTGCTCGCGGACAGTGGCGCGTTCTTCAGCAGCCAGCGGAGTTCGCTTGCGTCCGCCTCGAGGCTTTCGAAGTCGAGCGCCAGGCATTTGCGGACGACGTGGGTCGCCTTTGTGCTGCCCAGGTCGTCCAGCGCCTCCTGGATGGCGGCCATGCTCGCCTCGATCTGCTGGGCCGTGGCCGCGAGCCGCTGGTAGTCGTCGGCGACGAAGCTGAGCGTCGGAGGTTCAGGCATCATCAGGTCGGCGCCTGGGCGCCGCCGATCCGCGAGCGAATGTCGTTCACGATGCGCTCCAGGTTGGCTGGCAGCGGCACCTTGTCGATGTCGGTGACGTCGGTGGTTCCGAGCTCGATCTGGGCGTCGCGATAGCGTCGCACGATGCCCTCCAGCCCCACCGAGCTGCCCGTGCGCTCGTGAATGCGAAACAGCGCGATCCACACTCGCTCGTCGTCGAGGTTCTCGGCGCACAGGCCCGTGTACAGATCCTCCGCGCGCGCCAGTCCGGCTTCCGGCCCGTTGGCCAGCAGATCGGCCAGTCGGAGCCGGGCCTCTCTGTATTTGGCCTGGTAGTCCGCGCGGAAGGTGAGCGCGACCTGCGGGTGCACGTCGTACAGCCAGCGGTACTTCGGCACGGCCGAGCTGTCTAGCAGGTCGCCACCGTACAGACTGAGCGCGGCTTCGTAGGTCTCAATGGCCGCGGGCGGCTCGAGCTTCCTGACGATCTCGAGCAGCAGGTCGAACTCGTGCACGTCGCTGGCAACCAGCGCTGGATTCAGGGCGATGACCTTCTCACCCTGGTACTCGGTGCCGGGCAGTGGATCGCCCTCCAGCCCTGGCACCAGCCGGTACAGCTCCTGGCGCAGGTCGTAGCGCCTGGTGCGCAGGCCGGCATTGATGTCCGAAGGGAATTTCTTCCACGTCAGCATTTCGGCAAGCGCCTCGTTGGTGATCCCCTTGATCGGGTGGACGCCAAACAACAGCAGCAGCTCGGGGTTGCCGAGCTCGAGCAGGCGATCGCCATACCAGACCTCGCCCGTCCCGAAACACCGCACCCGCAGCGGGGCCGCGCCCAGCCTGGCGAGCTGACTTGCTTGATCTGTCCAGGCGGGTCCGCCTTTCCGGCGGTCGGGCCGAGGCGGGGCCGGAGCTGCGGCTGGAGCGGCGGCAGCCTGCTCTTGAGCGGCAGGCTCGAGCGGTTCGACTGGCTGGTCGCCCGGTGGCGGCTCAGCCTCCGCGACGGCTTCGGCCTCTACCACTCCTTCGCCCTCGCGCGACGGCGCTGCCTGCGCGGGAGCCGAGACAAGCTGCGCTCGAGTTCCCATCATGTGCGCCAAGCCTGCCAGGCGGTCGGCAGGCAGGCCGTACGCCCAGCCTGGAACGGGCAGGCGACCCTCCAGTCGCAGCAGGGCGTAGCCACCTGCGCCGATCGTTTCTGCTCCAGGCATGCCGAGCAGCGCCACGCTGTCTTCTTCGGTGGCGGTCTGCAGCACCAGGCGCGTGCCGAGCTGGTCCACATACGGACAATGGTCCAGCAGCTCGGTCACGGGCCGCTCGCTGGCCGCGATCAGCTGCACGCGCTGCTGTGGACCCGCGGCGGCGATCTCTCCGAGCAGCCGCTGTACAGCGGGCTCCAGGTCGCCCAGCTCGCGGACGACCACGACCAGGTCGGCCTCGTCGGCGGCATCGGCGTGGCGCCTGCGTTCTATTTCGAGCTTCACACTCTCGAGCGCTTCCTGAACGGCCGGCGGGTCGCCGGCGTCGACCACGTCCCCGAGGCCGTGTTGGAACAGGCCAATCTCGCCTGGCAGCGTGTGCGGCCGCGCCACGACGATCAGGCCGAGATCCTCGGGCGTCCATTTGCTGCACAGGGCGGCGACCAGAGCCACCAGTGGCACGTCCGCACCCTGCCCCGTCGGAGCAGCCACCAGGACGTTGTGCAGGCTATGCCAGTCGATGGCCAGGTGCTGGCGATCGTAGAGCACTAGTGCTGGCACCAGCGCGGGCGCAGCCCACGCGCTGGCGAGTGCGCTGCCATCGCTAGCACCGGCGCGCTCGAACAGATGCGCCGGCAGCGGTCGACGCGGGTGCCAGGTCACCCGCACCAGCACGTCGCCGTTGGAATCGACCTGGCCGTCGACGTCGACGTGCTCGCCGAACGCGCGTTCCGCTGCGGCGCGCATCGAGCGGACCAGGTGCGGACGGGCCGCGACAGGAGCCGCCAGGACCACTGTCGTCGAGGTGCGACCGTGCCGCGTCGCCGCCACGCTCACGCCCTCGGTGGCTTCCTCGCGTTGGTTGCCGCGGAGTTGTTCGTCGAACACGGCCATGTACGCCTGGCCGAGCATGCTGGCGATGACGGTTGGCGGATCCGGCGTATGCGCCAGGCGCCGCGCCAGGTCGTGGACCGGGTCGGCTTCGGCGAACCCGTCGACGATTTGCACGACGCTTTCGGGTTCGGTGGGGATGGGCGCCGGCCGCCGCCGACGCACCACCAGCCGCCCGGCCGCAAGAGCCACCGCGGCTGCGGCGCCAGCCGCCAGCGCCGCCTCGGGTGGCGTCACGATGATCCGTGACTCGGGAGCGGAGTCCGAGATGGGTGTAGGCGCGGCTGTTGGAGAAGGCGCGGTGGGCTCCGCGGTGGGTGTGGGCTCCTGATCGACCGGTGCCGTGGCCAACACGGGCGTCACGCTTGGGACCGGTGGTTCCGGGGTTGAAGCGCGGTCTGACTGCTCAGCTACGGCGCTGACAGCCGGAGCCGCGCCTGCTCCGACGCTTGCCTTTTCTGCAGGCGTACCCGGGTCGGGTTCGGGCACGCCTCGATCCAGCGACGGAATGCGCAGGCGGAGCCCCGCCCAGATCACGTTTGGATCACTCAGGATGTGTCCATCGCTGAGCTGTGCGCCTCGATTCGGCGCGAACAGCTCCGGCCAGCGCTGCCCGTCGCCAAGGATGACATCGGCGATCTTCCACAACGACTCGCCGTGCCGCACGGTGTGCCAGGCGCGGCCTTCGGCGTCGTACTCGACCAACCGCGTCGGGTTGCGGATGACCAGCAGCCAACCGGGGAAGATCTTGCCCGCCTCCTGGAGCGAGCTGCCGTCGGGCTGCGGCCGGTCGCGGTTGTCAGCGTAGATCTGCTTCCACCGGTCGGGATCGCCGAGGTAGCGCTTACCCAGGTAGGCCAGCGACTCGCCAGGCCGAACGACGTGCACGATGTCGCCCGCTTGCAGATCAGACGGAACCGGGCGACTGGCAGCCTCGGCCGCGGACGTAGAGGCGGAGGGCTCGCCCTCCGACGTGCGGTCCTGAATCTGGTTGACCTGTGCGGTGAGTGGCGCCGCCATCGCTAGCGGTAGGTTTGGCGCCATCACGGCCACGCGAACCAGCAAGGCGCCGGCCAGCGACGCGTCGACCGCGCGGCGGACGAAGGGCAGCGTCAGCAGGTCCGACAGCCAGCGCAACGAGCGCACCCAGGCGGCACCGGCAGCGACACGCTCGCCGAGGATGACGCCGACACGGAGCAGGGTGGTTGCGGCGACGTACGCCCAGCCCAGCCAGAAGACCCAGCTCAGGGCGAAGATCGCCGCGTCGAGTTGTGGACCGGTGGGGCTGTGGACCAGCAGCTGTAGCTGGGCGTCGAGGTCGGCCGGAGGTGTTGGGAGGCTGGTGGGAAGACGCGGCAGGCCCACCAGCGCGTACACGGCGGCGCCGAGCGCAGCCAGGCTGAGGATGAGATGCCCCAGGCCGATCTCACGGCCGGTCTGCTTGTTGTTCGTAGCCGCGCGGCTCACCGGCCCACCCGCTGGTCGCGACACGGCACAGCTGGCGGCACATAGCCAGGCGAGATGAGCATTGTCTGCACCTGACACACCACGTGGTTGGCGGTCCAGGTGCCCCAGCGCGCGCCGCCAAGGCTGCCGCTTTCGTTGAACGGCCCATCGAAGGTGGAGGTGGAGGCGATGCGATACGTGCCCGTCCACCGGCCCCTCAGCGTGACCGGAAACCCGCCCGCGAAATTGCGCGAATCGAACTGGTACGTCCACGCTACCGGCGAAGGGGTGTACGGGTCGCTATAGGCCCGCCCAAGCCCCGTCAGGGAGTTGAACGGCGGCGGCGTGCTACCCGCGCGGCCGTCGCCGAAATCCCAGTCGAACTCGGCAGACGAGAGTGTGATACTCACATCGATTGTGTCGACGTAGTTGGCGGAGTGGTCCTCCAGGCGGGAGGTCGTCACCGCGTGTCGCGTCGCGCACGTGGCGTCGTCGCACTCCATCGAGACGGTCCACACCCGCTCCTGCCAGTACAGCGTCCACGGCAGATCCAGCTGCAGCGGAAACACCAGCGGCTCGCCCCGATAGTTGTTGACCCAGAACCAGTTCTCAAGGCCGGTGAGGCCGGGGTCCGGGTTGATGCCGAGCTTGATATCGGGCAGCGGCGCATCGCGCCACAGGTTTTCCACGGCGCGCCGGGCGACCGCGATACGGTCCACGCGGGTGCTGTGCATGTTCAGCCGGCCAGGCATCGGCGGTACGCCGGGTGCCGGCGGCAACGTGAGATCGATGACGACGGATCCACCGGGGGTGTCCGGATTGTTGGGATCGCGCATGCTTTCGAGGATGGTGCCGGGGCCGGCCCGACCCACCGCCATCAATGCACATCCGCCTCCAACACCTGGACACGGTGGCGGTGGCGGAGGGGTCGCGACGGTCATTTGTGTATGGACCGGCGGTGAGAGTGGCCCAGACGGTTGCGACGGCTGCACGGACGCGATCGCAGTCGTATTGGAGCTTATGAGAACGGTTCGACTTGGTCCTCCACGTACCCCCTCATCACGTTGGCCAAAGATAGCCTGTGCATTTGGGATATTTGGAATGCTCACAATTTTTGGAGGTCCAGTGTCGTCCGGGTGGCCGGGCCCTGCTTCCTGAGCAGCTAGCACGATGGGTGCGATGAACGGCAGCAGCAGAACGAACGGAAGAGAAATGGCCGAAGGTTTGAAGATTTTCCTCACGGCGTCGTTTCTCCGTCGACGACTTCCACGCTATCAGTCACTTTCCATACACCGTCGATTAGCTGAAGGTCATCGACTACTTTGTGGACGGGGGCGTTGTCTACTGTTGGTTCCGTTTGGCCCGGCAATGGTTCGTGGGTGGTGGCATCTACCCAGATTGACATGTCTGCATAGCGATCGACGATCTGGGCCCGACCATCATGCGCCCACGACACCGCGAAGGTGTGCTGGATCTTCACCTGTGTCGCACGGCCGGCAGCTTGTTCGTCCTCAATGTACTTCTGCAGCCTTGCCAGATCTGGCCCAGCAGCCACCTGGCTTAGAGGCGTCGTGTCGAGGCTCAGGAACGCATCGGACCGAACCTGCCAATATTGTGTGTAGGCGTCGGACAATGCCGCCTCAACATCAGGTGCTGCTGTCGGCCACGGCGTCGCGATCACGGCGCTTGCGCCTGCACTTGTCGTTGTAGGCGCTTGGGTCGGCGCAGGCATCGCAGCGCTGGTCGTCGCGACAGCCGGCGTTGTCGGCGGCCTGACCAGTGCTGGGGCTGGGACAGTAGTAGCCACCTGAGGTGTGGCAGCTGAGGCTGCCGCCGGAGCCGAGACTGCGGTTGGCGCGCGGGTAGGCGCCGCGGTGGGTGCAACGGTAGGTTGCGGGGTCGGTGGCAGCGTGGCTCGCGGTTCAGTGGTATCGGCCGCCGAGACCGTTGCCTGGAAGGCACGTGCGTAGGCCGTGGCTGTTGGTGCTGTCGGGAACTGGCCACTGGTTACCGGACCCCTGACGGCCTGGAAGCCGAGCCAGACCACAAGCAGGACCAGCGCGATGAGGCCGAACATGGCGACGCCGACACGCCACGGGAACCGAGGCTCGGGAGGAGGCGGGATGGGATCGCCTGGCTGGCGAACGGGCGTGGTGGGGGTGGTCATACGTGCGGACCTCCCATCAGGGCTCGGCCGTTGCCTGGCCGACCAACGGATGGGCGGTGCCATCAGCGCTGACGTC
>WNGA01001792.1_pt1 | contig 32921 bp, 25 predicted proteins | sample 5400061 | NCBI WGS metagenome assembly WNGA01 (sample SAMN13153366, study PRJNA577476) | soil metagenome | isolation source: 100 cm soil or saprolite under grassland replicate 2 | place: USA:California | collected 2016-06-15 | reverse complement strand
CCGCGCGGCTTTGTTCAACGCCCTCGGCTCGGGGCGAGCCAGCATTAGCCATTTTTCGCCAGGGGGCGACTGCACCTCCACGCTCGACTGCCTGCGGGACCTGGGCGTCGACGTGGAGCGGCAAGGTGAGCATGTCCGCGTCACAGGGCGCGGCTTGCGCGGCTTCGAAGAGCCGACCGATGTGCTGGATTGCGGCAACTCGGGCACCACGATGCGCATGTTCAGTGGGGTACTGGCAGGCAGCGGCATCTACGCGGTGCTCAATGGCGATAGCTCGTTACGGCGGCGACCGATGGCGCGGGTGGTCGAGCCCCTGCGGCGGGCGGGGGCGCGGATTGAAGGGCGTGATGGTGGGCGGCTGGCGCCGCTGACGATCATGCCGGCTGACCTCAACGGCGTGGATCACCAGCTCAACGTGGCCAGCGCGCAGGTGAAGTCGGCTTTGCTGCTGGCGGGACTCTTCGCGGACGGCGCCACGAGCGTGGTCGAGCCGGCGCAAACGCGCGACCATACGGAGCGGATGCTGCAAGCAATGGGGGCGCAGCTCGACCGGGACGGGCCGCGGTGCACGGTGCGACCGAGTGAGCTCCGCTGCGTCGACGTTGAGGTGCCGGGCGACTTCTCGTCGGCAGCGTTCTGGCTGGTGCTGGGGGTACTGCATCCACACGCCGAAGTGCACGTCCAGAATGTCGGGCTGAATCCGAGCCGCACAGGGCTGCTGACCATCCTGCGGCGGATGGGCGCACACGTCGAGATCGAGCATGAGCGCGACGTCGCGGGCGAGCCGGTCGCCGATCTGGTGGCGTGGTCCAGTCAGCTGAGCGGTACGCATGTGGGCGACGAGCTCGTGCCGCTGGCGATCGACGAGATATCTCTTGTGGCGCTGCTCGGCCTGTTCGCCGACGGCGAGACCGTGGTCGAAGACGCCCAGGAATTGCGCGCGAAGGAGTCCGACCGCCTGGCCGTTGTCGCCGAGGGACTTCGGACGTTGGGTGGCGACATCGAGGCGACACAGGACGGTTGGCGCATCAAAGGTGGCTCGCGGTTGCGCGGCGGCGCCGTGGACGCGCATGACGATCATCGGATGGCCATGCTGTTGGCGCTGGCAGGCGCGCTCGGGGAAGGCGCGGCGATCGCTGGAACCGAGAGCGTCGCGATCTCGTATCCGGGGTTCTGGGACGATCTCCAGCGACTCACAAGCGCGTGAGTCATCGCTGGACCTGCCTGCTGGGGCACCCGCTCGGGCACACCCTCTCGCCCGCGTTGCACAACGCCGCGTTCGCTGCACTGGGCATCGACGCGCACTACGAAGCGCGCGACGTCGCACCAGCCGACCTGGCGGCCGCGGTGCAGGCGATGCGCGACCCGACGTGCCTCGGCGGCAACGTGACCGCGCCGCACAAGCAGGCGGTGCTGCCCCTGCTCGACGAGACGTCGGAGGTCGTTCGCGCGCTCGGCGCCGCCAACACGGTCATACATCGGACTGGGCGCCTCCGGGGTGACAACACCGACGCGCCGGGGCTTGCGCGGTGGATGACGGAGGCGGGCATCCCGGTTCAGAACAGCACCGCGCTCGTGCTTGGCGCGGGCGGCGCGGCGCGGGCCACGGTGTGGGCGCTCACGCAACTCGGCGCTGCCCGCGTACGGGTGGTCAATCGGACGCCCGAGCGAGCCGAACGGCTGGTCCGCGACCTGTGCAACGAACGTGGGTCGTGGGGGCCGCTCAACGAGGCGGCGGAGCCAGCCGTGGAGCCGTGGGCGATCGTCGTCAACGCGACGTCGCTGGGCCACGACGGGCTGGCGCCCAGGGTTCACCCTAGCTGCTACAGTCCTCAAAGCGTGGCGATCGAGCTGGCCTACAACCCGCCAGTGACCGGGTTCATGGAGGCAGCAAGAGCGGCAGGGGCGCGGGCGGAAAATGGGCTCGGCATGCTGCTGCACCAGGCAGCGCTGGCGTTCGAGTGTTGGACGGGCCAGCGACCGCCGTTCGAGGTGTACGAAGCCGCGCTCGCCGAAGGTCGGCGCGCATGAGTCTGGGCATGCTGCGAGTGCTCACCGCCGGTGAGTCGCACGGTCCGCAATTGACGATCCTGGTCCAGAACCTGCCCGCCGGGCTGCCAGTGCTGGCCGAGGACATCAACGTCGATCTCGCACGGCGCCAGAAGGGCTATGGCCGCGGTGGACGGCAGCAGATCGAGCACGACTGCGTCGAGATCGTCGCCGGTGTGCGGCATGGTCGAACCATGGGCGGACCAGTGGCGATGGTGGTGAAGAACCTCGACTGGCCGAACTGGCAGGGCCGCATGGACGTCGAGCCAGTTGCCGAGCCGCCGGACCCAGTCACCCGATTGCGTCCAGGGCACGCCGACCTGGCAGGCGTGGTGAAGTTCGGCCACGATGACGTGCGCAACGTGCTCGAGCGCGCCAGCGCCCGCGAGACCGCCTCGCGGGTGGCCGCGGGCGCCCTCGGAAAAGTGTTCCTGCGACAGTTCGGCATCGAGATCCGCAGTCACGTACTGCGCGTGGGGCCAGCGCTTGCCAGCGTGCCCGAAGCGCTCACTGTCGCGCGCGACGCTGTTACCGACCCCTGGTGGGCACTGGTGGAGGAGTCGCCACTCCGGTCGGCCGATGCGGCCTTCGCCGAGCAAGCAACAGAGTTAATCAAGGCCGCGCGCACTGCCGGAGACACCCTGGGCGGCGTCTTCGAAGTGATTGCCTACGGCGTGCCGATTGGGTTGGGCACGTATGCGCAGTGGGATGAACGCCTGGATGCCCGCCTGGCGGCGGCGATGATGAGCATTCAGTCGATCAAGGGCGTCGAGCTGGGTGACGCGTTCGCCAACGCCGGCCGCCACGGGTCGGAAGCGCACGACGTCATCGATTACGACGCCGAGAAGGGCTGGATTCGGCCGACCAATCGCGCGGGTGGGCTCGAGGGCGGCATCACCAACGGCGCGCCACTGGTCGTGCGCGGCGCAGCCAAGCCGATCTCGACGCTGATCCATCCACTGCCGTCAATCGACTACGCGACCCGCGAGCGGAGCATCGCGCACGTCGAGCGCAGCGATGTGTGCGTCTTGCCCGCGGCTGGGGTGGTCGGCGAAGCCATGGTGGCGATCGTGCTGGCCGATGCGATGCGGATCAAGTTCGGCGGCGATAGTCTGGACGACGCGCTCAGCAGCTTCCGAGCGTTCCTGGCCAAGCATGGATAACCTGGTCCTGGTCGGCTTCAGCTGCAGCGGCAAGACGACCCTTGGCCGCAACATGGCGCGCCGCCTGCGGATGCGCTTCGTCGATAGCGACCGCTTCATCGAGGACGTGACCGGGCGGTCGATCCCAGACATCTTCCGCGAGGATGGCGAAGCCGCTTTTCGCGCCATCGAACGCGAAGCGATCGCGCAGATTGCCGCTGAACGTCGGCAGGTCGTGAGTACCGGCGGGGGCGCCTTCGTCGATCCTGCGAATCGCGACGCGCTGCGCAACGGCAACCTGGTCGTGCACCTGCAGGTTCGCCCTGAGACCGTCGTCGATCGGCTCCGCAACAGCCGATCCGGTCGTCCGCGGCCGCTGCTGGAGAGCGAGGATCCGCTCGCGCGGGTTATGGAGCTCATGGAAGCGCGCAAGGAGGCATATACCGCCGCCCACGTCACGATCGGCGTCGACGGCCGCTCGCGCTACGAGCTGGTGGGCGAGCTGACGCGGCGCTTCCTGGCCTGGCAGCGGCAACGTCGGGCTGCACCGAGCTCACCGGATCACGCTCCCGCTCTGCTTCGACCGGCTCAGCATGAGCGGGGCACATTTCGATGACCGTCAGCACCCGCTGGCTGCAGGTGGGTGGCAGGCGCGTCCCGCTGTTGGCCGGTCCCGACGCGCTCGCGGAGCTGCCGCGGGCGCTGGCACAGGCTGGTTTCGAGGGTCGGCTGTTCATCGTGGCTGATGAGCAGGCAATGCGGCTGCACGGCGACCGGCTGCCCGAGGCGCCGTTGCTGTGCATTTCCGGCGCTGAGGAGGACAAGAACCTCGCGCAGGTAAGCGGCGTATGGGACTGGCTGGTCGAGCAGACGGCGCAACGGCGTGACGCGGTGCTGGCCTTCGGCGGCGGCGTGGTGTGCGATCTCGCCGGCTTCGCGGCCGCGTCGTACTTGCGTGGGATCGGTCTCATCAACGTCCCTACCACCCTGCTAGCGCAGGTCGACGCCGCGGTAGGCGGCAAGACCGGCATCAACCACCAGCGCGGCAAGAACTTGATCGGCGCCTTCTATCAGCCGCTCTGTGTCGTCGCCGATACAGGCGTACTGGCGTCTTTGTCGCCGCGCGCGTTCGCGGCCGGCATGGCCGAGGTCGCCAAGATGGCGATGATCCTCGATGCGCAGTTGTTCGCCGACCTGGAGCGACTGGTCGACCAGCTGACACCCGAGGCGAGTGAAGCGCTGGCGCCGGTCGTCGCGCGCTCAATCGAGCTCAAAGCCGAGATCGTGGAGCGCGATGAGCGCGAGTCGGGCGATCGCATGCTCTTGAATTACGGCCACACGATTGGCCACGCGCTCGAAGCAGCCGCCGGCTACGGGACGCTGCTGCACGGCGAGGCGGTCGCGGTGGGGATGCGCGCGGCAGCGCTCATCGCCCTCGAGCTGGACGTGCTGGACCACGGCTCCGCCGATCGCCAGCAGGCGCTGTTGGCCAGGCTGGGGCTACCCGAGCAGTGGCCAGACGTATCGGCGGACGAAGTCTGGCCGCGGATGGCGCTGGACAAGAAGCGGGCCGGCAGTGTGCAGCGCTGGGTGCTTGCGCACGGGGTTGGATGCGCGCAAGTCCACACCGATGTTCCCGTGCCGGTAGCACGCCGGGCTCTCGACGCAGTAACGAGCCGTTAAGGCGCTTTGCCAAAAAACGGGCCTATAATCGGAAACGATCTCGGGCGACCCGCCCGCTTGTCGCATGCCTCCGAAAGGTCCACCCCTCTTCGCTATCGGCGCGTTCTGGGCGTTCGTTCTTGGCGGCCTCGCGTTCGGCGCCGTCTTCATCAGTAACTGGCACGCGCTGGGACAGCGCGAGGAGCCGCGCATCGTCGTCGCCGCCGGTCCGGTGACGGTCACGATGCCAGTCACGCTCAGCCCGCCCGCGCCGCTGGCCCTGCCAGCCCGATCGGCCGCGCCCATCTCGGGCGGGCTGGCCACAGTGGTCAAAAACGTGCTGCCGGAGTGGAGCGGCAAAGATCGTGTCAACATCGTGTTGCTCGGCATCGACAAGCGCGATGACGAGCCAATCTCGGGCACGCGCTCCGACACGATCATGATCGCGAGCATCGATCCGGTCACAAAGTCGGCGGCGCTGGTATCGCTCCCACGTGACCTGTGGGTCAGCATCCCCGGCTACGGCCAGCAGCGGATCAACGTCGCCCACGCGGTTGGCGGGCCCGAGCTGACGATGCGCACGATTACCGGCAACTTCGCCATCCCCATCCAGTACTACGCGCGCGTCGACTTCCACGCCTTCGAGGAGCTGGTGGATACCGTCGGCGGCGTGATGATCGACGTTGACCGACCGGTCAAGGACGATGAGTACCCGACCGACGACTACGGCTACCAGCGCATCTACTTTGCGCCAGGACCGCAACTGCTCGACGGTCGCCGCGCGCTGCAGTACGCGCGCTCACGCCACGGCACGAACGATTTCATCCGCGCTGGCAGGCAGCAAACCGTGCTGGTGAGCCTCCGCGAGCGGGCGCTGCAACTGAACATGCTGTCGAAGGCGCCCAATTTGCTCGGCATTGTCCAGAAGCACCTGAGCACGAACCTGTCGCCCGTGCAATTGTTGTCGCTCGCGCGACTGATCTCCGAGGTAGACCGCGACCGCATCGGCAACCTGGTGATCGACACCAACTACGCGCGGCCGTTCACGGGCGCCGGCGGGGCGGACCTGCTGCTGCCCGACACACCGCGCATTCGGCAGGCGATCGACAGCACGTTCAAGCTCGCGGCACACCCGGAGCTGAAGGCACGCGTCGAGGTCCTCAATGGCAGCACCACGGCCGGTCTCGGCCAGAAGGCGGCCGACTACCTCAGGGCGCGGGGCTTCAACGTGGTCCAGGTCGCCCCGGCCGAGCGGAACGACTACCGCTCATCCCTGGTGCAGGTGCTCACCGCCGACCGCAAGGCCGCCGAAGCGCTGGCCACAACGCTGCGCGTGCCGGTCAGCGCGATCACCGACCTGCCGACGCCGAATGCTGTCGCCGATGTGCGTCTCGTGGTCGGCCAGGATTTCCGCGTGCCGGCTACCACGCCGTCAGCTGACGCACCAACGGGTGTTGGCGGTTGAGGCGGCACAGCGTCAGCGGCACGAACGCACCGCTGGCCGCATCGACGCGCTGCCGATAGTCCACGAGCAGCAGCCCGGCGTCGATTGCCTTTTGTGCAGAGTGCCCAAGGGCGGCCTCGACCTCGTCCAGGGTGACGTAGCCGGCAGCGCGGGCCTCCAGGTCATCGACGAGGTGGACGAGGTCGTTCACTGCAGCAGTCGCACCACCGCGACCAGCGTCAGGCCCTCGAGCAGCGCGGCCGCTACCCACAGCATGCGCGCCAGCAGCCGCTCACGCGGATGCAGCCACGCGCCGAGCGCCGCATTCGCAAGCAGCGCGAGCAGCCCGATGAGCGGCAAGCGCAGCAAATCGCCGCGCGGGGCAATCTGTGTCGCCTGACCGGTGCCATCGAAGCGCATGAAGATTTGGCCAGGCAGCGCGTCGTAGCCCAGCGAAAGCACCAGCAGGCACAGCAGCAGGAGCAGGGCGGCGGTGGCCAACGCCGGCAGGAACCAGGGGTCCAGGATCGCGGTCCACGGCGCGCGAGCCGGGGCGCGGCGTGCCCACGAGGTGGGTGCGGGCGACTCGTCGTGCGTGGCGGCTTGCAGGCGGTCGATCAACGCCAGGCGGAAGTCGTGTGGGTTGCGGGCGGACACGACCACGCCGCCGTGGTGGAGGGTGATCAGCGTGAGCGTCGCCGGATCGGGCGATGTAGCGAAGAAACGCAAGCGGCCGATGCCGCGCGCTCGGCCAGGCCCGACGTAGATGCCGGGCCAGACGGGCAGCATCGGCACAGCGTGGCCGACCAGCCGCTGCCCACTGTAGACACCGTCGATAGCGTCGTACGGCACCACCAGCGTGCTGCCCAGCCACGCGACTTCGAGGCCGGCGTCCGCCAGCGTGTACGTCAACTGGCGATAGGCGAGCCCCCACAGCACAACGCCGGCGCCGATCGCGGCCAGTGGCAGCGCGCCAATCGCCCACAGCAGCATGCCGATGCCGGGCTCACGGGTGGCGGCGACGCCGACGACAACGACGGCGAGCGCGCACAACGCCACGCCCACCCACAGTGCGCTGTGGCCGCCGGTCGATGGGCGCGGCAGCCAGACGACCGGGGTTCCAGGTGTCGGGTGTCGGGTCTCAGGTGTCAGGTCTTTGGGTGTCAGGTGTCGGGTGTCGGGTGTCGGAAGCTAGCGAACTCGACGGCTACGTACCCGCAGATAGCCGCCGACACCTCGGACCTGGCACCTGACACCTGACACCTGACACCTGACACCTGACACCTGACACCTGACACCGAAAAGCCTGACACCCAGCTAGTAGATAGCATGGACGCTGAGCCGTGCACGTCGCGCTGAATGCTCTCCTTCTTGCGCGCGGGCAGAACTACCGCAGCGGCGGTATCAGCCGCGTCATCTTCCATCTCCTCAGCGAGTTTGGCCGCGATACGCGTGGGCACACGTTCGACGCGTTCGTACCCGAGCGGCCAGCTGACGGCCGGCTGCGATACATCACGGCCGGCCCAGGGGTAGAGCGACCCGTGGCGCGCATCGCCTGGGAGCAGGCCATCCTGCCGCGGCAGCTCGCCGCGCTGAAACCAGACCTGCTGCATGGGATGGCGTACGCGCTGCCCGCGGGGTGGCGCGGACCGACCGTGGTGTCTGTGTACGACCTGAGCTTCATGCGCTTTCCGCGCGCATTCAATGTCACCAATCGGGTGTATCTAACAGCGGCGACGCGGGCATCGACGAAGCGCGCGCGAGCAGTCTTCACGATCTCGGAGCACACGCGACGTGATATCGTGCGCCTGCTGAACGTGCCCGAACAACGTGTCGTGGTCACGTACCCGGCCGCGGATGAACGCTTTCGCGTTCTGCCAGCCGATGAGATCGAGGTCTTTCGGCGGGCACGTGGCCTGCCTGAGGTGTTCATCTTCGGCTTCGGAACGCTCGAGCCACGCAAGAATGTGGTCGGTCTAGTCGAGGCATATGCGCGACTGCCGCGGCCGCGACCACCGCTCGTTATTGGCGGTGGCTCGGGGTGGCGGTTCAGTCCCATTTTCGACACAGTGCAGCGTCTCGGGCTGCACGACCAGGTGACGTTCTTAGGCTTCGTGGCCGAAGATGAACTACCCCTCTGGTACAATGCCGCCCGGCTATTCGTCTTCCCGAGCCTGTATGAGGGCTTCGGCTTGCCTGTTCTCGAGGCGATGGCCTGCGGCACACCGGTGATCACGTCTAACGCTGCCTCGTTGCCCGAGGTGGGCGGCAAAGCGGTCGTTCTAGTGGCCCCCCAGGACACGGAGCAGCTTGCCCGCGAGATGCAGCGCGTGCTCGACGACGAGCAGCTGCGGCTGGAGATGCGCGCGGCGGGCCGCATCCAGTCGACCCGTTTCAGCTGGCGCGCGATGGCCGATCAGACCGCCGCCAGCTACAAGCAGGCGGTGGCAGGGTGAGGGCGACTTCACCGTCTCCGCTCGAGACGCTCATCGTCAAACCCGCGATCGCGGCGGTAGCCGAGGAGCGCGGCAGACCGTCGGCCGCAGCGCGCACGCTGCAGTGGGTCGTGCTGGCCGCGCTCGACTTCAGCATGGTCAACATCGCCTTCTACCTGGCGTGGTTCGCGCGCTATCGGTTGGGGCTGGTGCTCGATCTTGATCCGGGGAATTACGTCGAGCACGAGCGGTACGTGCCGCTCCAGGTGGCGCTGGCTGTCGTGTTCGTAGCCATCCTCGCGCTGCGCGGCTTGTACCGACTGCCACGCGCCGCCAGCGCCTTGGACGACTTTTCGACCATCTTCACCGCCGCCGGGCTGGCGTTGATGACGATGTTCGCGGCCTCCACGTTCGTGCGCTACCCGGCCGAGTCACGGCTCACGCTGATCTTCGCCTGGGCGTTGATCACGGGGCTGGTCGTCCTCGGTCGAGCCATCTACCTGTGGCAGCTGGGGCTGCTGCACCAGCGTGGCATCGCCGTCTCGCGCACGCTGGTCGTGGGCGATAGCACGGTCGGGCGCATGATCATGCAAGCTCTCGTCGCGCGGCCGCATCTCGGCTACGAGGTGGCCGGGTTCCTCGGGACCGATGGCGACAGCGACTTCGGGCGGTTCCACCGACTGGGAACACCGGACGAGCTGGAGCGCGTGATCGACCAGCACGCGATTGGACACGTCGTGATCGCGCTGCCCAGTGCGTCACACGAGGCGATCATGCGGATCGTCGACCACTGTCGGCGGGATGGCGTCCAGTTTCGGCTGGTGCCCGACCTGTACGAGATGAGCCTTGGCCGACTCGACATCGACACGGTCAGCGGTATCCCGCTCATGGGCATGAAGGAGCATGCCATCCGTGGCTTCAACTTCCTGCTGAAGCGCGTGATCGACGTGGTGGTGTCGCTGGTGTTCGTGGCGCTGTTCTGGTGGGTGTACCTGCTCCTGGCGCTGCTGATCTGGTTGGAGGACCGCGGCGGCTCGCCGTTCTTCGGCCAGATTCGAGTCGGGCGCGGCGGCAAGAAGTTCTGCTGCTGGAAGTTCCGTTCGATGCGGCCGGGTGCCGAACGACAGCTCGACCAATTGTTGGAGTACAACGAGGCCGAAGGCCCGATCTTCAAGATCCGCGATGACCCGCGGCGTACGCTCATCGGCGCGTTCATCCGCCGCTGGAGCGTCGACGAGCTGCCGCAGCTATGGAACGTGCTGAAGGGGGACATGAGCATCGTCGGGCCACGACCAGCCACGCCGCGCGAGGTGGCGCTATACGAGGGCTGGCAGCGTCAGCGGCTGGAGACCCTGCCCGGCATTACCGGGCTTTGGCAGGTCAGCGGCCGTAGTGAGCTCGGCTTCTCGGAGCAGGTGCTGCTGGACATCATGTACCTCGAGAACTGGTCGTTGGGGCTGGACCTGCGGATCATGCTGCGCACGCTGCCGGCTGTCCTGAGCGGCAAAGGAGCGTTCTGATGGGGGTCGGGGGCCAGGGGTCGGGGGTCGGCCAAACTGTAGGCGCCGGCAGCAATGGCACAGCGACTCTTTCTGGTGGTGATCTCCTCCCGGCCCCCGACCCCCGTCCCCCGACCCCTCGCGTTGCGCTGGTCCACGACTACCTGAACCAGTACGGCGGCGCGGAGCGGGTGCTGGAGGAGCTACACGCGCTGTTCCCGAGTGCGCCGGTGTACACGTCGATGTACGCGCCACAGAAGATGTCGCCGATCATCCGCGGCCTGGACGTGCGTACGTCGTTCATGCAGCGGCTGCCGTGGGTCACCCGCAACCATCAGCCATTCCTGCTGCTGTACCCGCTGGCGTTCGAGAGCTTCGATCTGACCGGCTACGACATCGTCATCTCTAATAGCTCGGCCTTCTGCAAGGGCGTGGTGACGTCGCCAGGCACACTGCACATCTGTTACTGCCTGACGCCGATGCGCTGGGTGTGGAACTACCACGCGTACATCGAGCGCGAGCGATTGGGCACGGCCGCGCGGCTGATCTTGCCGGCCGCGATCAGCCAGCTGCGCGCCTGGGACGTGGCTACTTCGCAAAACGTCGATCGTTTCGTGGCGATTTCGCACACGGTGGCGGCGCGGGTCAAGAAGTACTACCGCCGCGATGCCAGCGTCATCTACCCACCCATCAACTGTTCGGCGTTTGCGCCTCAGCCCGCGCGGGTCGAGGACTACTACCTGATCGTCTCGCGCCTGATCCCGTACAAGCGGATCGACCTGGCCGTGGATGCGTTCTCGCGGCTCGGGATCCGCTTGAAGATCGTTGGCAGCGGTGGTCGCGACCTGCCATCTCTCCGCGCGCGTGCAGGGCGCAATATTGAATTCGTCGGCACGGTGTCCGATGCGGAGCTGAAGGAGCTGTACGCGCGCTCGCGCGGCTACGTGTTCCCCGGTGAAGAGGACTTTGGGATAGCCCCACTCGAGGCGAACGCCAGCGGCCGACCGGTCATCGCGTATGCCGGCGGCGGCGCCCTGGACACGGTGATCGACGGTCAAACGGGCGTGCTGTTCGATCACCAGGATGTGGATCACCTGATCGCAGCCGTGCGGCGCGCTGAGGCCACCGACTGGAACGCCGACGACTTGCGGGCGCACGCGTTCCGCTTCGATCGCGGCGTGTTCCGTGACCAGCTGCAGCAGTTCGTGGCCGACTCCGTCGCCGCCCACGCCTCAGGTACGCGCTTCGCGTAGCCATCGTGGCGGCTACGAGCGTCCGCGTTGCCGCCGAGCCCACCACGGAGCACACGGCACGCGCAGCTTCTCCGAGGTGGGGGTGGTCAAGCGAGCGGGGATTCGCGTTCGCGCTGGTGCTTTTGGGGCTAACGGTCGTTGCCACGCGGGTGCCGTTCATGACGCGCACGCTGTACGCGTTCGATTCGGCCAACTACGCGCTGGCGGTCCGCGACTTCTACAACGTGGCCTTCCACCAGCCGCACCCGCCTGGCTACCCGCTGTACGTGGGCATCGCCCGCTTCGTCAATCTCGCGCTCAACGACGCGAACCGCGCGCTGATCGTCGAGGGCATCGCCTGGAGCGTGCTGGCAGTCGTGACTACCGCGTTGCTCGGCAAGGCGCTGTTCGGTCGTGCTGTCGGGCTGCTGGCAGCCACGCTGCTGGTGTTCACGGTGGGCTTCTGGGGCTACGGAGAGGTCGCCTATCCGTACGTGGCCCTGGCAGGCGAGACGGCTGTGCTGGCCTGGCTTGCGTTGGCGACGCTGCGTGGCCATCGCGGCTACGTGGTCTGGTTCGGTCTGGCGTGGGGAATCGCGGCGGGAGTGCGCTGGGACGCGGCTGTGTTCTGCATGCCGCTGTGGCTGTGGGCGCTCGCAAGTGTGGGGTGGCGGTTGCGGCTGGCCTCGGTGGCGCTTGGAGCAGGGGTGGTGGTGGCGTGGGCGGTGCCGATGGTCGTGCTTACGGGCGGCTGGGATGTCTATCGGCAGGCACTGTCCAGCTATCTCCAGGTGTGGTCCGCGCAATCGGCGTACGTGGTCGGCGATTTCGCCAGTGGGGGTGAGACGCAGGCGACCTACAACCTCAACTTCCTGATCAATTACCTGCGGCAGATGCTCGGCGTTGGGCTGTTGCTGGTGCTGTACGTGTTTGGACGGCGGTTTGGACCGAGCAGCCTGGCATCGGACCAGCGCAGTCGCTTCCTGCTGGTGTGGGTGGTGCCGCCGCTACTGGTGTACGTGTTCGCGCACCTCGGCGAGCCCGGCTACGTGCTGTCGCTAGCGCCGCAAGCAACGATCCTCATCGCGCTGGCGATGGTCGACATCGGCGCGGAGTGTCGGCGTGCCGCGGAAGTCCTCCAGGCGAGGGGCTGGCGCGCGCCGCGCGGGGCGGTCGTCGAGAAGTCGGTAATGGCGGTGCTAGCCGTGGCGGTCCTCGGTTGGAACGTCCAGGCGTTTCTGCGCGGAGTCGGGCCCGGCCGCTTGCCAGACCTGCGGGCGCACGACGCGACCACGAGCGCACAGGTGGAGTTCCTGCGCCAGCAGCCGCCGTCGACGACGCTGTTGCTGGCGCATGACATCCTGCGGCAGCTCGCGTTCTACTTACCCGATACCCATGTAGAGCTGCTGTACAGCGAGTACGTGCCCGATTTTCCCAATTCGCGCACCACCACGGAGCTCCCGCCCGGCACGGAGCAAGTGGTCATTCTGGACGAGGTTCCAGGCGCGCGGCAGGTGGTGCTGAGCGAGCAGCCGCGCGTGAGCGTCTGGCTGCTGGAAGTACGCGGCGCCCGAGCAGTCGAGCACGGCTACCGCTTCGTCCGCGCGGTCAACTAGATCAGGCCGCGCGGCGTTCGGCCGCTGGGGCGGCGAGGTTGAACGCTGACGGCGGCGCGGGGCGCGCGAACAGGTAGCCCTGACCGCGGTGGCAGCCCAGGCTGCGCAGCCGCGCGGCCTGCTCGGGCTCCTCGATGCCTTCAGCGGTCACGCTCATGTTCAGCGTGTCGGCCAGAGCGACGATCGTGCGCACCACTGCGTCGCTCTCGCGGTCCTGGCCCAGCCGACTCACGAACGAGCGGTCGACCTTCAGCGTGTCGATTGGCAGTCGGCTTAGGTAGGACAACGACGAGTAGCCGGTGCCGAAGTCGTCGATGGCCAGGTGGATGCCGAGGGCGGCGAGCGCAGCCAGGGGCGCCGCGTCGGCGTCCTGCATCAGCATGCTCTCGGTAATCTCCAGCTTGAGACTGGTGGGTGCCAGGCCGGTTGAGTGCAGTATGCGGCTGACGGTGGACGGCAGGTCGGGCTGCTGCAGCTGGCGCGCCGACAGATTGACACTGACCATCAACGGCGGATCCGACGGGTACAGCTGCTGCCACAGTCGCCCCTGCAGACACGCCTGTTCGAGGACCCAGCGGCCAAGCGGCACGATCAGCCCGGTTTCCTCAGCCAGAGGTATGAAGGCCGCCGGCGACATGAGCCCGCGGCGCGGGTGGTGCCAGCGCACCAGGGCTTCGAGCTCGACCACGCGGCCACTGTCCAGGTCGACGATCGGTTGGTAATGGACGACCAGGCCACCGCGCTCGATGGCCCGACGTAGCTCCGTCTCCAGCTCCAGGCGTTCGGCGGCGTGGCGACCCATCGTGCGGTCATACACGACGCACGTGCCGCGGCCGCTGCTCTTGGCGCGATACATGGCGACGTCGGCGGCGCGCAGCAGATCGCCCGCACCCATCGATCCGGCGCTACTGAGCGCGATGCCGATGCTGCCCGAGATGAACAGCTCGTGCTCATCCACCAGGATGGGCGTCCGCAGCTCGCCGAGCAGCCGCTGCGCGAGGTCTACTGCTGCCTGGCCATCTTCGGGGCAGGTCAGCATCAGGGTGAACTCATCGCCGCCGAGGCGAGCAATGCTCAACCCCGCGGGCACGCAGCGACGCAGCCGCTCCGCGACCCCAACGATCAGGCGGTCGCCCGCGGCGTGGCCAAGGCTGTCGTTGACAATCTTGAAGTTGTCGAGGTCGAGGAACAACACCGCGACCGCGTGTCCGCCTGGAATCGTGGTCAGCGCCTCGTCGACATTGCGCAGGAAGTGCAGTCGGTTGGGCAAGCCAGAGAGCGGATCGTGAGTCGCTTGATGGGTGAGCTCGGCGACTTTGCGCTCGAGCTCACCGGCCAGGTGGTTCACCGCCTGCCCGAGCTCGTGCAGCTCGTAGTTGCCGACCGGCGCGACGCGCCAGCGGTATTCGCCGCGAACCAGCGCCCTGGCAACACCCAGCAAGTTATCCAGCGGTCTGGCGATGGCTCGCGCCAGACACACCGCGACACCAACGAGCGTGAGCAGCAGCGCCAGCGTTCCGCCCGCTACCACGCGCGTGCGTTCCAGCGAAGCCTCTTCGAGATCGGTGACCGGCACGAGCGCCAGCAGCACGCCCTCGCTATCCACTCGGGTGCCCGCGGCACGCACGTGCAGCGGGACCAGCGCCGAATTGAAGTTGCGCAGGAATGTCTCGAGGGGATCGCCGGCCAGCGGTTGCGCCAGCTCGGCCAGCGCCGCGCGATCGGGTGCCGACGTATCCACCAGTTGCCCGGAGCGGAAGACTGCCACTTCTTCGCCCGACGATGTGTCGCGCAGCGACTCGGCCGGGAGAATCGTGCCGACCACGATCACGCCGGCGGTTCCGACCTGGCCACTGACGGTCGAAGCGGCGGCGACGACGACGCCCCGTTCGCCGACGGCGACGCCGGAGCTGTGAATACCCAGAATGGCGTTAGCCACCAGGTGGCTATCGATGCGCTCGGCGCCGTTGCCGCCCAGCTGCAGCAAGCGCTGACCATTGGCGGCGTACACGTTGATGTAGCTCACGTCGAGCGTGGCCTGTAGCAGCACCAGCGTTTGCGCGACGCGCAGGGTGTTGCCGGCGTCAAGGGCCTGGGCGATCGAGTCACGCTTCGACAGCAGGTAGCTGATCGTCTCGTTGGCTTGCTGGCGCTCCTTGAGTCGTGCGTTCAGGCCGGCGAGGGCCGTTGCCTGGCGCTGGGCTACCAGAGTTTCCGCCTCACGGCGGGTGACCGACTCCCACGATAGTGCCGTCGCGGCGAGCACGAGTGGCACCAGGATCAGGACTGGAAGGAGTAAGCCGGTCCGCAGTCGCCAGCGGCCAGCCGGCGAGCGGAGGGTAGTCGTGAGTCGTAGAGCGGGCATAGCGGTGCAATCGCTCATCAAGCATCGGACGACCCCGCGCGAAGCTTGAGCCCGCGCACGGGAGACCGGTCATCGTCTCCCGAAGGGGAGGAGACCGGTCTTGCCTGAGGGAGCACCTGGATGCACGTGTGACACGCTTCAGCGCGGTTCGTTAGACGAATGTCATTCCGAGGCACGAGGAACCTCACGCTCGAAACCGAGATCCCTCGCAAGCTCGGGATGACAGTACGGGATATAGTTCACGCGACCGTGGAGCTACGCGAATACTGGTCGATCGTCCGCCGCCGCTGGTGGCTACCGCTCGCGCTGACGGCGGTCGCGTTCCTGGTCTCTTCCGTTGTGGGTCTGCGCGGGGCGACCGCCTTCCGAACGGATATGCGTATCGCGGTGAGCAGCGTGCCGGTGGCCGATCCGACCCAGCAGCTGCAATACGACCCGATCTATTACTCGAACCTCGACTCCGAGTACCTGGCCGATGACATGAGCGAATTCATGCACAGCTCGGCGTTCGCGGGTGAGGTCAAGCGCGAGCTCAAGACTGCCAAGAACCTCGACTACGACATCGACACAATCGTCAACACCACGCGTACCAAGAAGACGCACCGGTTCATCGACGTCACCGTCACGACCGCCACGATCGAGGATGGTCAGGCGATCGCGGGGTCGATCAGCCGCATCATGGGCGACCCGGCACGTCTGGCGACCTATCTCAAGGCGCTGACCGCCTACAACACGCAGATGAGCGTGATCACTCCGCCTGACACGCGGCGCGGCAATACGATCCCCGGACTGATCAGCGAGGTCGGCTTGCGGACCCTGATTGGACTGCTGGTCGGCATCGGGCTGGCCTTCCTGCTTGACTACATCGACCCCAGCGTGCGCAGCCGCGAGGAAGCGGAGGACGTGCTGCGGCTGCCGGTGCTGGGCGAGATTCCGCGCACTCGCCGCGGCGCGGCAGCGTGAGCTGAGCCAGGTGGTCCTGCGGCTTGATCCAACTCAGGACGAGCGGGACGAGCTGGAGCTGATCTGGTGACCGCGGCGGAGGCACTGCGGGCGCTGCGCGAGCGCTGGTGGATCGTGGTCGCGGCCACAGTCCTGGCTGCCGCCGCGGCGTACGTGTACGTGAAGCTGCCCTGGGTCGAGCCACGCTGGCGCTCCTCGGTGCTCATCCAGGCCACCGGCCGCCTCGACTATGGCAATTTCCTCGCGCTGGAGAAGGAGTTGCGGCCGCTGGCCGAGCAGGTCCGACAGCTCGCCGTCATGCGCGAGGTCGATCGCAACCTGCACACCGACCTGCCGCCGGAGCGCATGCTCGACCGCACACGGGCCGAGCCGGTCCAGGACAGCGGCCAGATTCGCATCGACTACGAGGATGCCGACCCGCTGCGAGCGGAGCAGATCAGTCTGGAGATAGCCGACGTCTACACCCGCCAGCACAACGCAGATGAGCAGGGCAAACTGCGCGAAGAGCGGGTGATCCTGTCGACGCTCGATCGTCCAAACCAGGCCATCCTGACGTGGCCACTCACGCGTGTCGTGGTGCCGACCGCTGCTGCGCTGGGTTTGCTGGCGGCTGCAGCGGTGCTGCTCGGCATGGCGTACCTGGATGACTCGATCCGCTCGGCCGAGGATGTCGGGCGCTTCATCGAGCTGCCGCTGCTTGGTATCGTGCCCCGCTATCGTGTGTCGGCCCGCGGCGTGGCTTCGTCCGCGGCGGCTGCGCCGACTGAACAATCGGTCTCACAACCAGAGGTACCTGTATCACCATGAGCTCTACCACCCCACGGTCGCTGACGCCGCTGTCGCGCAACGGACGGGCACTGTCCTCGCGCAGCGCCGGGTCGCCGCTGGCCATGCTGGCGGAGCCGCACTCGGCCGCGGCCGAGGCCTACCGCAGCCTGGCCGCGAACCTCCAGTTCTGGAGCACCGATCGGCAGCTACAAACGATCGGTATCACGAGCGCCGCGGCGGGCGAGGGTAAATCGACCACCGTGGCCAATCTGGCGGTTGCGCTGGCCGAGGGTGGTCGACGGGTGATCGCGATCGATGCCGACCTGCGGCGGCCGGGCCTGCACGAGCTGTTCGGCGCCTCGTCCGCGGAAGGGTTGTCGTCGGTGCTCCTCGGCGCGACTTCGGAGCTGCCGCTGGTGGAGACCGATGCGCCGGGTGTGCGACTGCTGACCAGTGGGCCGCTGCCGAGCAATCCGCTGGAAGTGCTGGCGTCGCCGAGGTTGGAGCAAGCGCTGGCGCTGGCAAGCGCGCAAGCAGAGTACGTGCTGGTGGACACGGCGCCCGCCGGCGTGCTGGCCGATGCGGCGGTGCTCGCGCCGCGGCTGGGTGGCGTGCTGCTGGTCGTCAGCGCGGGTCGCACGAAGCGGGACCTGGCGCGGCGCGCACGCGAGCAGCTCGAGCGTGTGCACGCGAACGTACTCGGCGTGGTGCTCGTCGACGCCAGGGTCGATGACAAGCTGTACCGCTACTGAAGGAGCCCAATGAAAGGTGTGATCCTCGCCGGCGGCACCGGCTCCCGACTGCATCCGCTGACGCGGATCACCAACAAACATCTCCTGCCCGTCTACGACAAGCCGATGATCTTCTATCCGATCGAGACGCTGGTCGGCGCGGGCATCGACGAAGTGATGGTAGTGACCGGCGGCAACCACGCGGGTGAATTCCTCCCCCTGCTTGGCAACGGCACCGAATTTGGACTGAAGCGGCTCCAGTTCTCGTATCAGGCCCAAGCTGGCGGCATTGCCGAGGCGCTCGGCCTGTGCGAGAGCTTCGTCGACGGTGACAAGGTCGTGGTCATGCTCGCCGACAACATCCTCGGCGAAAGCATCGCCCCGTACGTCGAAAACTTCGGGCGGCAACACGAGGGTGCGCGCTTACTCCTCAAAGAGATGGAGGACCGCACACACCTGCGCCACCTGGGCGTACCCATCTTCGGCAAGGACGACCGCCTGACGTTCATCCGCGAGAAACCCGAGACGCCCCCCAGCCCGTACGCGGTAATCGGCATCTACATGTACGACCAGTCGGTGTTCGACATCGTGAAATCGCTCACACCGTCCGGCCGCGGCGAGCTCGAAATCACCGACGTCAACAACGCGTACATCGACCGCGGGCACATGGAGTACGACGTGATTCACGGGTTCTGGGGCGATGCCGGCGAGTCGATCGACGTCTACTACCAGGTCATCGATTTCGTGCGCGCGCATGGTGCGAATCAGCCGCTCAACAATCCTCGCGTCGCCGAGCCAGTCGGAGTCTCCTGAGCCGTGCGCATCCTCATCACGGGCGGGGCAGGCTTCATCGGCTCGGAGTTCGTGCGGCAGACGCTGCAGCGCTATCCCGACGACGAGGTCATCGTCCTGGACAAGCTCACGTATGCGGGCAACCTGGACAACCTCGAGCTCGTCGCCAGCAACCCTCGCTACCGCTTCGTGAGTGGCGATATCGACGACGCGGCGCTGGTGGCCGAGGTGCTCAACGGTGTCGCCGCCGTGGTCAACTTCGCCGCCGAGACCCATGTCGACCGCAGCATCCTGGACGCCGATGCCTTCGTGCGCACGGACGTGCACGGTACGTGGGTGCTCAGTGAAGCGGCGCGCGCGGCCAGCGTGCAGCGGTTCGTGCAGGTCAGTACCGACGAGGTGTACGGCGCGGTCGCGGAAGGTGCGTCAGTCGAAACCGACCGACTCGATCCGACCTCGCCGTACTCGGCATCGAAGGCCGGCGGCGAGCTGCTGGTGCTGGCCAGTTACAAGACCCATCGCCTGCCGGCGCTGATCGTGCGCGGCGCCAACGCGTTCGGGCCGTACCAGTACCCCGAGAAGCTCATTCCCTTGCACATCACGAACGCGCTCGACGACCAGCCGCTGCCGGTCTATGGCGATGGCCAGCAGCGGCGACAGTGGACCCACGTGTCCGATTTCGCAACTGGCATCGATACCGTGCTGCGGTCGGGCACGGTTGGCGAGATCTACAACGTGGGCAATCCCCAGCCCGAATCGGAGATGCCGCCCAATCTCGACGTGAGCCGCCGCATCCTGGCGTTGCTCGGTAAATCGGAAGGCTTGTTGGAGCACGTCGTGGATCGGCCGGCGCATGACCGGCGGTACCGGGTCGATGTCGGGAAGCTGTTCGCGTTGGGCTGGCGGCCGCGCTGGCGGTTCTGGGAGGGGCTAGAGGCGACCGTTCAGTGGTACGCCGAGCATCCAACGTGGTGGCGGTCGATCAAGCAGGGGCAGCACCACCAGGCCTACTACGCGCGGAACTACGGCGACCGTTCCGCATTTCGCTGACCCACAGCGCCACCAGCGGACCGATCAGTACGACGCTGCCGAGGATCTGGTAAGCCGGCGAGCCTGCCCACCCGGCTGGCATGGCCAGCTGCAGTGGATCGACGGCATATGCCGCCATGGCGCCAAGTGAGAGCGCCAGCACCGAGCGCTGCAGCGCTCGGTTGGGCGAGAGCGCGGCGAGAGCGACCACCGGCACCAGGTAGTGCGCGAAAAAATGGCTGGTCAGCAGCAACAACGCGGCGAGATAGACGCCGGCCGCGGCCGTTGCCGGATCGCGAACTCGCAGCAAGATCAGCAGCGTGACGCCGATGCATACGGCGGTCAACGTGATGCGAACCAGCGCGGCATCCAGGCCAGCGGCGATCGCCAGCGCCGCCGGCGACCACCAGTTCCACGAGATCTGCATGCCGACCGCGGTCAGCGTCCCCGGACCTTCCCAGAACGGCGCGTAGGCGAGCGTCGCGAGGGCCGCGGCCGCACCAGCGCCAGCAGCGAGCGCGGCCCAACGCCGCTCGCGGACCAGCGGCACGGCTAATGCCGGCAGCACTGCCAGTCCGCTGAGTTTGACGAGCGCACCTGCCGTCGCAGCGAGCATCCCGCCGCGGGCACCCAGCCGCACCGCCGCGAGGGCGGCCACCGCGAGCACCAGGTCGTTATGCACCTTGCCCAACCCTTCGAACAGCACCAGTGGACTCCACGCGAACAGCACGACACGGGATGCGCGCTCGGCGGGCGGTAGGCTCGACCAGATGAGTGCGCAGCACGCGAGATAGCTGCACAGCGCGATCAGCTTGTAACCGACGACGAGGCCGATGGCTGACGTCCCAGCAAGCTGGACGATCGGCCAGCTAAGCAGCACCCACACTGGGCCGTATGGATTCGGAGTACCGGTCACCCATACGAAGGCATAGGCCCAATCACCAGGATGTGCGGAGGTCAGCGCCACCAGCGGGTTCTCGCCATAGACGGTCCACAGTCGTTCGAAGGCGACATACATGAACATGTCGCTGCCATAGGCCGGATACATGAGCAGCGCTACCACCGCGACCGCGGCCGCGGCTCCGAGCAAGACACGAGTTGAGTGGGCGCGTCTCGCGGCCGCGATGCCCAGTGCGTACGGCCGAAAGGGCAAACACAGCGCGATCAGGAAGCCCAGACTGAGCGCGATCGCGGGCCAACCGAGCGAGTTGGCCACCGCCTGACCCGGACCCGGAGGCAACTTCGGCTCTGCGTTCCAGACGGGCGCTTGCGACACCAGTAGCGCCAACAGGCCGGCGATGCTGGCGCCTGCCAGAACGATCTCCGCGGTCGGGTTTGCCCAAACCGCCCAGGTGGGCAGCGCGGGAGCCGCCGTCGATGGTGCCGTGGGCGCCTGCGCAGTGCGGGCCACCTGAAAGTCTAGAGAAAGGCGCTAGCATACTGGCGCATGCCCGTAACCGCGGTCGTCGGCGGCCATTGGGGCGACGAGGGCAAGGGCAAAGTCATCAACCTGCTCGCGCGCGATGCAGACCTGGTGATCCGCGGCCACGGCGGGGCCAACGCCGGGCACACCGTGGTCAACGAGCAGGGCCGCTTCGCCGTCCACCTCGTGCCAGCGGGAATCTTCAACCCACGCGCGCTGTGCATCATCGGGCCAGGTGTCGCCGTACACCCAGGTCTGCTCGTACAGGAGCTGGACGAGCTAGGCGCACGCGAGATCGACGTGAGTGGTCTGCGTGTCAGCACCGCCGCGCATCTGGTGATGCCCTACCACCAGATGCTCGATCGAGCCGAGGACGATGCCCGCGAGGAACGCCGTCTGGGCACCACTGGCCGCGGCATCGGGCCAACCTACGTCGACAAGTCGCGGCGGGTCGGGCTTCGGGTGGGTGATTTGCTCGACGCACGATCGTTCCGCGAGAAGCTGCAGTTCGTGCTGGACCGCAAGGCGCATGAATTAGCGGCCGTGGGCGTGCGGCGGCCTGAAGCGCACCAGGTGGCTGACGAGTACTTGACGTACGCCGAGCGGCTCCTGCCATACATCGCGGAGACCCAGCCGATGGTCGACGAGGCGGTGGCGCGCGGACGGCAGGTCGTGCTGGAAGGCGCCCACGCCACGCTGCTCGACCTGGACCATGGCACCTACCCGTACGTCACGAGCAGCTCGTGCACCGTCGCGGGCCTGCTGCACGGTTCAGGCGTTGGGCCGCGGCGACTCACACGAGGAATAGGCGTCTACAAGGCGTACTGCAGTCGCGTCGGCGAAGGCCCATTCCCGACCGAGCTCGACAACGAGCTCGGCGAGCGCATCCGCACGGTCGGCCACGAATACGGCACCACCACCGGCCGGCCACGGCGATGCGGTTGGTTCGATGCCATCGCTGGCCGCCACTCCTCGCGGGTCAACGCCTTCGACGGTATCGCCCTCACACGCCTCGATCTCCTGACGGGCTTCGCCGAGCTGCAGGTGTGCGTCGCGTACGAAGTTGAGGGCCAGCGACTGGAGTACTTCCCCAGCCAGGTGGAAACGCTGGAGCGTTGCCGGCCGGTGTACGAGACGTTCGCTGGCTGGGATGAGCCGCTCGGAGGCGCGCGCGGCTGGCACGATCTCCCCGCCAACGCCCAGGCATACGTGCGCAGACTGGAAGTGCTCCTCGAAGCACCGGTGCAGCTGATCGGCGTCGGCGAAGCGCGCGAAGAAATCGTTCAGCTGTAGTCGTCGGGCCGCTCATGGTGAGCTTGTCGAACCAGAGCGGCCGGTCGTTTGTCCTTCGACAGGCTCAGGATGAGCGGGTATGGATTAGTAACCGTCGGCGATCTCGACCAGGTAACCGCGCAGCTTCCGCAGGGCGTCCTGGGCCGTGCCCATATCTTCGGGCTGGCTGTGCAAGATCGCGATCTCGGCCCGCTCCAGCTGGGTATCCAGCGCGTCGTATTGCAGCGGAAATTGCTCGTGCACGGTCGAGTCCACGTCTTCCCAGGCATCGAAGAACTGCTTGAACTGCGATCGCGCAACACGGACATCGCCTTCCGCAAGTGCGCTGAGAGTCTCGTCGAGGTGCGCCTGGACGATGTCGAACGGCGTCGGCTCGCTGGCTGTCTCGACGAGCTCATTGCCGGCGTCGGCGAATGCGCCCTGCAGCCACCACACGTCGACCGCTGCTGGCATCTGATCCGGCGTCAGGTCGGACCAGCTGAGCTGCGACGCTGTTTCGGCCGTCAACACCGCGCGCAGCACGGGATTCTCCCGTACCGCGCGGCCTTTAGTGCTCTTGAAGGGAAACGTCCCCAGCACGGTCAGCGTCGCCACCTGGCTTCCCTCGGGCGCCTGATACACGGTACGCAGCACGGTCAGCGTGTCGGACAACGCACCGGCACGGGTTGCCTGCGCGTCATCGCCCTCGCCACGAATCGCGAACACGACGGTCGCGTCGCCAGCTGCATCGACACGTACGGTTGGCAGGCGACCCGTTTCGCGGTGGGTGCCCAGGCTGAGCGTGGAGCTGACCGCTTCGTATAACGCGCTCGAGGCATCTGCCTGCGCCGAGCCGGTCGCTGGGGCCAGCGCTACGCCGAGGCACAGCGTAGCGATGGCGGCCAGTCGGATCAGGCGTGGTCTACTCGGCATCGCTCGGTGCAGGCGCGTTTGCCGCCACGACGATGCGACCGCGCATGAACGGATGCGGTCGGCAGAAGTACCAATAGGTGCCCGGCTGATCGAACGTGAATGAGAACACTGCTTCCGAGGGCAAGTCACCCGAATCGAACACGCCGTCGTCCGAGGTCACCGTGTGGCCGATCTGGCCGGTATTGGTCCAGGTGATGGTCGTGCCTGGTGGGACCAGGTCGTTGCCCGGGCTGAAGCCGAAGTCGACCACCTTGATCTGCGTCGTATTGGCGCCGATAGCCGTCTCGGTTCCCGTGCCTGCCCCGCTGCCGATCGTTGGCGCCGCTACAGGTCCCAGTCCACCGTTGAGTGAAAAGACCCACAGCGTGTCGCCTCTCGGGAAATTCAGCTGGAAGTTGCCACCCGAGGCGACCGCGACGTACTGCTGCCCATCGACCTCGTACGTCACCGGCGGCGCGTTGGCGCCAGCGCCGGTCTGGAACTGCCACAGCCGATCGCCCGTCTTCGCGTCGTAGGCATCGAAGTTTCCGTTGCCCTCACCGGCGAAGACCAACCCACCCGCGGTCGTCATCGAGCCACCAATGCACATCTGGTCCCAGCGCGCTTGCCACGCTTTGCGGTTCGTACGCACATCGATGGCGGTGAACGTGCCCGAGGTCCTGCCGCCAGGTGGGGTCACGAACGCGCTGCCGAGGCGCAGCGTGCCCTGCTCGATCTTGTCGGGCTTGGCCGTCCAGACCTGCGGCTGGTCGATGCCGCATACGTACATCAAGTTGGTCTGGGGGCTGTAAGAGGATGGGGACCACTCCGTGCCGCCGTTGGCGCCGGGACAGATGAGCACCGGATCGTCGCGGAACGGCGTGAAGATCCCACCGGTCGGGTAATTGCCGATGTCCTGAGTGCACGCTTGCGGCACGAACGCGTCGCCAATCGGGAACGGCTGCGTGAGGGCCGTGTTCTGCTTACGAATCTGTGGCACCTGCTTCTCGTCGATACCAACCAGCGGCTGGCCAGTAGTGCGATCGAGCAGGTAGACCCAGCCGGTCTTGCCGGCCTGGCCGATACCTTTGACCGGCTTGCCGTTCGTGGTCACGTCGAACAGCACGTCGGGGCTGATCGAGTCGTAGTCCCAGATGTCGTGGTGGACCGTTTGGTAGTGCCACTTGCGTTGGCCGGACTTGATGTCCAGGGCGACGATCGACTCGGTGAACAGGTTGTCGCCGGCGCGGATGGTGCCATCCAGGTCGGGGCTGGGATTCCCAACGGCGATGTACAGCATCCCCAGGTCGGGATCGAGGGCGGGCGTCTGCCACATCGAGCCGCCGCCGAACTGCCACATGTCGGTGCCCTGCGGCCATGTCTCGTTGCCAAACTCGCCGGGCGCCGGAATCGTGAAAAAGCGCCACATCTGGGTGCCGCTCGCGGCGTCGTAGGCGGTGACATGCCCACGAATCTCGTACTCGGCGCCCGAGATGCCCACGATGACCATGCCGTTGTAGAAGAGCGGCGCCATCGTCTCGGAGTAGCCGGCGCGTGGGTCGGCGACCTGCACGCTCCACAGCTGATTGCCCGTGCGGGCGTCCAGCGCCGTCAGTTTTGCGTCGAGCTGGGCCACGTAGACGCGACCGTCGCCGAGCGCCACGCCGCGATTGACCTGCCCACAGCACAGCGGCAGCGCGCCCACCCCGGTGACACCGGCGATCTGCGTCCCGCCGTAGTCGGGCACGAACTTCCACAGCTCTGCCCCGCTCTTGGCGTCGACCGCGTAGACCTGACTCTGCGGCCCGGTCAGGTACATCACCCCGCCCGACACGATCGGCGACGCCTCAAAGGACGTGCCGTCGCCGAACGCCCCGGTGTGGTACGTCCAGGCGCCCTTGAGCTGGGCGACATTGCCCGTGTTGATCTGATTCAGCGACGAGTAACGATGGTTGAAGAGGTTGCCGCCGTACGTCAGCCACTCGCGTCCGGCGGCGTCACCCGCCGGGAGCGACTGTTGCGCGGGCGTCGCCCCCACGCTCGACAACGCGAGCACACAACTGGCTAAGACCCGGCCGAGAGATCGACGGCACACGCCCATGGCTCACTCCCGTCTGAGACGTAGTGCGGGTCACGCCACGTTACGCACCTGTTATCGGAGTGTCAAACAATGCTGACCGCGGCGTGACATGCGTTCGGCTCAGCCCTGGGCCACCGCCTCAGCGCGAGCGATGATCTCGCGCACGACGGCAGTCTTGGCGTCGGCATAGTGCTGTACGTAGTCCCACTCCCGCTGTGCAAGCTCGCGCTTTGTTCGCGCGTACAGATCGGCCTCTGCAGGCTGGGCACGCAGCCAGTCGCGGAACAGCAGCATGCGCTCGACCTCGCTGCACGCGGCCGAAAACGTGTGCATGTTGATGTCGGTGTCCGGGCCCTTGAACAGGCGATGCTCGAACCAATCGGGCTCCCGGATGCGTAGCACGTAGCCCGCCTTCTCGAGCCGCGGCACGTACGCGGGTTCATCCGAGGAGTCCGCCACCACGAGCACGATGTCGACGATAGGTTTGGCGCACAGCCCAGGCACCGAGGTCGAGCCGGCGTGCTCGATGCGCAGCACTCGGTCGCCCAGGACAGCGCGGACCCGCTCGGCTTCGCGCTCGAACAGCGCTGGCCAGGCGGCGTCGTAGTCGACCAGCACAATCGGACCAGGCTGCCGGCGCAGCGGACCGATACGTGACGCGCGCATGTACTCCTCGCTGGTGAACACAGGCTCGGTCATGGCGCCACGTTCTACAGTCTGCACAGATCACTGTCGACTGAAGACTGCCATGGCAACCATCCAGACCGGTTCCGTGCTCGAGCGGGCCGTGCTCAAGGAAGGCCAGATCTTTCTGGTCACGGACCGCGCGGGCGACATCAAAGCTCTCAACCTCGAAGGCCACGGGCTGTACTACCGCGACACCCGCCACTTGAGCCTGTTCGAGATGGACATCACCGGTACGCGGCTGACGCTGCTGTCGGCAGCCGGCGAATTGAACTTCATGAGCAATCTTCAGTTCGCCAACGACACCCTGCTCGGCCAGCGCGGCGAGGTCCTGGCTGAGCCGCGCACGATCAGCATTCGCCGCAATCGATTCCTGCACGATGGCTTGCACGAGCGCCTGGGACTGCTGAACTACAACCCGCACCCGGTGCGGGTCACGGTGCGCCTGACGTTCGGCTCAGACTTCCGCGACATGTTCGAGGTGCGCGGCTACTTCACCTCCGAGACGCCCGAGTTCGGCGAGCTGCTGCCGCTGGATGTCCAGCCCGACGGCGTGCTGCTCGGCTATCGTGGCCGCGACGGCGTCGAGCGCCACACGCGCGTCTCGTTCAGCCCAGCGCCGAGCAGCATCGAGATCTTGAACGACCGGCTGCGCCGCTTGAACCCGTCGGAGAAATTGCCAGGGCTCGACGAGTGGATCGATCCACGCGCGGAGGGTCGCGTCGTGCCACCGATTGCCGCGGCCGTTTTCGACCTGGACCTACCGCCCATGGAGTCGCGCTCGATCACGCTGGAAATCGTGCCCAGCGAGGCGACGCATCCACCGATGACCCGCGCTGGAATGGACGCGGCCTTCGTCGGCATCCGCGACTCGTACTCCTCGTGGCGCTCGGCGGCGACCTCGTTCGAGACCGACCACGACCTGTTCGACCAGCTGCTTCGCCGCGCTCTGCACGACTTGCGGCTGCTCATCGACGACATCGACGGCAATCTCGTGCCGACCGCCGGTATCCCGTGGTTCGCGGTGCCGTTCGGTCGCGACAGCCTGATCACGTCGATGCAGGCGTTGCCGCTGCGACCCGAGGTCGCTGCCAGCACGCTGCGGTTCCTGGCCAGCCTGCAGGGCAAGGAGTGCAACGACTTTCGCGACGAGGAGCCGGGCAAGATCCTGCACGAGGTGCGCATGGGCGAACTGTCCAAGCTCGGCCGCGTCCCGCATACCCGCTACTACGGCAGTGTCGACTCGACACCACTCTTTCTGATCACGCTGGGCGAGTACGTCGATTGGACCGGCGATCTCGAGCTCGTGCGCGAGCTGCTGCCGAATGCCGCGGCGGCACTGCGCTGGATCGACGAGTACGGCGATCTCGACGACGACGGGTTTCTCGAGTACCAGACGCGCAGCACCGCCGGCATGCGCAACCAGGGCTGGAAGGACTCTTTCGACTCCGCCAGCCACCGCGATGGCACCCTCGCGGAGCCGCCCATCGCGCTCGCCGAGGTGCAGGCCTACGCGTATGGCGCCCGCAAGGCGATGGCCGACCTGTTCGGTCTGCTCGGTCAGCCAGAGCGCGAGCGCGAGCTACAAGCGGCTGCCGAGCGCACCCGCCAGCTCTTCGTCCAGCGACTCGCCCTCGACGATGAGCTCGGGCCGTTCTGGGCGATGGGCCTGGATCGCGACAAACGGCCAATCGAAACGGTGACCTCCAACCCGGGGCACGCGTTGTGGACGGGACTCTTGACCGGCGAACAGGCGCGCATGACGGCGGAGCGGCTCGTTCAGGACGACATGCTGTGCGGCTGGGGCCTGCGCACGCTGTCCAGTCGCGCGCGCAGCTTCAACCCGATGAGCTATCACAACGGCTCGATCTGGCCGCACGACAACGGGCTGATTACCCTGGGCATGAAGCGCGCTGGCGCGGACGCCGCCGCGCTCGAAGTCGCCAATCAGGTCTTCGAAGCGGGACTGCGCTTTCCCTCCGCGCGGCTACCCGAGCTGTGGTGCGGTTTTTCCAGAGATCGCCGCTATCACTCGACGCCTGCCCAGTATCCCGTGTCCTGCAGCCCGCAGGCGTGGGCTGCTGGGAGCGCTTTCATGCTGCTCCAGGCGCTGCTCGGGCTCGAGGTCAACGCGCGTGCGGGCAGCCTGCGGCTGCGCCCGCAGCTACCCAACTGGCTTGGCCGCGTGAGTGTGCGGCGGCTCCGCGTCGGCTCGCACGCGGTCGATTTCGATGTCGTGCGCGAGGGGCACCGCGTGCTCGTCGATGTGCTCGAGGATGGCGGGTTGCGGATCGACGTGCGCGAAGCAGCCATCGGCTAGGTCCGGTCGTCCTTCGACAAGCTCAGGATGAGCGGGCGACAAAATACCCGCTCATGGTGAGCCTGTCGACAAGCTCAGGATGAGCGGGCGACAAAATACCCGCTCATGGTGAGCCTGTCGAACCATGACTGCCCGCGGTCTAAGCTGCGACTGACGCGAGACCGGCCTTCGCGGCGGCCTCTTCGACGCTGCCGATGTACAGAAACGCGCTTTCGGGCACGTGGTCCCATCGGCCGTCCAGGATCTCGCGCGCGCCGCGCAGTGTTTCGGCGAGGGGCACATATTGACCCGCTATGCCAGTGAACACTTCGGCCACGAACATCGGCTGCGACAGGAAGCGCTCGAGTCGACGGGCGCGGAAGACCGTCTGCTTGTCCTCCTCGGACAGTTCATCCATGCCGAGAATCGCGACGATCTCTTGCAGCTCCTTGTTGCGCTGCAGGACCCGCTGCACCTCGCGCGCGATCGTGTAGTGCTCGCGGCTGACCGCGTTGGGATCGAGAATGCGGCTCGTGGACGCCAGCGGGTCGACGGCAGGGAAAATGCCGCGTTCCATGATCGAACGTTCGAGGGAGATCACCGCGTCCAGGTGCGCGAAGGTCGTCGCGGGTGCGGGGTCGGTGAAGTCGTCCGCGGGCACGAAGACCGCCTGTAGCGAGGTGATCGAGCCCCGTTTGGTCGAGGTGATGCGTTCTTGCAACTGGCCCATCTCGTTGGCCAGCGTTGGCTGGTAGCCAACCGCGCTGGGCAGTCGCCCCAAGAGCGCAGAGACCTCGGCGCCAGCCTGCGTGAAGCGGAAGATGTTGTCGATGAAGAGCAGCACGTCGCGGCCCTCGTCGCGAAAGAACTCGGCCAGCGTGACACCGGTGAGTGCAACGCGCTGTCGGGCGCCGGGTGGCTCGTTCATCTGGCCGAAGACGAGGGCGACTTTGTCGAGCACGTCGCGTTCGGCCAGGTCCTGGTAGAGGTCGTTGCCTTCGCGGGTGCGCTCGCCGACGCCCGTGAATACCGAGAAGCCGCCGTGCTCGACGGCGACGCTCCTGATGAGCTCCTGGATGATGATGGTCTTGCCGACGCCGGCGCCGCCGAGGATACCGATCTTGCCGCCCTTCGGGAACGGCGCGATCAGATCGATGATCTTGATGCCGGTCTCGAACATGCTGGGCCGCACGGTCTGGTCCGTGAGTGGCGGTGCCGGGCGGTGGATCGGAAAGTAGGCCTCGGCGTCGATCTCGCCCTTGCCGTCGATCGGGTGGCCGAGGACGTCGAGCACGCGGCCGAGGGTGCCGCGGCCGACGGGCACGGTGATCGGCGCGGCGGTGTTGTGTGCCAGCATGCCGCGTCTGAGTCCATCAGTGGAACCCATGGCGACGGCGCGGACAACGTTGTTGCCCAGTAGCTGCTGGACCTCGAGGGTGAGCGTGCCCTTGCCGTCGTCCAGGTCGACTTCGAGGGCGTGGTAGATCTCGGGCACGAACTCGGCGCCGAACTGCACGTCGAGGACGGGGCCGACGATGCGGACCAGGCGGCCCTCGGGAGTGCTGGGCGCTGGCTCCTCAGGCTGGAGAGCCTGCTGCTCCAGCAGGTAGTTCGCCTCGTAGGCCTGGCCGAGCCGGCGCGGATCACCCAGGCGGGCCAGCACAGCTGCCAGCGGCAGTCCGTCGGTACGCGCGTGAGCGATGTGTGCCTCGATCTCGCGGACAGCGTCGTCGCGGTCAGCGTCTGGTAGCCGGCTGAGGCACGTGCGCAGAACGTCCAGGTAGCGCTGGCTGGCGCTGGGATCCTGATCCATGGGGGACCTCCTCGTCCTCATTGGTCTCAGTGCGCAGGTTGGTGACGGCTTCGCTGAGTTTTTGCCAGTCGCGGATTTGACTCTCGACGAGCTGTGCGCCCAGGCTCGTGAGGCTGTAGTACTTGCGCGGTGGGCCGTCCTGGGATTCCTCCCAGAACGCGGCGATCACGGCCTCGCGCTGCAGCCGCCGCAGCAGCGGGTAGAGAGTGCCCTCGGTGGTACTGAGCGGCTCCCACTGCGCCAGCTTGGTTGCCAGTTCGTACCCGTAGCGCGGCCGCTGCCCGATCAGCAACAAGACGCACAGCTCGACGACGCCGCGGCGTGCTTGCGCGAGCCAGGTATCCATGCTGTGTGGTAACTACAGAGTAGAGCAAGGTACCTTGCACCGCAAGGTAGCTGTTGCCGGGTAATTAGTCGGCTAGCGCGAGCAGTTCGGCGGCGATCCGCTCCGCCGCATCGCGCGGCATGCTTGCCCGCAGCGCGCTGCCCAGTTGGGTGCGGCGGCCCGCGTCCTGGCACAGGCTCAGGATGCGCTGCGCCAGCAGGTCGGGCGTGAGCGCCTCCTGATCGGCAACCTCGATGGCCGCGAGCCTGGCAAAGGCCCTGGCATTGGCCCACTGGTGGGAGTTGGGCAGCGGCACGACCAGGGCCGGCTTCCCCAGCGCCGCCAGCTCGGTCAGCGTGCCCATGCCAGCCCGTGTCACGATGACCGTGGCGGCCGCCAGCAGGTGCGGCAACTCCTCCACCATGAACTCATGCGCGCGGTAGCGTGGTGAGTCGGTCGCGGACGGGACGCCGCGGCCGCGGCCTGTCAGGTGCACCATCTGCACGTGCTGGACAAGCGCTGGAGCGGCGGCAGCGACCAGTTTGTTAAGGCCGAGCGCGCCGGTGCCGCCACCGGTAGCCACCACCAACGGCACGTCGGGCTCCAGACCGAGCAGCGAAAACGCGTGAGCGGGGGCAGCCTCGAGGATCTCGCGCCGCACGGGGTTGCCCGTGACCAGGGAGCGCGAGCGAGGAAAGTGCGCCAGCGAGGCCGGCAGGCTCACCGTGATCCGCTGCGCAATCGGCACCAGCAGGCGATTGGCGAGCCCTGGCTCGACGTCTTGTTGATGGATCAGCGTGCGGGCGCCTACCAGGCGAGCGGCCAGCATCGGCGGGACGGCGCCGAAGCCGCCCGCGGCGAACGCCACGCGCGGTCTGAAGCGTCGCGCCAACCCGTACGCCTGCCCAACACCGACCAGCACGCGCGCAGGGTCGACCAGGTTCTGGAGGTCGAGGTAGCGGCGCAGCTTGCCCGCGGCGACCGCGTGAAAGGGGATGCCCTGTGCGGCCGCGAGCGCGGCTTCGGGTCCTTTGGCAGTGCCGACGTAGAGGAAACGCACGTCCGGGCAGCGCTCGCGGAGCGCCTGGGCAACAGCAAGCACTGGCGTGGCTGAGCCGCCGGAGCCGCCGCCGGCCAGCAGGACGCGCAGTGGCTCGCTGCGCTCGCGGAGTGAGGGATGAGGGGTGAGGGGTGAGGGACGGGTCATGTGCTCATGCTGGGCCCCCATCCCCCACCCCTCAGCCCCCACCCCCCGGCTGATAGCTCGTTTCGTTCCGCGACCGCTCGGCGAAGCGCTCCTCCGCCAGCTCCACCAGCCGCGCAACCAGCTGCGCGAAGGACAGGCCGCTGGCCTGCCACAACTTGGGGTACATGCTGATCTCGGTGAAGCCTGGCATCGTGTTGATCTCGTTCAGGTACAGGCGGCCCGTCCCGCGCTCCAGGAAAAAGTCGACCCGCGCGAGCCCCGCCGCGTCGACCGCCTTGAAAGCGGTAATCGCCAGTCGCTGCACCTCAGCGCTCGTTTCCGCGGGCACCTGGGCGGGGATGATCGCCTGCGAGCCCTCGTCGAGGTACTTGGCGCGATAGCTGTAGAACTCCGCGCTCGGCACGATCTCACCCACCACCGAGGCCTGAGGGTCGTGGTTGCCGAGCACGGCGACCTCCAGCTCGCGGGCGTCGACGCCGCGTTCGACTAGCAGCTTGCTGTCATAACGGGCAGCCTCGTCCAGTGCCAGCTCCAGCTCGGGGCGATCGTGGGCCTTGCTCACACCGACGCTCGAGCCCAGATTCGCGGGCTTCACGAAGCACGGGAAGCCGAGCTCGCGCTCGATCCTGTCCAGGGTGGCTTCCAGGTCAGCGTCGCGGCGCAACACGCTCAAGAAGTCGACCACCGGCAGTCCCAGGCCCCGCCACAGCGTCTTCTGCACCGCCTTGTCCATGCCGAGCGCGGAGCCCAGGACGCCCGAGCCCACGTACGGAACACTGGCGAGCTCGAACAGGCCCTGAACGGTGCCGTCTTCGCCGTACGTGCCGTGCAAGACGGGAAAGACCACGTCCAGCTCCGCGACGGATGCGCGTTCGAGCCCGTTCTCGGGCGCGTGCAGCGACATCAGGCCGGTGTGCCCAGGCTCGGGCAGCATGGTCGCCAGATGCTCATCGGCGATGCGGCCGGAGCTCAACGCCCGCATCGGATCACCCGAGACGAGCCAGCGGCCTTGCGGCGTGATGCCAATAGGCATCACCTCGTGCCCGGCCTCGCTGAGCGCGGCCATCACGGCCCTCGCGGACTGCAGCGACACCTCATGCTCGCCCGAGCGCCCACCAAACAGCACCCCGATGCGCAGCCGCCGCCCAGGCACTGCCATGCTCCCAGGATAAGTTAGAA
>WNGA01001791.1_pt1 | contig 32923 bp, 24 predicted proteins | sample 5400061 | NCBI WGS metagenome assembly WNGA01 (sample SAMN13153366, study PRJNA577476) | soil metagenome | isolation source: 100 cm soil or saprolite under grassland replicate 2 | place: USA:California | collected 2016-06-15 | reverse complement strand
GCACGACTCGCCGAGCCCTGGTGTGATGCAGTCCTGACCGGCGACATCGAAACGGCGGACCTCGATGGGCTTCTGGGTTCCGAGCGCGCCGATGCCATTCTGTTGCTCGATGTGCTGGAACATCTTCGCGATCCCGCGGCTGCGATTCGCCGGCTCTTACCGTGTCTCGCGCCCGGCGGAAAGATAATTCTCTCGGTGCCGCATGTCGCGCACGCCGCGGTGCGGCTGCGGCTGTTGACGGGAGCGTTCCCGCGGACGTCGGGCGGGATATTGGACGGAGCGCATCTTCACGTTTTCGATCGCTCCTTGCTTCACGAGGTGCTCAGGAATGCCGGCGTGCGCGTGATCGATGAAGCCCGCGTCGTTCGTTCGCTGGAGGAAACCGAGATTCCGCTGAATCTCGCGGCGCTTCCGCAACAGGCCATCGACGTGGCGACGACGGGCGCGGATGCCGATACCTACCAGTTTGTCGTCACAGTGGCGCCGGGCGCGATCGACACCGGCATCGAACGAACGCCGACGGTCGTCAACACACTCACCGAGCATCTCCATCGAGTCGAACGCACCTGTCGTCGCCTCCAGGATCGCGCAGAAGACCTCGCGAGTCAGGTGGACACGTATCGATGTGAACACGAACGCCTTCGCGAGGCCCTCGAAGAAGCGCGCGAAGGGCATCGCCGAGCGGTGGAGACGCTGACCGCCAGTCGCGAGGAACTCGAGCGTTCCGAGGTTCAGCGCCAGGTGTCTGAGGAACAACTCGCCAGAGCGACGAACGAGTTGGTGCGCAATCAACAGGAACGACGGTTCTTGCGCGACGATGTGCTCGTGAAGGATGCGTACCTGGCGAGGCTCCGGCAGCAAGCCACCGAGCGTCAACACTCGCACGCCGATATTCGCGCGTTGTCCGAGAGGGTCGACGAGCTCACGGCCAAACACTCGGCCGAAAAGAAGCTCGCTGGAGATCTCGCGTTGTCGATTCGCGAAATGCGCGAAGAGCTCGATCATGCCCGCCAGCAGGTGAAGCGCGCAGAAGAGATCGCGTTGTCGAATCGGGCAATGCGCGAGCAGCTCGAACGAACAGAGCGGGAGTTGCACCGGGTGCACGCCACGGTCGCCGCCACGTTGGCCCAACCCCGCTACGTGGTTGCCGATCGCTTCAACGCCTGGGCGAAGAAGGCGAGACCGCTGCACGCAGCGCTGAAACGCGTCTGGGCGCTTTGCTATCGAGACGAGTAATGGCGCTGCCCGCGGTTCAAGCTGCAGGTGTGCCGCCGACTGTTTCGATTGTCATCCTGACACGACATGGGCCCGAGCGCCTGGAGCGCTGCCTCACGGCCCTCGCGAGAGTGCCCGATCCGGCGTCTCGCGAACTCATCGTTCTTCTCAATGGCGCGGACGAAGATGTGCGCGCGACGCGCGACGCGTGGTCCACGCGCGTTCGGGTGCTCGAGTCCCCGGTGAATCTCGGCTTCGCCGGCGGCTGCAACAGGTGTGCGACCGCCGCCTCCGGACAGTATCTGGTCTTTCTCAACGACGACACCGAAGTCGAGACAGGATGGCTGCAGTCGCTGGTGGAGATTGCCGAGCGCGATCCGCGTGTCGGCGCCGTTGGCAGCTGCGTTCTCTTTCCGGATGGCTCGGTACAGGAGACAGGGTCCATCATCTGGCGTGATGGCTCGATCATGAGCGTCGGCCGCGGAGCGCATCCGGAGTCGCCACGCGTTTCGTTCATCCGTCAAGTCGACTATTGCAGTGCCTGCTCGCTGCTCGTTCGGCGGGAGGCGTGGAACGCTGTCGGCGGGTTCTGCGAAGACTACTTTCCTGCGTATTACGAAGACGTCGACTTCTGCCTCTCGCTTCGAGCGCTCGGTTATCGAGTGCTCTATGCGCCGGGATCGAGGGTGCGGCATTACGGAGGTGGAAGTTCGGACCGCGGGTTCAGGATGTTTCTGAACGATTACCACAGGCGCCGCTTCCGACAGCGCTGGGGCCACGTTCTCCACGAATTCGAGCCGCCGAATCCGGGATCGGCTGCTGCGGTCCGACGGGCGGAGTTCCGCGCCCGCGGCTACCCGCGCCGATTGCTCGTCATCGACGACCAACTGCCAGACGCAGCCAGCCGTTCCGGCTGCGGCCAGATGTGGGCCGCGCTCATCGAGCTCTCCGAGGCTGAATACGCGGTAAGCGTCTGGCCGTCGCGCGGTATCACCAGCAGCTTCCGGGAGCTGGGGCTGCGCGGGATCGAGACCATTCCTGGATCACTGGAGGCGCACTTGCGAGAGGCGAGCGTTCTCTACGACCTGGTGGTGATCTCGAGGCCGCACAATTTCGATCACTACGAGGCGCTGATCCGCGAGTGCCAGCCTCACGCGGTGCTCGTTTACGAGGGCGACGCGGTTCACGATTGCCGCTCGGTAGGTACGTGGATCGATGCTTTCGAACGGGCTCAATTGGTGCGCTCCGAGGCGCGCGCGATCGAGCCTGCCTGACCTAGCAGCGGGGCTTCCGCTCGCTGAAGCAACGCGGACAAGAAGCTCCGTCACTCCAACGTCGGCGCGGCGAAAGCCCCGCCACTCCACCGTCGGCGGAGCTAAAAGCCCCGCCACTCCACCGTCGGCGGGGCTAAAGCCCCGCCACTCCACCGTCGGCGCGGAGCTAAAGCCCCGCCACTCCACCGTCGGCGGGGCTAAAGCCCCGCCACTCCACCGTCGGCGGAGCTAAAGCCCCGCCACTAGACCTTGGGCGGGGCTTCCGCCTTCACCGAACCATGCCGGACAAGAAAGCCCCGCCACGACAACGGCGCGAGCTCCGGCACGCCAACTCTGTAATTCAAAGCTCTGATTTGAAAGAGAGGCGCTCACCGCGCCAGCTCCGTAATCCCAAGCCCCGCTTTTGAAAGCGCGTCACTCGCGCACTCCCTGATGTCTATTCGAATCTGCACGACGAAGCACCTCTCTGCGCAAGGCAGCGCCCTTGCCGTTGACCTGAGCGATGTTTGTCCAGACTCAACGGCTTCAGGTTCGTCTCCATTGCTTGATTGCGTGCGCGACGATCGCCTTCGCAACACCGTCGACCGCAGCGGCGAGCGGCGTGAGAGGCACTCGAAGGAATCGATCAGAGTGGAATAGTTTCGGGGTGGGCCGGGGATGCGACGACTCCGTCACAATCGATCCAGGTGCATGTGTACTTCGATGGTCCTGCCGGCGGCGGCGGGACGTTCGCCGGCGCGATACCTGCGAACGTTCCGCGCAGTGAGCCTGTCGCCGGCCTCTACGGGTTCCGCTTTCCGATCCCGAGCAAGTATTGGGACGGCAATCCGCACGTAGTGTATGCCTACGGAATTGCGAGCTCGGGAGTGGCGTCGGACAACGCGGTGTTGTCGGCGGCGCCGCAGTCATTCGTGCTGAATTCGACGGTCGTTCGGCTGGACAACGGGGCGATTCAATTCGGGGTGGAGCCCAGGTGCGGCGGAACGCTGGTCGAAGTGAGCGTCGGAGGCCGGAACTTCGTGAACAACTCAGACTGCACGGGCCGGCAGGTGCAGGCGGCTCTCTACGACGGGAACGCGCAATACGATTCTTGCTCGGGCTGCCAGGGCGCATGGGGCTGGGATCCCGTGCAAGGTGGCGACATTCACAATTTCGGCAGCCCGCTGCTTGCGAAACGAGTGACGGCGGACTCGGTGTACATCGCGACGCGACCAAACGAGTGGTATCCAGACAACAAAGGCGGAGGACCGGGCCGGCCCGTCCCCTCAGACGTCATCATCGAGCAGACCGCTTCCTTCGTGCCGGGGTTGCGTTATGCGGTTCGCCTCCATTACCGAATCACGCATCTCAACTCGGACACACACGCATCCGCGGTGCAGGAGTTCCCCGCGGTGTGGGTGAATCAGGAATACAACCACTTCGTTTCGTATGAAGGGACGAGACCGTGGACCGGAGCTCCGCTCACCGCGACCCTGCTGAGCGGGCCCGAGCAGGCATCGCCTCAGCGATTCATGCCGGAACATTGGGGCTCTCTCGTAAACGATGAAGGCGTTGGCTTGACCGTCTACGTCCCGCAGCAGTATCCGTACGCCATCGGTTTTCAGTTCTCCGGAACGCCGGGCGTTTTCGGGTCAGGGGCAAACTATTTCCGTCCGCATGTCCCGTTCACGTTTGGTCCGGGGAGTATCTTCGAAGCGGATATCTATGTGATCGCCGGAGATTACCGGCAGGCGCGGCAGGACATCGGGGCGCTGCACGACCGACGGCCGCCGTCGGGCGACATCCTTCCGCCCTTCGGCTCGCTCGATCTGCCGCGCGCCAACCAGGCCGTCGCGGGCATCGTCCCCGTTGCGGGATGGCTCGTCGACGATGTGGAGATCGCGCGGGTAGAGGTTGTGGTCGACGGAGTACCCGCCGGCACCGCGTCCTATGGCCAGAATCGGCCCGACGTCGCGACGGTGTTTCCGCATGCGCCGGAACAGATTGGGTTCTCGTATCCGCTCGATACCAGACGATACGCGAATGCTCCGCACCGGCTCCTGATCCGGGCCATCGACAGGGCCGGAAACGTCACCGTTCTGCCCGAAATATCGATTGCGGTTCGCAACGAGTAAGGGTGCTCGCGAGGACTGCCGATCCTGAAAGAGATCGAGGTTTTCCGCGTGCAATAATTGCGCATGCGTCAGGCGAAGCAGGATCCGAATCGTCAGCCGGCGCTGGCGAGTCCCGCCGGCGATCCTGCACGGATTCTGACTGAAGCGGCGCCCACTCAATTCACAAGCTCGAGAAGCGAAGCAGGGTCACTCCAGCGACGCGTCGTCTTAGGGAGCGGAAGCGGCATCGAGCTGCAGTACCCCGAACGTCTCGTATGGCCGTCCCCATGGATTGGCCACATTCCTTTCGCCTTCTGGCTCGTGGAAGCGCTCGTCCCGCGCGTCGTGGTGGAGCTCGGCGTGCAGAGCGGCAACTCGTATTGTGCCTTCCTGCAAGCGATTCAGTTCCTCGCGCTCCCGGCGCAATGCTATGGGATCGACCACTGGCGTGGCGATGAACATTCCGATCATTACGGCGACAACGTTTATTCTGAACTCTGCTCCTATCACGATCCCCGGTACAGCACATTCTCGACACTGATTCGGGCCACGTTCGAAGAAGCTCTCCCGTATTTCTCCGACCAAAGCGTCGATCTGCTCCACATCGATGGATTCCACACCTATGAAGCGGTCGCGAAGGATTTTGCAGACTGGCTTCCGAAAATGAGCTCACGCGGTCTCGTGTTGTTCCACGACATCAACGTGCGTGAGCGCGAATTCGGTGTGTGGCGATTCTGGGAGGAAATCGCGGCACGTTATCAGACTCTCGCGTTTGTTCATTCGCACGGCCTCGGCCTCGCGTATGTCGGCAGCGACCCGCCGCCGGTTTCGCTGCGGGCGTTGCTGTCGATGGCGGATCCGGACGGCGTCAATCGGATTCGTTCGTATTTCGCCAGACTCGGCATGTCGCTCATCGACCGGTACGAACGACGGCAGGCCGAAGGCGTTGCCGGGCGCGTGCGAGCCAGCGAAGGAGAGGTCGAAGCCGCACAAGCCGAGATCCGCAGACAGCTCGAGACAACCGATGCACTTCGCTCCGAGGTCGCGAACGCTCGCATCGAAGCCGCGACCGCCACTGCCCAAGCCGAGGTGCTGCAGGCGGAACTGACCACGATAAGAGCCGAGGTCGCGCAGCAGATCGGGGCCGCCGCGTCGTTGCAGCAGGAGCTCTCTGCCTCGCGAGACGAGACGGCACGACAGACCGAAGCTGCCGCCCGGCTTCAGCAGCAATGTTCCGAAGCCGCGTCTGAGCTCGCACGCCAAACAGCCGCCGCGAGCATGCGGGAGACGGAGGCTCACAAGGCCGCGCGCCGGATCGCGCTGTTACAAAGCGAGCTGGAGTCCGCGCGAGCCGAGATCGTACGGAACACGGCCGCCGCCGGCGTCCGGGAGACCGACGCTCGAGAGACCGCCGATCGCGTCGCACGCCTGAACACCGAGCTCGAGTCGGCGCGGGTCGAAATCGCACGGCAACGCGAAGCCGCAGACGCATCGTGCGCGAACGCTGAAAAGACGAGCGATCAAATTGCGGCGCTGGAGGAGGAGATCTCGCGCGTGCGCAGTCAAATCGGCCACGCGATCGCTCAGCGCGACAGGGCGACCCAACTGCTCCGGCAACAGATCACGACGACGGCGACGCTTCAGCGCGAGTTGACGGCGGTCAAGTCCGACCTCGTACGCGACGCTGACGCGACGATCGTGGTTTTGCAAGGCGAACTGGAATCGGCGCGAGCCGAAATCGGACGACAGCTCGAAGCTGCGGGTGTGTCATGCGCTGAAGACCAAGACATGCCCCAGCGGGTTGCAGCGCTCGGTGCGGAGCTCGCGCGCGCGCGCACTCAAATCTCTGACGCAATCGCCGAGTGTGAAAAAGCGACCGACGGGCTTCGGCAAGAATTGGCGGCGAGCGCGCGGCTTCAAAGCGAGTTGCTCGCCGCCCGGCCGACCGAGGCGGTCGCCGCGCTCGTGAACCGCCTGGAGAAGGTCAAGCCGATGATTCCCAAACTGGTGAAGCAGTACATCAAGAAACGCATGCTCGGTCCCAAGCCTTAGCCGCATTGCTTGGTACGGCATGCTTGAGATCACGACCGCCCGTTCGTATCACTCCGCCGAAGACTGCGAGATCGACTCCAGGCTGCTGGAAGCGAGCGGGCTGCTCGACGTCACGAGCTATGCTGCGGCGGCCGGACTGGAGACCCCCGACAGCGCGGCCAAGCACTATCTGTTGCACGGCTGGCGAGCGAATCTCGAGCCGAATCCGGAGTTCGACGGCCGCTTCCTTTATCCCTACTACCGAAGCGTAGGACTTGATGGGCCTCCCGCGCTGACCTTTCTTCTGCTGCGTGCGGCTGGCTGGCCGGTCTATGCCACGCGCGTGCAGGCGCAAGCGATGGCCGCAACGATCAGCTCGAGTGGTTTCTTCGATCCGGTGAGCTACACGACACGAGCGGGTGGTCTCAAAGGCCTCGATCCGTTGTTGCACTACGTCCTTGTCGGCGAGCAAATGGGCCTGGCGCCGTCCACGGAGTTCGACGCCGAATACTATCGAGATCGTTATCCGGACGTGTCGGGCGCCGCAATGAACCGGCTCGCACATTACGTCGCTTTCGGCAGGGCCGAAGGGCGGCGCCGGACGAGCGTCTCTGCAACGCTGACATTCGATCGGCGACGACTCGATCCCTCACGCGAGACCATCCTGCTCATCGTCCACGACGCTTCTCGTACGGGCGCGCCGATCATCGCGTACAACATCGCGCTCCGATTACGACAGAAATACAACATCGTCGCGCTGCTGCTCGGCGCCGGCGAGCTCTTCCCGGACTTCGAGAGCTGTTGCGCAGCGGTCATTGGTCCCATCCCTCAAACCGAGTGGCGCGACGTGGAAGCCAGACACCTGGTGAGACGCCTGTGCGCTTCATATCCCGTGCGCTACGCGATCGCGAACAGCATCGAAACGCGGATGATGCTCCCGTCGCTTGCACACGCGCATGTGCCGGTGGTGACGCTTGTTCACGAGTTCGCGTCTTATACCCGCCCCGCCAGGAGCATGGGCCAGGCGCTCGACTGGTCCACTCATGTCGTGTTTCCTGCACCTCTCGTTGCAGCTTCGGCGCAGCGAGAGCATCCCACGCTCCAGGGGCGGACGATTCACGTGCTGCCGCAGGGTTCGTGCCCTGCACCTCCGCCCAGGGGAGTTCGCGACACGGCTCGCACAGACGATGCGCTGCGCGAACTGTTTCGACAGAAGGAGAGCGAACGCGCGTTAATCGTGTTCGGCTGCGGCACGGTCCACATCCGGAAGGGAGTCGACCTGTTTCTCTCGTGCGCGGCGGCTGTGGCCAGGCTCGAAACGAAACGTCCCGTCCGGTTCGTCTGGATCGGGGCGGGTTATCAGCCAGAAGACGATCCGTCCTATTCCTGCTATCTCGCTGACCAAATCGAGCGTGCGCGGTTGGGCACCATCGTTTCGATCGTCGATGCACTTGCCGACGTCGAACCCGCGTATGCGTTGGCTGACGTCTTTTTCCTCAGTTCCAGGCTGGACCCGCTGCCCAACGTGACCATCGACGCAGCGTTGCGCGGCATTCCGGTCGTGTGCTTCGAAGACGCGACCGGCATGGCAGATCTGCTGACGAGCGATCCGCTTGTCGCGCAGTGTGTCGTGCCCTATCTGGACGTGAACCGAGCGGCGCATGCGATCGCAAGGCTGGCTGACAACGAGGCAGAACGCGTCACGACAGGGGAGGCGACCCGGCGCATCGCGCAGGCGACGTTTGACACGGATCGCTACGTAGAGCGGCTGGACGAGCTCGGCAATGACGCCGTTCGCATCATGCAACAGCGCAAAGAGGACTTCCACACTTTGCGGGAAGACCCGCTATTCGACGCGAGCGTCTATGTTCATCCGACACAGCCGCCCTTTACGAGAGACGAGGCCATCGGCGGATTTCTTTCGCGCTGGCTCGCCGTCGGCCTCCTTCGGCGTCCGGCGTCGAACGGTTTGTTTCGGCGGCCCTGCGTGGGCTTTCACCCTCAGATCTATGCGCACGAAAACCGCGATCGGTACGACGCATCGTGCGTCAACCCTCTCGCACATTTCATTCGCGACGGCAGGCCCGAGGGTCCGTGGTGTCACGACGTGATCGTACCCCGCGCTTACGAAGACGAACCGGCACCCGGTGGGGACCTGAAGGTCGCTCTCCACGGCCATTTTTTCTATCCGGAACTCGCGGCGGAGTTGTTGAGCAAGCTACGGATCAACCGCGCGCAATGCGATCTCGTGTTCACCACCGATGATGAGCGCAAGGCGCAGGTGATTGGCGCCGCTGCCCGCGGCTACGATCGAGGAACGGTGCTCGTCCACGTCGTTCCAAATCGCGGTCGTGACATCGGCCCGCTGTTGACGGCGTTGGGGGATGACCTCCTGCGCGATTACGACATCGTCGGCCACGTCCATGGCAAGCGCAGTGTGGCGTTCGACGATGAAGCAATGGGCTACTTGTGGCGCGAGTTTCTCTGGCAGCACCTGGTTGGAGATGGCCATCGCATGATGGATCTCATTCTGGCTCGTTTCGCCGAAGACGAAGGACTGGGCATCGTCTTTCCGGACGATCCGCATCTGTCGGATTGGGACGACAATCACGAGATCGCGGCCGACCTGGCGACGCGCATGGGAATCGAGGCGCCGCTCCCGCCCTACTTCGACTTTCCGATCGGCACCATGTTTTGGGCGCGCACGAAGGCGCTCGCGCCGCTCGTCGGACTCGGATTGGAGTGGAGCGACTATCCCGTGGAGCCCGTGCCACGCGACGGAACGATCCTGCACGCGATCGAGCGCTTGTTGCCGTTTGCCGCGCGACACGCGGGTTATGAGTACGCGACGACGCATGTCCCCGGAGTGACGCGATAGCGGAAGTGAATCGCGCCAGGAGCCGGACAGGCTCCTAGCTCATACCTGCCGTGTTCCCCCGGTGCTGAATCCAGCGCCTCAGATCACGCGTGAAATTCAGCCACGCTCCGCGATCCGGCTTTCGACAGACGAGCATCGAATCGTGCCAGGCGTCGCTTTCCGCATCCCCGAGGTCGTCCCACTGAGTGACGGCCTCAAGCGTTTCCAGTTGCGCGAACTGCGCGAGCGCGGCCATGCCGTCGGGATAGAAACGCCAGCAATCAACAGGATAACGGTGCTCGGGCCCACTCGATGGCGCCAGAATGCAGCAGAGGCCACCCGGTTTGAGCACGCGCGCGATCTCCAGCATCGTGATCCAGAAATACTGAATGTGCTCGAACGCCTGCCCGGAGATCACGATGTCGATAGACCCACTGTCAACCTCTTTCCAGACGTATGGCGAGCGCACGACGATATCCACATTCGCGCCAGCAGCCATGTCCATCCCGGTGTAATTCCAAAGTGGCTCTGAAAAGATCTGCCGGTAGCTGCCGTTTACGTCCTGACTGCCCACATCCAGAATTCGGAGCGACTCCGTCACGCGCGCGGACAGATATCGATCGCGGAACGCGGTCATTTTCTGAAATGAACTGGGATGCACGGAAGCTGGCGCGCGAACTGGACGTTCAATTAATGGCGTCGGTGATGGGGACTGGAAGACGCAGTTCCACTGCGTCCCCGGCGCTCGCGCGCCGACTTGAAGTCCCCGATTCGGTCCGGTTGAAGGCTAGCTCTCGTCGCGCGCCCGTCTTCGTGTCCGGCCGTACTGTCGAGCGGTCAATCCGGCAAGGCCCGACAGCAGCAACATCATGGTGGCAGGTTCAGGCGCCTGCGTCGTGTTCACGATCCGAAGCACGCCCGCGTCGTAGCAGTCGGCCAGGCCTGTCACGAATGAGGTGCAATGATTCGAACCGGGGGTTTGTGGTTCTCCCGCTCCGCCAAGCAAGAGCGGTGGTTGAAGAGCCCCTCGCCCCTGAAAGAATGTGGCCCCCGAAAACGGCGACGGAAAACAGGTGGTCGATCCGCTCAGGCCGAGCGAGGTTGCGTCAGGACCGCAGGGGTTTGGATGCACGTTATCCGCGTAACCCAAAAACAGGTTGTACCCAGGGCCAACGAGCGCAGGGCCATAGTTCTGGGCTTCGTTGAAAGCCGCGGAGACGGCACCCTGGCCCTTCAGATTGAGAACCTGCGAAGAATCGTTGAAAGCCGTTGTCCCCCCGTTGGCGGTGATGCTGATTGACGGGATGAGAGCCGGGTTCGCAACGAACGGGCTGTCGCTCGTGTCGAAGTTGTAGCTCGTCGTCGCGGTCGGCGTCCCTTGAAGATTTTGAGTGAGCACCAGAGACTGCCCTGACTGCAGCGTGACTGGGAAAGACCAGCCGGTGCAGGTGGAGTTCACCACGACGCACGTTGGCCCGTACGTAAATGGCCCAACCGTGACCGTGATGTTGGTGATTGTGATTGGTGCGGCCTCCGCTGCAGCGGAACCGAGGAAGAGGGTGAGCCCGACTGCCAACCCGCGCGTGCCCAGCCTAGAACTGATGGTCTTCATCTGAACCTCTCAGTTGGTAGAACTGTTTAGCCGGTTGCTGCGGACGCAAGAGTAGCGCACACGTCACCGGACATCGCTTGGGGGCATCTAAGTAAGGCAAGATCCGCACCGACCTCAGCAGTCGAATTTCGCTTTCGTTTTTCGCAGCAGTCCACGATGACATCGCGAAAACCGCTCGAGGGGCAGACTTTACTCGCCGTCCTCACGAATAGTCGCCGTCGGCAATCGCGCAATTGATCGCGCCGTCACCTGATTTCAACGGGCTCGAAATACCGCGGGATCGTGACGACAGTTTTCGGCGACGCGCTCTTCACCTCCGCGATGAACGACTGCAGGCGCTCAATTGCTGGCGCCTGGCTGACGTCGTACGTCACGTTAAAGCGGTCCCAGTGCGTGGGAAGCACCATCGGCGGGTAGCCAAGTGCGCGCAGCAGTCGGCTCGTGTAGTCGTGAATCTCGCGGCGCTCGGGCATGGCGCCGACGAGTGCGACATCGGGCCTGAGGCCTTCGACCTCGCGCTCGATGTAGTTCATCGATCCAAACGCGAGAATCTGGCGGCCGCCGATCCTGATCAAGTACGCGAGCGTCCCGCCTTCGGCAAATTGGTTCAAGCGGAGCGGGGCCTTGACGTCGGAAGGGATGACGGTTGCCGGCGGCGGCGCGTTCGGATCGCGACGAAGGAACGGCGCGCGACGCAAGATTCCGTGCAGACTGGGAATCACGCGCACCGACCAGGCGCCGAACTCCAGATCGTCGCCGCCACGGCCCAGGATCAACTTGTCACCCGCAATGCCATACGCGCGCGCCAGGTTGAGAGTGCTCTCCGTGCCGATAACGAGCGCGCCCGTTTTGCGCGCGATATACGGGAGATCGAGCGCATGGTCGGCATGCGTATGGGTGAGGAGAATGAAATCGGCGTGCTGGATGTGCGCGTCGATTGTCGCCGTATCTGATTGCGCGACGTCGGTCGACGTCACGACCGGCCGCGTATCTCCCGCCAGCTCGTCGTCATTCGGCGTCCTCTGATTGAGCCGCGACAAGTAAGGGTCGACCAGAAGCGTGGTCCGTCCGTCGGTGATTTCCCAGCCGGCGGTGCCGAGATACTTCAGCTGGACCTTCGCCGGGATCAGGCTTTGAGCCGAGGCGAGCGTCACGACAAAGACGATGGACCGAAGGGCGCGAGTCATGGAACGAGTTTACGATTCCTCCCGTCATTGACCGCGCTTACGCAAATTTTGGCGGTGCTCTTGCGCCTCAGCGCTTCGATGCTTATGAATCCGCACGATGGCTGTCAGGATGAATCCGGACAACAACACACCAAACGTCATCGGCGCATCTAGCCGCGAATCGGGCTGTATCGGAGCGGAATCGGCTTTTCCACAAGACCGGGCCGCAGCGTACCGGGCGATTTTCGAGAACAGCATCGACGCCGTGCTGCTGACCACCCCGGATGGTCGCGTCGCGATGGCGAATAGCGCCGCCGTGGGGATGTTCGGCTATTCGGAAGCGGAGCTCCGTCGGTTGGGCCGCGCTGCGGTGGTGGATGCCGATGACCCGCGACTCGAGACGGCCCTCCAGGAGCGCCGCAGGCGCGGCCGGTTCCGCGGGGAGCTTACCGTCAAGAGAAAGGACGGGACGCGGCTGCTCGTGGAAGTGTCCTCCGCGGTGTTTCGCGACGAGCAGGGTGCTGAGTGGACCAGCACGTTCATTCGCGACATCACGGAACGAAAACGGCGCACCGGCGAACGGGCTCTCCGTCAAGCAATTGAGGATCGCCAGCGCGTGCTGGGTATCGTTGCGCACGATTTGCGTAATCCCTTGCAGGTAATTTTGTTCCAGCTCGAGCTCCTGGTACGGCTCAATGAACGTCGAACCGATTACCGCAACGCTATGCAGGCCATTCGGAGCCAGGCGAAGCGCATGGATCGGCTCATTCAGGATCTGCTCGACGCGAATTGAATCGGGCACGTTCCGGCTGGAGTACTCGCATGTGAACGCGCAGGAGCTCGTCGAAGAAGTTCTGTTTACTCACCGGGAAGAGGCCTGCAAGTCGTCGCTGGACCTCACGGCTGATGTGCAGGGCCGTCTGCCCGATATCAGCGCCGATCGCGGCCGGTTGGTCCAGGTCTTCGACAACCTCGTTGCGAACGCGGTCAAGTTCACCCCCCGCGACGGCAGCATCACCGTCGGCGCCCGCGCGGGGGACGACGAGGTGATTTTTTTTGTTGCGGACACAGGTATTGGAATGGACAAGGAGTCATTGACGCGCGTGTTCGACCGGCTCTGGCAGGCGGACACCGATCGCCGCGGCCTCGGCCTGGGATTGTCGATTGCGAAGTCGATTGTCGACTCCCATGGCGGACGCATCTGGGTGGAGAGTGCCGTCGCCCGCGGGTCGACCTTCTTCTTCGCGCTTCCAGCGGCGTTAGCGGCATTGTGACCGTGCTTGGCGTTGCGCTTCAGGCATCGTTGGACTGAGTTCCGCCGTTTCCAATCCGTCGAAGAAGTCGCGCAGTGGCCAGTTCCGAGCCGCAACGCGCGTCCCTCCCATCAGAAAGACTTCGCGCTCGAATACCGGCCGAAAGGCGTCCAGCATCTGTGCGACTCCCACTGGAGGGTCGCGAAGCAATTCCTCTGTTACACCGAATGCTGAACGGTGCGCGGCCAGCGCGGAGAGCTTCCGCTCCATGTAAGCCGTCGCATCAAATGACACCGCGATCATTTCCGTCGCCGTCGCAAAAACATCAGGGTCGAGACCGTCGAGGATGCCCCGGCCGCGACTTTTTTCGGCAAACGTAAGAAACACATCGCGAAGCATGGCGCCGTAGAAGAGCCGTTGCGGCGCGTCGGCTCCCATCACGCCGCTCGTGAAGAACGCGGCAGTGGTCGCGCGGTGCACGGCCACGTGGTCAGGGTGATAGTAGCCACCGTGAGGCTCGAAGGTGAGGATCACGTGCGGCTTCACATCCTCGATGATTCGACGCAGCGCGGCTTCGACCTCGAGCATGTCGACGTTCGCAAGCGCCCGCGGATCGTCGTGCCGCTGACGCTCCTTGCGGGCCGAGTCGTGAAAGCCGAGAAACAGCGGCGGCTCGATTCCGAGACGAGAGCATGAGAGGCGAAGCTCTTCGGTGCGCACACTGGCCAAATCGCTGACGGTTCCGAGCGACGGGTGTGCTTTGCCAGCCTCGCCAGCGGTCGCACACGCGAGTGTGACTCGAGCACCGCGGTCGCTCGAGTTCGCGAGAATTCCGCTATGAAAGACCTCGTCGTCGGGGTGCGCATAGACCACGAGCAGAGACGCGCGGCGGTTCGGGATCATGATGTCGCCTCTATCGGCGTCTCGAGCTGGACAGCACCACAGGACAGAGAATTCTCGATTGGATCAGGTTGGTCGCGTTCACCGGTCGTCGATAGCACATCGAGTTCCAGCACGGACCAGTACAAGCTGTAACTCTCCACTGCCATCGCCGCCCGCGAGAGGAACGGGGCCAGAAGCAACGTCGGCAGCCACCGGTTCTCCATGGGATACCTCATGATCAAGACATACCGGAAGTTCCTGGAGAGCGTTCCTGATTCGTGGCCGTCACGATGCGCCGCAGAACGTTGGCGCGTTTTGGCGCACTTCCAACGTGCTGCGACGGACGTCGGGTGTGGTTGTGACTCCATTCCGCAACCTGTTATCCTCCGGCCGCGTCGGATCCAAAGAAGGTATGGTCGGTCAGCACATCGGACATTACCGGGTCGTTCACAAGATTGGCGAAGGCGGGATGGGGCACGTCTACCTCGCCGAAGACGTCAGGCTCGATCGCAAGGTCGCGCTGAAGGTGTTGGCGCAGCCCAGCCCCAATCCGGACCAGGTCGCCCGCTTCGAGCGTGAAGCGAAGGCCGCCGCGGCGCTTGACCATCCGAACATCCTCGCCATCCATGAGTTCGGCCACGACGGCTCCATCCCGTACGTCGTGATGGAGTTGCTGGAGGGACGAAACCTCCGGCAGCGCCTGCAGGACGGGCCGCTGCCCGTCCGCACGGCGATCGATTACGCGCTCGACATCGCCCGAGGTCTCCTAGCCGCACACGAAAAGGGAATCTGGCACCGCGATCTGAAGCCCGAGAACATCTTCATCACTCGCGACGGGCGAGTGAAGATTCTCGACTTCGGCCTCGCGAACATCCGGGGATCGAGCGACGCACTCTCAGCGTCCGCCGATCCCGGTGCGACGCGCGAGCCGTTGACCAGACCTGGTCTCGTCCTGGGAACGGTCGGCTATATGGCGCCGGAGCAGGTTCGTGGTGAACCGGTCGACGGTCGGGCCGACATTTTTGCTTTCGGCGCGGTGCTGTTCGAGATGCTCACCGCGAGGCGCGCATTCGACGAGCCAACGGCCGTCGAGACGCTCCATAGCATTCTCAAGACAGCGCCGCCGCTGCGCCTGCTGAACGAGGCCGGCGTGCCGGCGGCCGTCGTGCGGATCGTCGGCCGGTGTCTCGACAAAGAGCGCAACGAACGGTACCGGTCGGCGGGCGAGGTTGCTTCGGCGCTGCAGACGACGCAGTCGGCAATCGGCCTCGACCCGCCGGCTTCAGGATCGCTTGCGCAAAAGCGGCTCGACTCGTGGAAGGAGATTGCCGCCTATCTGCGGCGCGGGGTTCGTACCGTGCAGCGATGGGAGCGCGAGGAACAGCTGCCGGTTCACCGGCTGGAGCACGCGAAGCGAGGCAGCGTCTACGCCGATCGAAATGAGCTCGACCGGTGGTGGGAGAGTCGACGCCGAGCGCTCGCCGAAACTCCGCCGGCACCCGAGGTTCGGCGGGAGACGCCAACGCCGAGCGTCCGCAGCGCCGGGGCAACGCCGTTGCCGCGAGTCGAGCGGGTGACGAACACCTCCTCGCTGATCTTGTCGCCCGCGCTGTCTTCCGACGCGCGCATGCTGCTCTACATCTCGAACGGCGGTCAGGAGGCTGCAGCGCCGCAGGTCTGGCTGCAGCAGATTGGAGGCGCGGCCATGCGTCTGACATCGGGTCTGCGCGACTGTGCCGATCCGATGTTTTCGGCCGATGACACCAAAGTGCTGTTTACGGCGAAGGGCGATGCGAGCTTGAACATCTACGCTGTGCCGACCTTTGGCGGCGAGCCGCGGCTGTTGAAGCGGAATGCGAGAAGCGCCCGCATGTCACCGGATGGCAAGTGGCTTTCGTACGTGTCGCTCGAATCGCCGCGCGGTGTGCGAATCGAAACACGCGACGGCGAAGACCAGCAGACTCTCGCGCCGGACCTGAGGGTTGTGTCATTCGCCGTCTGGTCGCCTGATAGCACGTCGCTCCTCGTACATGCGCATCCGGATCCGCGTTTCGAGCCGGACTATTGGATCGTTCCCATCGATGGTCGCCCTCCGTTCAACACGGGCATCGTGGAGAAATTCCGGTCGCAGGCGTCGGTTCTTGATTTCCCGCCTGTATGGGTTCCTGATTCCATCATTTTTGTGCGAGCCGGCCGCGAGGGTGTGATGTTGTGGCGCCAGCGGCTCGCTCCGGACACGCTGCGGATCGTCGACGAAGCGGAACCCTTGACGCGCGGCACCGAGTGGGCCGCGTTCCCCGCGGCTGCCGCCGGCCGTCTCGCATTCGTCAACGCGTCTCCGGACATCAATCTATGGTCTCTCGGCCTTGATGAATCCACCGGCACAACGCACGGCGCACCACGCCGCATGACAAGAGGTCCCGGTGTCCTGGGCCACCTGTGTCTCGCCGCCAATGGGAGAATGCTCACGTACTTCTGCACGCGGACTGGAATGCCGGGTCTGTTCCTGAAGGATCTCGAGAACGGATCGGAAACGAGCGTGGAAGCCGGACCTGCATCTCTTCCAAAGGGTTTTCCAGCCATATCACCAACCGGAGCTCGTCTCGCGTACTCGACACTCGTGCCGGGTCCGCGCGCGATGCGGCCGATTTTGATTCTCGATGTAGCGAGTGGAACGTCGCGGCAACTCTGTGAGGATTGCGGCGGCCGGCCGCGGCTCTGGCTCGATGAAGAGTCGATTCTGATCGAGACCTTCGGCTCTCGTCTGAACGCCTTTCTCGTCGTCGATGCGACAACCGGTCACCAACGTCCGGTTCTCGCGAGCGACGAGCGCTCGCTGGCGAATGCACGCGTATCGCCGGATGGCGGCTGCATCGCGTTCGACGCGGCCTTTCCAGGTGGTTCGCCCACGGTGTTTATCGCGGCCCTCAATCGAACGGCTCCAGTATCAGAGTCGGATTGGACGGCTCTCGAGGACAACGCCAGCCACCCGTTCTGGTCGCGAGACGGTCGCCTTCTGTACTACTTGCCAACGACGCCCAACAAGGATCTTCGCTCGGCCGTCCGCGCGCGGCGGATCGGCGCCACGTCGAGACGTCCCGAAGGCGATTCTTTTGTCGCGGCGACGTTGACCGAAACGATGATCCCGTCGTTTCTTGCCGGGACCGCTCCAATCGTCGCGCGGGATCAAATGGTGTGTGTCCTCACGGATCTTCGAGGGGATATCTGGATGCTGGACGTGTAGTGCGACTTGGCACATGCCGACTAATCAGCAGTGCCCTTCCGCGCATCGACTAGCTCGGCGGCCTGATCACCGGCTACCGCAACCGGCCGTACTGAGGGCACACCGCGTACGTCCGCCTGTTGTATCGCTTTTAATGTCGTGTTTTGACCTAAGTCACACTAGTACTCCTACCTCGCATAAATTCTGGTCGTACCGATCTCAAATGTACGACCCGTCAGTCTCTGTCTCGTCGTGATCGAACCGGCTAAGCGCGCTTGATCGCGCGAGATACACATACTGCCTGCCGCAAAAGGTGAACGAGCGTTCGGAGTGGGTACAACGGTTGCTCCGCGCGAGCCTTGGCTGTGCGCCAACGCTCAGCTAACTCCCAGGAGGGTCTTGATGGATCGAACACCGAAGAAAGAAGTCCGTCTGCGTGCCGAGGAGTTGGAGCAGCGTATCGCGCCCGATGCGACAGGAAATCCCGGCAATAACAACCCGCCACTGAACAACACCAACAATCCCGGCAATGAAGGAACGGGAGGCCAGGTATCGACGGGCAGCCACCCGTAGATCGCACCTGGTGGACGTTCTGAACTCGAATAGGAGGTGACAGGTGGAAAAAGAAAAGACCGTGAAGCTCAAGATCGAGGAACTCGAAGCGCGAATCGCTCCCGACTCAGTCGTTGCCGCAGGGAATAGCGGCTCCGGAAGCGCGGGGAATGGCAACGGCAACGCCGTTTCGAACGGCAGCTCGCCGCAGCCCGTTCATCCGTAGCCGCTTGTGGTGAAAACTCGTCAGCGCGCGGCGAGCGGAGTGCACATCGCGCGACGGTGCGCGTGGTGCACGGGATGGGACAGTCGCTGCGTGTGACTGAGACGCGGAAGAGGTCTGAGGTCGAGGTCTGAAGCTCGCGGAACAACGCCCCGGTCGATTCCTCGCGGTCGGCCATCGTCGCTTCGTCGCTTCAGACTTCAGCCTCGGAGGTCACGCTTGACATGGTGCCGTTAGCGGCTCTTCGCCGCGACCTCGTTGTCAGCCAGCAATCCGGCGAGGCGGGGGTGATCTATGTCATCAAGGACCCTGTCGCGCGCCGGTTTTTCCGGTTCGGCGAAGCCGAGCACTTCGTAGCCTCGCAACTCGACGGCCGAACGGACGTCGAGGCCATCGAACAGCGCGCCGAGCGTGAGCTTGGTGTCGCGATCGACGCTGATACCGTCCGTCAGTTCATCGATCAGCTGCAGCGCATCGGCCTTCTCGAGACACGCGATCGACCGACAATCGATCGCTGTCATCACGGCCGCGTGTCCCACACGAACCCGCTCTACATCAGGCTCAAAGCATTCGACCCCGATCGCTTGTTCGATCGGCTCATCGGAAAGGTTTCCTTCTTCTTTACACCCTGGTTTGTTGCGTCCGCTGTTGCGATCCTGATCACAGCCGCGGTGATCACGATAGCGGACTGGAACGAGATCGTGTGGGGTTTCGGCCGCCTGTACCGCTTCGACGCGCTGCTGCTAGCCTGGATCACAGTCCTCACGGTTACGACGGCCCATGAGTTCGCCCACGGTCTCACGTGCAAGCACTTTGGTGGTCACGTACACGAGATTGGATTCCTCCTTCTCTTCTTTCAACCCGCGTTCTACTGCAACGTGAGCGACGCCTGGCTGTTCGCGGAGAAATCAAAACGTTTGTGGGTGATGTTCGCGGGAGCGTTTCTGGAGATATCTGTCTGGGCGGTTGCGACCATCGTGTGGCGTCTGACCGACGTCGATACGACGTTGAATTTCGTCGCGATGATCGTCATGGCAACCTCCGGCGTGAAGACGCTCTTCAATTTCAATCCGCTGATCAAATTGGACGGTTACTACCTGCTCAGCGATTACCTCGAAGTGCCGAACCTGAGACAACGCTCCATTGGCCATCTGAAGGCCACGGTCAAACGTTTCTTCGGTCCCATCGTCGATCCGGGCGGCGATGTGACGCCGCGCCTCCGCCGCATCTATCTGATTTATGGATCTCTCGCGACCGTGTACTCGGTCTGGCTGCTCAGTCTGGTCGCCATTCGGTTTGGCGGCTTCATGGTCGAGCGCTATCAAGGGCCCGGGTTCCTGGCGTTCTCAGGCCTGTTGACGGTCGTCTTTCAAAACCCACTTCGCAACGCTTATCGAAGGCTGCCGACTTTTCGAAGCAACCCCACGGGGTCTACTGCCATGAAACGACGGACGATTCGTGTTGCCGCGCTCCTGGTCATCTCCGCCGCTCTCTTCATTGGCCGAATGCCATTGAAGGTGTCCGGCGAGTTCAAGGTGCTGCCCGAGAGAAACTCCGACGTGCGAGCGCCGGTCGACGGGCTGATCGAAGAAGTCTACGCAGACGAGGGTGACCGCGTCCGCGCCGGTGATGTGCTCCTGCGTCTCGTCGAGCGCGATTACCGATCCGAGCTCGCGAAGGTAGATGCTCAAATCCTCGAGTTGCGCGCTCAGCTCAAACTGCTGCAGATCGGACCGCGACCGGAGGAAATCCAGGTTGCCCGGGACGAGCTCCAAACCGCAAAGACGCGACAGGAACACGCCGCCGAGCGCTACGAAGAAGCCGGACGCATTCACGCCACGCGTGTCACCAAATCGAAGGCGAGCGTGGAGACGGCGGAAAATCGACTGCGGTACGCAAGAAACGACCTCACGCGATTCAAACAGCTCTTCGAGACCGGGCTCGCGTCGAAGAAGCAGTTCGAGGAAGCCGAGGAGCAGGTGGTGATGCGGGAAAAGGAGCTGGAGCTCGCTGAAGCGGAGCTCCTCAGTATCTCCGCCGATGCGCAGTCGGATATCCGGCAGGATGTCGCGGTTGCCGCGAGACAGATTCAGGAAGCCTCGGCGCGGGTGAAGGTGCTGCTGGCGGGCAGCCGGCCGGAGACCATCGAAGCCATGGAAGCGCAACTGGCGCGCATGGAGGCCGAGCAGAACTTTCTGACCGAGCAACTGCGTCTCACGCGAATCGTGAGTCCAGCGACGGGCGTGATCGCGACGCCGAAGTTCAAGGACAAGATCGGGCAGCACGTCGCGAAAGGCGACCTCATTGCGAAGGTGTACGAGCTTGACACGGTCACGCCGGAAATCGCGGTGTCCGAGAAGGAAATCGGCGACGTGCGCCTCGGCCAGGTCGTGACGCTCAGAGCACGCGCCTATCCGGAAAGAACGCTCACCGGACACGTCAAAGCCATTGCACCCGCCGGAATCGAAGAAGAGGGCGTCGAGCGCAGGGTCTTCAAGGTGAAGGTCCAATTGGATAACGCTGGAGATCTGCTCAAGCCTGAGATGACCGGCAACGCCAAAATCGTCTGTGACAGCCGGTCCCTCTTCAACCTTTTCACCCGCCGGCTCGCTCGATATCTGCGCGTGGAATTCTGGTCCTGGTGGTGATCGCGCGCCAGTCCTTTCCAAGCCGCGTTGAGTCTTACCCTCCATTGACTCCGGCCACTGGCCACGGGTGGACAATTCTCATCCACGAGGGAAAATGGGTCGTCGCCATGCGCCTTGTGACAATTTGCGCTCTCACAGCCGTTGCGGTGACCGCGCCTGCGCTGGCGCAGGAGCGACCGCTGCCTGATGCGAAACCGTTTCTCGAAGAAGTTCGCAAGCGACTCCAGACAGACGATGAGCTGCAGAACGGTTACTCGTACGTCGAAAAACGCCGCGAGGTGAAGTTGGATAAGGCCGGCCGATCGACGAAAGAAACCGTCAAGGTGATCGAGAGTTATCCCGGATTTCCGGGCGAGGATCGGTGGGAGCGGGTGATCGAGGAGGACGGAAAAGCCGTGCCCGCGTCCGAGCTCGCCAAGAAGGATCGCGATCGGCAGAAGAAGGCTGAAGAGTACGTGCGCAAGTTGTCGCAGCAGACGGCAAGCGATCGGGAGAAGGCAGCACGCGACCGCGAAAAGGAACGGCGCAAGACCGTGGAACTGGTCGACGAGATCTTCCGCGTGTACGACATGCGCATGCTCGGACGCGAGACGGTCGAGGGACACGACACAATCACGTTCTCGCTCACGCCGCGCCGCGGCGTGAAGGCTCGCTCGCGTGACGGGGGCATCATGCAGCACTTTACGGGCAAGGCATGGGTCAGCGAGTCGGATTACGAGCTTGTGCGACTGGAGATCGAAGCCATCGACACCGTTTCAATCGGCCTCGGCCTGCTGGCGCGCGTTCACAAGGGATCACATGCCGCCTTTCAGCGCCGCAAGGTGAACGGCGAAGTGTGGCTTCCGGCCAGCGCCAGCTACACCGGAAGCGCGCGGGTGTTGCTTCTGAAAAGCTTGCGGGTGGGCGGAACCGCAGAGTTCTCGAACTATCGCAAGTTCACGGTCGACACGTCCACGAGTTACGGGCGACCGAAGTCGCCCTGAACGCCGGCGACGCAACCTGCCAGGGCGGTGTTCTCATCGATCATCTGCGCGGGCGACCGAAAGCGGCCGCGCAGATCATCCCGCGCGCCGTCGCGCGGGGCGATGAGCTGTGGAGCGCTGAGGTCGTACGCGCCGAGGTGCTGGGGGCATGCGACGTGGTTATGGCCCGCTCAACTTGCGCCCGGGCTGGCGGCGAACTGGATACCTTGGCAGCCCATGATCACCTTTACCTTGCGAATCTCCGCCCCCGGACGGTCCGATGGCACCGACATCTTGTACGGTTGCAGCTGAGTGAATGAGAGTGAGAAGAAAGTCGAGGACAAGTTTGGGGTCAACAAATCGAGCGTGCCACTTTTTGGTACGGCCGCCGCACGTTTGTCGTTCATGTACGTCTCGTACCAATCGCGGAAACCTTTCGCGCTGGACTCCGGAAGCGTGATCTCCAGATCGTCAGGGCTGCTACTGACCGGCTCCAGTTCGTAACTCCGCGTGGTTCCGACGTAATGGCGTTTGACCGAGTTGGTGATGGTCAACGATTCGATTCGTGACACTCGACTGCACGCCTCTTCGAGGCCGTGGATCTTCAGGCGAAAGTTGCTGGCAAGCCACGTCCTGGATGCCATGTGTGTAACGGCGAGGGCGCTCCCGTCGCCGGCCTGATTTTTCGTGAACTCCGGAGTGATCTTGATCGTCAGCCCAGCCTTCGCTGTTGCTGCGGCGTCAAGTACGGGGAAGCTGATTTCCGAAATCAGACCGTCGCGCCATTCCAGCCGTGACACGACGCGCCCTTGCGCGTCGATCGTGACGATCGCGCCATCCATCCTCCCGACACCGCGCGCGATGTTCGAGCCTTGAGCAACCCAATCGTAGAACGCTTTGGACATTCCGGTGCCACATACGATGCGAATGTCCTCCGGCTGCACGAGGCCAAGTTGGCGCTGGCCCGGCTGTCCAGCGATTGCGGGCCCAAGGACAGCGTCATGAGTGGGACCACCACTGACGTCGTCCAGAAAACCGACGATCTTTCCGCGGAGCTCGAGAGCAAAGCGCCTGGAGCCCGCGCGAACAAATGACACGAAACACCTCCGCGCTTATCTCGTCGGCGTTGTCGGCCTTTCCGACAGCGCCTTGAACGGCGTTATCAACGTGCCAATGCCTTCCACTTCGATCGAAACCACGGCGCCCGGCTTGAGGAACTTCTGCCGCTCGGCACCGGTTCCCGATGGTGTTCCCGTGGAAATCAGATCGCCGGGATAGAGCGTGAGCCGTGAGGTGAGATACGCCACCAGACGGCCTTCGTCCCAAATGAGTTGCTCCGTGTTCGCGTCCTGCAGCACCTCTCCATTGACCTTCGTCGAGATGTGCAGATTCCCCGGCGCTTTGGGGAGGAATTCCTTCGGAACGATCACGGGACCGAACGGCGCGGCGCGATCGATGCTCTTGCCGTCAAACCAGTTCGTCCCGGGAAACATCGTCACTTCACGAAGCCGCTCGCTGCCGCGATCGCTGACGTCGTTGATGATGCTGTAGCCGAATACGTAGTCGTGCGCGCGCTCCTTCGGAATGCGATACGCCGGGCGTGGTCCCATCACGATGGCCATCTCGCCTTCGTAGTCGGTGCGCTGGCGCCCGTCGACAATGTAAAAGGGCTCGCCGGGATCGATGATGCAGGAACGCGGAGACTTCGCGAACATGATCGGCGCGTCACGATCGGGCACCACCCGCTCCGCCGCTGATGCATCGAATCCGCCGGCAATGGCGGCGCCTCCGCGAGCGGCCCCAGCCGGTTCCGGCGCAGGTGCCGTGTTGCCACTCATGCCTGCAGCGTGAGCCCGGTAATTAGCCGCTGCGGCGAGCAGGTTCCATGGATATTTGATCGGCGCTTTGACCGACACCTTGTCGAAGTCGAATGCGAACGGCAGGTTCGCGGTGGAGTTGGTCTTGAAGTAGTTCGCGATCTGATAGAGGCGCGGCGCGATCGCGGCGTACTGTTCGATGAGCGCGCGCATCTCTCCCGGAATGGCGACGGGCTGGAGACGCGCCTGCTTGATCAAATGGGCATTGGCGCCATCGACGTCGAGGATGCGTGCGCCGAGCACGAGTCCAACCCGCAGCTTGCCCGCGGATTCGAACGTCGCGAGCTTGAATGGGTTGGCGGGCTTGTCGGAGACAGCCGATTGCGCGGACGGAGCGCGCGTTGTCATCGCGAGGGCTGCGGCAATAAGCGCAGATGCGGCAAGCAGAAGATACCAGCGTCGAATCATGGTCGCCTCTTTCGCGGCAATGCTAACAGAGCACGTTCAGGCGATTGTCAAGAGCGCCTTGAGCTCGCTGCGCGCAACATCGAAGGCACGTTCGTAGTCTTCGAGTGGCGCGACATGCGCGATGAGCGGCCGCACTTGCACGGCGCCGGACGCGAGGTGCGCGATTGCGGGCGCGAACGGGCCGCACCGCGACCCGGTGAGGGTCAGCTCGTGCACCACTGCGGGCCACGAAGCGAATGGCGCGGCGCCATGCGCAGTCGTTTTCATCACCACAATGCCGCGCGGCCGCGCGAGCGCCACCGCCTGTTGCAACCCCTCGGCACGGCCTGTGACGTCGACGACGACATCGAAGTCTCCTTCTGCGTGCTCGACATGACTTGTCGCGAAACCCAGCGCGCGCGCGACGTCCAACTTGTGCTCGTGTCGTCCGATCACCGTCACGCGGTTCGCAACCGTGCGCAGCACTTGCGCGACGATGAGGCCCATCCGCCCGTCACCAAGCACTCCCACCCGTGTGTCCGTTGCGAGCGGTGCCTGCTCGAGAATGCGGCATGCCGCCGCGACAGGCTCGACGAACACCGCCGTCTCGTTGTCGACGTCGTCTGGAACGCGATGAAGGTTCGCGCCCGGCAGCGACAAGTACTCGGCGAATGCGCCGGAGCGGCCGCGTATCCCGACGACCGTTCGCTTCGGGCAATGTTCTTTGATGCCGGCGCGGCACTGCGCACACGCGCCGCAGCCCACATTGATCTCGCCGACGACACGCCTGCCGATCCACTCGCGGTCAGCTGGATTGGAAACGCTATCGACCAGCCCGACGAACTCGTGCCCGGGAATCCCACGGAAGTCCGCATAGCCATCGACGAGGTGCAGATCGGTGCCGCAGATGCCTGCCAGCAGCACGCGCACCTTACATTCACCGGGCTCAGGCGTAAAGGGCACAGTGCGCAAGGTGAGGCAGTGCGGGGTATCGAGGACGAGCGCGCGCATCACGGGCGTCTGGTCACCATCTTCCTGCGCAACCCAAGCACAAGCTGTGATGCTTCAGACATCAATCATATGATGTTCAAGTTCGTACACATGGTGTCACGCCGGCATTTCTTGAAATCGTCTGTGCTGATGTCTGCTGCCGCCACCGTGGGCGCACAACCGAAGTCTCGCGTGCCGCTGCGCGTCGCGGTTGTTGGCGCAGGCGCGTTCGGCGGCTGGACTGCGCTGCACCTCCGCCGTGCCGGCGCCGACGTGACCCTCATCGATGCATGGGGTCCCGGCAACGCTCGCGCGAGCTCCGGTGGAGAAACCAGGGTCATTCGCACGATCTACGGGCCAACGCGTAAGTACGTAGAAATGGCGGCCCGCGCCCTCGCGTTGTGGAAGGAGTGGGACCAAGCGGGTCGTGAACGGTTTTATCGACCGACGGGCGTTTTGTGGATGATTGGCGGCGACGACAGCTACGCGCGTCAATCGCTTCCGTTCTTACGCGATTTGAAACTCGCGTACGACGAGATGGACCCCGCAGCTGCCGCGAAGAAGTGGCCGCAAATCAGCTTCGACGGCATCCGAAAAGCCTTCTTCGAGCACGAAGGCGGGTACCTGCTCGCAAGACATGCATGCGACGCGGTCGCCGGCGAGCTCGTGCGGATCGGCGGAACATATCTGCAGACTGCGGTGACATCCATTCGATCCGATCGACAGCGACCGGATATCAAACTGGCGAACGGTGACAACCTCCGCGCCGATCGGTACGTGTTCGCGTGTGGGCCGTGGTTGGGACGATTATTTCCAGAGGTGATCGGCGCGCGTGTGCAACCGACGCGTCAGGAAGTTTTCTACTTCGGCACGCCAGCCGGCGATCAACGGTTTGTCGAACCGAGCCTGCCCGTGTGGGTAGAAGCCGCCGATCGATTCATTTACGGAATCCCTGGCAATCTGCATCGCGGTTTCAAAGTCGCAGACGATGGACGTGGACCCGAGTTCGATCCGACCGACGGCGATCGCATGCCTTCACAGGACGGCGAGCGCGCGCTCCGCGCATTCGTGAGCCGTCGGTTTCCCGCACTCGCCAACGCGCCTGTCCTTGGCGCGGAAGTCTGTCAGTACGAGAACAGTCCCGACGGCCATTTCATCATCGACCGGCACCCGGCAATGCCTGAGGTATGGATTGCCGGCGGTGGCAGCGGCCATGGCTACAAGATGGGACCAGCGCTCGGCGAGATGTTGGCGCGCCAGGTTCGCGAAGACGCTTTGCCAGATCCGTTTTTTGCGCTGTCTCGGTTCCATTGAACACGGTCGTATCAACGTTCCGCCCGCGCTATCATTGAGCGCTTCGACTGCGCAAGGAGGCTCACATGGTGTTCCGATGCCACGCGCCCGCCGTCTTGGTGGTGCTCATCCTCGTCATCTGCGGCGCACCAGCATCTGCCCAAGGTCAGGAAACAAAGATCAGCGGAGTCGTGCGCGACAGCACCGGCGGCGTCATCCCGGGAGTCAGCATCACCGCGAGGAATCAGACGACGAATGCGGTGCAGACCACGACCACCGGCAACGACGGCAGTTATTCCATTGCAGTTGCGCCGGGCACCTACTCCGTGGTTGCCACGCTGTTCGGCTTCGGGCCCGTCGCGCAAACCGTCGAAGTGTCGTCGAGCGCCCGACAGCTCGATTTCACTCTCGAGCCGCAGCTCACCGTGGAGGTCAAGGTGACCGCTCTGAAGCGCGAATCGACGGTGCTGGAGGTGCCGTTTTCGGTCGCCGCGCCCACCGAGGAAGTGCTGCGCGCCCGCGGCGTTTCGGACATCGAAGCCGTTGCGGCAAACGTTGCAGGCTTCACCGTTCAGAACCTCGGACCCGGTCAGAGCCAGGTCGCCATGCGCGGCGTTTCAGCCGGCCAGATCGTGCGCGACCAGCCGGGCGTGAAAGAGCAGGTGGGAGCGTACCTCGACGAATCAGTCATCTCGCTGTCGCTGTTTACTCCCGACATCGATCTGTTCGACATCAATCGCGTCGAAGTGCTGCGCGGCCCGCAAGGTACCCTATTCGGCTCGGGCTCGCTCTCCGGCACGGTGCGCTACATCACCAATCAGCCAGCGCTTGGCGTCCGCGCCGGCTTCGCCGAGCTCGGTGGAAGTCTGGTTCGCGGTGACAGCTTCGGCGGATATGCAAAATTCGGCTTCAACGTGCCGATGGGTGACAGGGCGGCTCTACGCGTCGCCTCGTATTACAACCGGCTGCCAGGGTTCATCGACGCGGTGCAGCCGGATCTCAGCGTCAAGAAAAATGTCAACGACGGCTTTCGGACCGGCGTTCGCGCCGCCGTCACGTTCGCGCCGAGCGCACGGCTGTCGATCACGCCGCGAATCGTCTATCAGAAAGTGGAAACTGACGGCTGGAATCGCATCGACGCGTTCAACATCCTCGCGAATCCGTTTACGACGACGCGCCCGGCGGTGACGCTTGGCGAGCGGCAACAGTTCACGCAGCTCGAAGAGAAGTTCACAGACGACTTCGCGCTCGCTGATTTCAACCTCAACTACAACTTCCGCAATGTCGCCCTGACGTCGATCACCTCGTACACCTATCGCGACGTGCTCGTTATTCGTGACGCGACCGCGCTGACCGCCAGCATCACCGGCGGCAGCATCGGTCTGCCTCCGCGCGTCTACACGTTGAACGCGCCGCTCAACGACGCGACAACGGCAAAGTTGTGGACCGAGGAGCTGCGGTTTTCGGGCGCGACCAACCGGGTGCACTGGGTAGGCGGCGGATTCTATAGCCATACCGACCGCGATTACGGTCAGGACCTGCCGGTGATTGGCTTCGAAGATCTGAGCGGCATCCCGACGCGCGGACTTCGCGCGCCCAAGGACAGCCTGTTCTTTTCGGATCTCGGGTACAAGCTCAATCAGTTCGCCCTCTTCGGCGAAGCGACGCTGTCGCTGACCGACGAGTTCAGCCTGACGGGCGGCCTGCGCTACTACCACTTCAATGAGGACAAGGATCAGATCTTCGACGGCATCTTCGGCAACGACGACAACGGCAAGGCGCTGGTGTCTCAGCCCGGTTCGACCGATGCCAACGGCGTCGCCCCTCGTTTGATCGCGACTTACAGGTTGGGAGGCGAAGCCAACCTGAATGCGCAGGTCTCGCGCGGGTTCCGGCTCGGCGGGATCAATGATCCGTTGAACGTTCCGTTGTGTACAGCGCAGGACCTCGTCACATTCGGTGGACGAGACACCTGGAAAGACGAGAAAGTCTGGGACTACGAAGTCGGCCTCAAGACGCGCGTGCTGAACGGCCGCGGCGCATTCAACGTCGCCGGCTTCGTGATGAACGTTCGCGACCTCCAGGCAACCGTCACCGCCGGTTCTTGCTCCTCTCGCGTGGTTTTCAACGTGCCGAAGGCTCGCAGCCAGGGCGTGGAGGTCGACTTCGACGCGGCGCCCACCCGCAACTTCGATTTCGCGGTTTCAGGAACGGTCAACGACTCCAAACTGCGATCCACGCTCACATCGACCGACCCGAGCGGCGCGGTGAGCGTCGTCTCGGGCATCGAGTCTGGCCGACGGCTGCCCACCGTCCCGAAGTTCCAACTGGCGACGGCGGCGACTTACCAGTGGGAAGTGAGACGGGGCTCGATGGCGTACGCGACGGGCACCTATCAACACATCGGCTCGCGTTTTACCCAGGTGGGCGACGAAGATCTCGGCACGTTGGATCTGCTTTCGTTTGGAGCCAACACCATCGGCGCGCCGCTGACGGCGACGACCTTCACCTACGATCCGGAGCTGCCGGCCTACGACATCCTCAATCTGCGCGCCGGCGTCCGGCGGGCCAAATGGGACATCGCGGCCTACGTCAACAACGTCACCGACGAACGCGCGTTGCTCTCGTTCGATCGCGAGCGGGGCACGAGAGCGCGCATCGGCTATTTGACGAATCAGCCGCGGACTTTCGGCATCGCCACGCGTTTCAACTTTTGACGACACAGATCACGCGCTCCGCGTGACGATGCTCACTTCCGGGCGGGCTGATCGCTTTTTATGACATCCGACGTTTCGCAAATCTCCAAGTTGCCGATCGTTGATGTGGCTCCGCTTGTCACAGGCGCGGGCGACCGTTCTCGCGTGGCAACCGAGATCGGGCAGGCATGCCGCGACTCCGGCTTCTTCTACATCGTCGGTCATGGCATCGATGCGCGGCTGCAGCAACAGCTCGAGGAATCCAGCCGCCGATTCTTCGCGCAGGACTTCGCGACGAAGATGGAAATTGCCATGGAGCGAGGCGGCCGCGCGTGGCGCGGGTACTTCGCAGTGGGTGCGGAGCTCACCTCCGGCAAGCCGGACGTGAAGGAAGGGATTTATTTCGGGGCCGAGCTGCCCGCGGATCACCCGCGCGTCAAGGACGGGACGCCGCTGCACGGCGCGAACCTGTTTCCCCGCAACATGCCCGATCTTCGAGACGCAGTCCTCGCATACATGGACGCAATGACACGGCTCGGTCACCGGCTGATGGAAGGCATTGCGTTGAGCCTTGGTCTCAACGCGTCGTATTTCGCCGATCGCTATACGGGTGAGCCGTTCACGCTGTTTCGGATCTTCAATTACCCTGGCGATCCGACGACGCCGGACGACGAGCCGCGATGGGGTGTCGGCGAGCACACCGATTACGGCCTGCTGACAATCCTCAAACAGGACGACACTGGTGGGCTTCAGGTGAAATCGCGCGGCGGCTGGATCTCCGCTCCCCCCATCCCAGGCGCGTTCCTCTGCAATATCGGCGATATGCTCGACCGGATGACGGCTGGTCAGTACCGGTCGACGCCTCACCGGGTGCAAAACGTGACGCGTCGCGATCGGCTTTCGTTTCCTTTCTTCTTTGATCCGAACTTCGATGCCAGGCTCCAGCCGATCCTTGCGCCCGATGCGGTGCTCGTTAGAGAAGATCGCGCTGAACGCTGGGACCACGAGAGCGTCCACGAATTCGAAGGCACTTACGGGGACTACCTGCTCGCCAAGGTGTCAAAGGTGTTTCCGCAGCTCCGGCGAAGCGTGCTTTAACGAGCGTTCACCTCCTCGTCCGTTCGACTCGAGTTTAGGGGCACTGCCCCGCTGTCGAGGCTGCCAACAGCCGAGCAGACGTCGGCAGGCGCCCGCATCGTCTTTGCATAGGCAGCCGAGGGAGGGCGGTCATGAAGACGATTCAGCTCGAGCTGCCGACATTCATGTTCATCATAGGCACCAGGGCGGCGCTGGCCGCTGGGGTGGCGCTTCTCCTGTCGCCGAAGATTCCACTGTCGCGACGGCGCACCATCGGCTCCATTCTCACGGCGATCGGAGCGACGACGACAATTCCTGCGGCGCGGACCGTGTTCAAGCAGGTGCGTGCGAACCGCAACGAGCTCGAGAGCGAAGCGCCTATGCCTGACGCATCGTGGATGCCCTGAGGGCGCAGCCGGGCGGTTATGGGTTCCAGAATCCCGTGACCGCCTCGATTCGGCCAGCCGCGCTTAACGTGAAGACGTTCACACCGGCGGCGCGCTGTTGACCATCCGTCGACACGGCGATCCAGTCGACCAGGGCCGTCCCCTGACACTGACGGATCGGGCCCTTCCGTTCGAGTCGTAGGCCCGGCATGAACCGTTGAGCCGCGGCGATATGCGGGACGAGCTCGCTCAACCCTTCGAGCGCGCTGAAGCGATCTCGAAAGGTCACTGCATCGCCTGCGATGCGGCCCAGCAGCGATCGACGCTCGTTCTCTTCCGTAATCGACCACGCGCTGAACCACAAGTCGATGGCTTCGGTGGCGTGAGCGTGCGCCTCGTTGGCGACGGCATTGGCAAAGAGCGACAGCTGATAGCGCCAGCCCTGCACGTGCTCGTTGCGGGCAGCTTCGTCGGCGAATTCGTGGTGCAGAGCCAGATGCGTGCCTTCTTTGTGCGGCGCCAGTCGTATCGTCACGCGTGAACTGCCAGGCGGTATTGGTGTTCCACTCATGAAGCCATACGTGAACACGAGTCGGTCCGGCTCTTCGATCTCCAGCACTTCTCCGGATGCTTCAACTCCGCCCGGGTACCGGATAAAGACGCGGCCGCCGGGGCGAGGCTCGATCGTCGATCCTTCGCCCCACCAGGAAGCCCATCGCGTGTTGTCAGTGAAAAATCCAAAGACCGTCTCCGGCGTCGCGCGAATCGTGACGGTACGGTCGAGTGTGAAGAGCAGAGTAGAAGTCGTCATCGTTTTCTCCGCTGAGAATGCCGTCGGTTTTGTTTGGGTCCGCGTTTCGACTGCTCCAGTTCGGCGGCGAGTTTCAGCCGCCACAGAGCGTCGTTCCACATACCTTCCAGTTCCTTCCGCAGTGGCCCGAGCATGTCGGGGCGCGCACGGTAGTAGCGATAACGGTGCTCCGCTCGCGATTCGACCAGGCCAGATCTCAGGAGCGCTTTGAGCTGCAGCGATACTGCACCGAACGTGACATCCGGCATCCTGCGATGAATCTCTCCGGCCGACAGTTCCTGCGCCCAAATGAGTCGCAGGATCTCTTGTCGCCTTGGGGACGCGAGCGCGGCCAGGATTCCCGCTTCGAGCGGCACGGGATGAATTTTAGTTAAAACTAAATTATTGTCAAGCCGCGGTTTCGCAGGCGGCGGGTGGCCGCGTAAAATCACGATGGAACGAGGCACAATGTATGGCCGGGACGCGCGATTTGGAATGCATTCGAGGCAAAAAGCAGTAAAAGGAAGAGTGGCAACCACGATGGGCTTTTGCGAACACTGTCAGGGGCAGCGATTTGATCGCGCGCGCGTCTTGCGCATGCTGAGGCAGGTGCGCGACGATCTCCGGGCCGCGCACGCCGGCAGCAAGGTTGACGCGGCGCTGCTGACCGCGCTCAACAAAGTTCGCGCGTTGGATATTCCGCACCTCGAGCCAGAGGAGCCGGAAGACCAAGTCGTCCACTGACGGAGAACATCCGATACCTGTCAGCCCGTGCCTGTCTGCCGCGGGGTCGAAGCCAAGGGGAAACGATGGGTAAACGAGAATCGAGTGGATGAGCGAAGGCAGGCCGCGCAACTGGAAGTATATGCGCGACCGGTAAGACGTTCGGCTGCGAGGCGGATTCGTTTAGATTCTGTTCAGGGCCGGTACCGCCGTTCCCGTCACTTTCCCCAAGTCGTCACGCATATATATACTCTGTCGGCCATGGTGAACGTGTCTCTACACGATGCTCTGGATTCCGCCCGCGACATCGCGGCGCGCGTGCTGACGCCCGAAGCAGCCGAGCATGACAAAGCGGCGCGTTTTTCAACGACTGCCGTTCGTGAGCTCGGGTCCGCCGGTCTATTGGGTTTGACGCTTCCCCGCGAAACAGGCGGGCTTGGTTTAGGACCGCGCGCGTTTGCCGGCGTGACAGCCGCTCTCGCCGAAGCCGATGCGTCTGCGGCGATGGTGTACGTGATGCACGTGCTGGGAGCGGCAACAATCGCGGCTGCATCCCCGAACGATCGGCTGCGTGGCGTTATTGCCGATATTGCCGGCGGCCGCCATCTCACCACGCTCGCGTTCAGCGAGGTCGGATCGCGCAGCCACTTCTGGGCGCCCGTGTCGAAGGCCGTGAACGGCAACGGCGCGGGCGTCGTGATTTCGGCGAAGAA
>WNGA01001789.1_pt1 | contig 32936 bp, 20 predicted proteins | sample 5400061 | NCBI WGS metagenome assembly WNGA01 (sample SAMN13153366, study PRJNA577476) | soil metagenome | isolation source: 100 cm soil or saprolite under grassland replicate 2 | place: USA:California | collected 2016-06-15 | reverse complement strand
CCAACCACCAGGCGGGCTTCGACGTGATCGGGATGACGGGTCTCGGCGAAGCCAAGTGCGCCCGCGAAGCGGAGATCGCTTACGCCACGATGGCGATGGTGACGGATTACGACTGCTGGAAGGCCGACGAGGAGCCTGTGACCGTCGAGATGGTCATCGACAATCTCCACCGCAACGCCGCGCAGGCCAAGGCCGTCATCGCAAGAGTCCTTCGACAGATCCCGAAGCGGCCGGGCTGGCCCTGCCACTCGGCACTGCGGAACGCCATTCTGACCGACCGCAAATTCTGGCCGGCGCGCACCGTGAAAGAACTTCGGCCGTTGCTCGAGAAGTATCTGTAGCTCCAATCCGAGATTAGAACGTCGGTTTGTGGAGGCGGAAGAATCTTACGGGCACACTCGGCGGCACGCTGAGGTAATACATGCCGTCTTTCACGATTGGAGCACCGGGAACCAGTGACCAGTTGGGCGAGACGATCCTGTCGCTCTGTTCCAATTGGAAGCCCGTGGCCAGCGCCGGCCAGCGGAGACTCACCCCGCCGGCGATGGGCTTATGAATCTCCAGGATCCATCGTCCCGCGCTGGTCGAGGGCATCACCAGGCCCACACTGTCCAGAGCGCCCGCGCCGTTGGCCAGAGTGTAATCGCCCCGGATTTGCAAATTGGTCAGTGTGGCAAGCACCGTGATGATTTCGGCCTGCGTCGCCGGACGCCCGTCGGTCGTGTTCCACCAGCCGGCCTGTTCGTTCAGCGACACGGAGTAGCTCGTCCAGTTCGTGCCCGGCAGTTGAGGCAGGCTGAGCACCAGGGTGAGCCCCGAGCCCGACAAGAGGACATCATTGGTCCGCGGGGCATAAGAGGTGCCGGTCTGCATGAGCGAGAATTGCAACAGACCATCGTAATACGCCGACTGGTTGACGTAATACTTTGGAGGCGCCAGCCAATACCAGTCGTTGCCGACTGTGGAATCCAGCGCCATCACGTAGCCTCCGGATTGGCCACCCACGGCCACGCAGATCGGCGAAACGATGGCCTCACCGGCTTTCACTCGCCACCCTTCGTCTGCGAAGTCAAACGTGCCTTGCATTGGGTCCAACACCGTGACCGTTTGCTGGCAAGTGGACTTGTTGCCGCACTCGTCGGTCGCTTCCCAGGTCTGCGTCGCCACGAACGAGTTCGAGCCGGTCGCATTGGTCACCGCGCCCAATGCCCGCAGCGTGACCGCACCGCAACTGTCCGTGGCGGCCGGTTGCACGAAAATCCACGGGTCGCCCGCCGGCACGCTGCGATTCGGCGGACACGTCACGACAGGCGGCGTAGTATCACGGACTTCAATTCGTTGGACGCATGTCCTCGTCAGACCCGATTCGTCGGTCGCCGTCCAAGTGCGGAGAATTGTCCTGGCGCCGCCGCAACCGGCGGTGACCGCATCGGTGAAGGAGACAGTGGCGGTTCCGCAGGCGTCGAAGGCCGTGGCGCGGCCGGTGTTGGCCGGGTCGGTATTGGCCGGACATTCCAGCACCCTGTCCGGCGGGCAACTGATGCTGGGCGGCGTAGTGTCCACTACTTCGATTCTTTGGACGCTGGAGGCAGTCAAGCCACATTCGTCGGTGGCCGTCCAGGTGCGGGAGATCAACTTCCTCCCGCCACTGCTGGTTGTGACCGCGTCCGTGAAGGCGATGGCGACCGAACCGCAGGCGTCCTGAGCGGTGGCAACGCCGGTGCTGGCCGGGTCGAAATTGGCCGTGGCGGCCGGGCATTCGAACGCGAGGTTAGCTGGACATGTGATGACCGGGGGAGTCGTGTCCACGACGGTGATCGTTTGCACCACGTTGGTGCTGAAGCCGGACTCGTCGATGGCGGTCCACGTGCGGGTAACAACTTTGGTGCCGGCGCAGCCGTTGCTGACGACATCGCTGTAATTGATTAGCACTGGACCGCAAGCTTCCGGGACAGTGGCGACACCGGCGACATTGGTCCCAGTGCCCGCCGGGCATTCGAGAACCCTGTTCGGCGGAGCCACGAGGGCGGGCGGCAAAGTGTCGCGCACGGTAATCCGTTGAACACACGTGCTGCGGTTGCCGCAATCGTCCGTGGCGGCCCAGGTGCGGTCGATCACGCTGACGGTGACCCCCGGCAACACCGGCGGTTGAGGCGGCAGCGGACCCAGGGGCGGCTGCGCCTGCGGCGGCGGCATCTCGAAAATCTTGGATAAATTTCCAAGCGAATCGGTCTGATTGCCAATGGTGATTGGCACTGGCGGGACCGAAGCCTTCTGAGCGGAAACGAGGTCCGCGGAGACAGTGCCGCCGGAGTGCTCCGCCATCGTGTCCATAAGGACCACCCAGATTTCCACAACGACACGGTCGCCAGCGTCCAGGCCGGAAATCCGGAAGGTGCCCTGAATTCTCTCGGCAATTGTTCCTGGGTTGATCACCACCGAACTGTACGATTGCACTCTGGCGTTGTTGTTCGGATCGATCGAGCCCGGGTCCGCGGCGTCCACGAACGCGCAATACACCATGTAATTCGTGTCGTACCCGAATCGGTTGTTGGAAGTCGTGTAGGTGCTCCAGGCGGCGGTCACATCAATCGTGCCGCGCTCAGGGCCCGGACCTCCGCTGGCCTGGATCACTAATTCGAATGGCACGATTTGTCCGAATGCCATCGGGACATTGCCAATCGAGGTCAGCGCGTCCAACTGGCCGGAAGGCGCGTAGGCGACCGCATTGCGAAGCGGATCCAGTGCCCTGCCAGTCAGGCGGGCGGACTCCGGGCAAGGCAGGTTGCCAGGTGCGAATTTGAGATAGGTCGGCGAGTACGGCCCGGTGTCCGAGTCCGGGTCGGCGACCAGGAAGCTGAGGTTGTACTCGCCCTGAACGACGGCATCGCTGTAATTGAGCGTTACGTTGGTGGAACAGTTGTCGGTCGCCGTCGCCCGGCCGGTGTTTGCAGGATCCAGCGGAGTCCCGCATTCGACTATCCTGTTGGTCGGGCAACTGAGGACCGGCGCAATCGTGTCATCGACGGTGATCCGTTGGGTGCTCTCGGCAAAATTGCCGCACTCGTCGGTGACCCGATACACGCGCGACACCGTGCCGGGACAGCTGCCCACCAGCCCGCTGTCGCTAATCAGGGCGAACGTCAGCGCCGTGGAACAGGCGTCGGTCGCCGTCCCACCCGCCGCCCGGAACGCCGCGAGATTGGTGTACGCCGCCGGCACGTCGCGTGCGCACTGGACCGAGACGTTCGGGGAAGTGAGAGTCGGCCTCGTGGTGTCTACCACCGTGATGGTCTGCAATCCGTTCGTGGTGTTGCCGCACTGGTCGGTCGCGGTCCACAAGCGCCAGATCGTCCTGGTAAGAGCGCAACTGTTGCTGACCACGTCGCTGTAGCTGATGGTGGCCGAACCGCAGCCGTCCACGACAACAGGGACACCGGTCACATTCGTGCGCGTGTCGCCGGGACAATCGAGCACCCGATTCGCCGGCAGGGTCAACGACGGTGGCGTGGTGTCGCGCACCGTAATGGTCTGGAGGGCGCTGACGCTATTGCCGCATTGATCGGTGGCAGTCCAGGTCCGGGAGATCACCTTCGTGCCGCCGCAATTGTTGCTGACCGAATCGCTGAAGCTGATGGTCACCGAGCCGCAACCGTCCGTGCCCGTGGCCGTGCCCGTGGCGCTCGGCGTAGTGTTTGCCGGACATTGGAGCGTCAAGTTGGTTGGAGCGGTGATACTGGGCGGAATGATGTCGCGGACCGTGATGGTCTGGAGCGCACTGCGGCTGTTGCCGCACTGGTCGGTGGCGGTCCAGGTCCGCGAAATGACCTTGGCGCCTCCGCAACTGTTGCTCACGGAATCGCTGTAGGTAATGGTCACCGAACCGCAACCATCCGTGGCGGTGGCGACGCCCGTGGCGTTTGTGGCCGTATTGGCCGGACAATCGAGGACGCGGTTCGTCGGAGCGGTGATGTTCGGCGGGGTCGTGTCCCGCACGGTGATCGACTGCACGTCGCTGGTGCTGTTGCCGCAGGCGTCCGTCGCCGTCCATGTGCGGGCAATGACCCTGGTGCTGCCACAATTGGTAGTCACCACGTCACTGTAGCGAATTGTTACCGCGCCGCAGCCGTCCTGCGCGGTGGCCACGCCGGTGGAGTTGGTGCCGGTGTTCGTCGTGGGACATTCGAGCACGACGTCCGCTGGAATGGAGAGCGTGGGCCTGACCGTGTCCCTGACCGTGATGGTCTGGACGCAATTAGTGCTGTTGCCGCAATCGTCCGTCGCCGTCCAGGTGCGGGCGATCACCTTGGTGCCGCCGCAATTGGTGGTCACGACGTCGCTGTAGCGAATCGCTACGCCGCCGCAGCCGTCCTGCCCCGTGGCCACGCCGGTGACGTTCGTGCGAGTATCCGCCGGGCACTCCAGGACTGCGTCGGCCGGGCATTGGATTGTCGGCCAGGTGGTGTCACGCACCGTGATGGTTTGGACACAAGTGGCGCTGTTGCCGCACTCGTCGGCGGCCGTCCAAGTACGGGCGATGACTTTCGTGCCGCCGCAATTGTTGCTAACAGAATCGGTGTAAAGAATCGTCACGGCTCCGCAGCCGTCCTGCCCCGTGGCCACACCGGTGACGTTGGTCCGCGTGTCCGCGGGACACTCCAGCACGACGTTCGCAGGACAGGAGATAGTGGGCTTGAGCGTGTCGCGCACCGTAAGGGTCTGCACGCAACTTGAGCTGTTGCCGCATTCGTCCGTAGCCGTCCAGGTGCGGGCGATGACCTTCGTGCCGGCGCAATTGTTGCTCACCGCATCGGCGTACTGAATCGTCACCGAGCCGCAGCCGTCCGTCGCGGTGGCGAGGCCGGTGACATTGGTCCGTGTGTCCGCGGGACATTCGAGCACCACGTTAGCCGGACAAGTGATGGTGGGCCGAATGGTGTCGCGCACGGTGATGGTCTGGACGCAACTGGCGCTGTTGCCGCAGAGGTCCGTCGCCGTCCAGGTGCGGGCGATGACCTTGGTGCCGCCGCAATTCGTGGTCACCACGTCGCTGTAGCGAATCGTGACAGCGCCACAGCCGTCTTGCGCCGTGGCCACGCCGGTAACGTTGGTTCGCGTGTCGGCCGGGCACTCCAGCACCCGGTCCGTTGGGCAAGTGATTGTCGGGTTCGTGATGTCGCGCACGGTGATGGTCTGCACACAACTGGCAACATTGCCGCATTCGTCCGTGGCGGTCCAGGTGCGGGCAATGACCTTGGTGCCGCCACAATTGGTGCTCACCACGTCACTGTAGCGAATCGTCACAGTCCCGCAGGTGTCCAGAGCGGTGGCGACCCCCGTGACGTTGGTTCGCGTGTCCGCCGGGCATTCCAGGACCGCGTCAGCGGGACATTGGATGGTCGGGCTGGTCGTGTCGCGAACGGTGATGGTCTGCACGCAACTGGCGCTGTTGCCGCAATCGTCGGTGGCGGTCCAGGTGCGGGCGATCACTTTGGTGCCTGCGCAACGGTTGGTGACCGCGTCGGCGTAGCGAATCGTTACGGAGCCGCAGAGATCCTGAGCGGTGGCAACGCCGGTGGCATTGGTTCCGGTGTCGGCCGGGCACTCCAGAGTCGCGTTGGCCGGACAGGCGATGGTCGGCTTCGTAGTATCGCGCACGGTGATCGTCTGCACACAACTGGACGTATTGCCGCATTCGTCGGTGGCAGTCCATCTCCTTGAAATTACCTTGGTGCCGCCACAACCATTGGTCAGGGTGTCGCTGAAGAGAATCGTGACCAATCCCCCGCAGCCCTCCTGGGCGGTCGCTAGACCCGTGGCGTTCGGGCTGGTGTCGCCGGGACATTCCACGACCACGTTCGTTGGGCAAAGGATGGTGGGGGCCTTGGTGTCGCGCACGGTGATGGTTTGCACGCAACTGGCGTTGTTGCCGCACTGGTCGGTGGCGGTCCAGGTGCGGGCGATGACTTTGCTGCCGCCGCAGCCGTTGGTGACTTCATCGGTGAAGCCGATCGTCAACGGGCCGCCGCAACCATCTTGCGCCGTCGCCACGCCGGTGACGTTGGTGCGCGTGTCGGCCGGACATTCCAACACCCGATTTGTCGGACAGCTCACAATCGGAGGGGTGGTGTCATTGACCAGCACGTCGGCCGTGCAGGCGCTCGAGCAGCCATTGCTGGTCACGTTCAAGTTCAGGGTGAAGCTTTGACCACATGCAGTACCTGCCGTCACTGAGACGGTCCTCTGAGTCACCGAGCCGGAGATGGCGCCATTTCCGATGAGCGACCAGGAGTAGGCACTCATCCCCGCCGGGCCGCTGAACTGCGCGCTCAGCCGCGGGCAAACCAGGGCCGAGCCGGTGATCGAACAAGCTGGCAACGGTTTCACCGTCAGCACGATGTCGTCCGTCTCGGTGCAAGCGTTGGACTGCACCACCGTCAAGCGTAACGTGGCCGTCGCCGAGGAGACGTGCGCGGTGGTCACGAGGGACTCGGGCGAATCGATTATGGCCGTGCCCGACACCACGCTCCAGGTGGTCGAGGCGATCGGGGCGAAGCCGGCCGTGGCCGTGCCCTGAAGCGGAAAGGCGGTCGAGTCGCCTTCGGTGCAACGGAACTGATCCGCCCCTGCTTGGGCGCTGGGGCCAATCGTCAAATGGTGATAGATGGGATCGATGAAATCCACAATCGTTGCTGTGCTGGACGCGGAGGACTTGGTTTTGACCATGATGGTGTCCACTCCCAACCCCAGGCACGGATCCAATGTGCTCAGCAGGGCCGTCAAGTCGGCAGCCCCCTCCACGAAGGCGTTCGGCAGGTAGTTGGTCTTGCCAAAAGCCCCGTAGGGCACCGGGATGCTGTTGGTGTTCAGGGCCACAAAGACGCGGCCAGCGGGCAGCAAGGCCGTCACGTCCACGTAGGCGTAGCCGCCGCTGCCGTTGGTCTGCCAGCGTGAAACGAAGAAGTTCGGGATGTTGCCGCCGCTGGTGAAGGCCAGGCTTACCAGCAGGTCATTGACGGTGCGACCGCCGTGCGGCCCGGCGGATACGAACGTGCCATTGCTGTTTTTCGTAAGGCGATTTTGCAAGAACTCGAAATCGATGTAGGAGTCGCCGCTCGTGCTGAATCGATCCGCCGCGATCGCAATCCAAATGTGACCCTCGGCGTCGAGGCCGACGTGAAACAGCACGTTGTTGATGTCGGTCTTGGAGGAAGCCTTGCTGGTCGTCCACTGCCAGGTGTTCGGGTCGTCAAACCACTTGTGGCCCCCGGTGAAGGTCGTATCGTTGCCCGAGTTGTATGGGTCGACGAGATGAAACGTTCTCGAGATGTCCAGCGGCCTGCCGTCCTTGTCCAACACCGCGCCGGCCGTGCCGGGCGAGGCGACGTTGGTGCAGATGATCCAGTCCCCGACGTTGGCCACGGGCGTGCCGGTGATCAGGTTGCCGTCAATGGCCAGGCCGCCCGCCGGCGTCAGGACCGGGGCGACGCCTGCCGGAGGCGGCGTGGCCGCTCGGCCGGGAAGAATCCCGAGGGCAAGGAGGGACGCCAGGAGGAGTGGGATCGCGGTTTTGGGAACAGCGTTCATGGACGTGGTTGGTGCTTTCATTTCAATCAATCGACTGCTCCTTCAGTCTTGCTGTGGTGAACTGCTCTCGAACCTTGCACGAAGCCCGCGACACGGAAATGGGCCGGGATACGCCTTCCCCCTCCGGGGCCGCCCCTAAAGCCGGGGCAGTAAACTGCAGGGTAGGGACGGCGCGCTGCGCCGTCCGCGCCGCGTAGCAGCGGCGCAATCGGACAACGTTGTGCAACCGGTCGATTCGTTGCGCAGCGCCCGCCTGTTCCGCCCGCTCTGCGCGGGCGGGGCCATCGCAGCGCGATGGCCCTACCACTCTTCGCAGTGTCCGGATGCGCCTCCTACCGTGGCAGTATCCGATTGAGGCTTGCGCCACGGACACGGCAGAGGTCTGATTCGGCCGCAAATCAATCGTCCCATGGCCACGAAAACCATCATCAAACCGGCGAAGGCCGCTCCGGCCCTCGGCCCGTATAACCACGGCATCCGCATCGGCGACTTCCTGTTCTCCGCCGGGCAAATCGCGCTCGACCCCGCCCATCCCGGCGGCCCGCTGCCCGCGGACGTGAAGGCCCAAACCGAGCGGGTGCTGGAGAACATCAAGCTCATCCTCGAAGACCAGAAGCTCTCGTGGGCCAACGTGGTGAAAACCACGGTTTTCATGACCAACCTGGGCGACTTCGCGGCGATGAACGAAGTCTACGCCCGGTATTTCACCACCGACTTCCCGGCCCGCTCCACCGTGCAGGTCGCCGCACTGCCCCGAGGGGCGCAGGTCGAGATCGAAGTGGTGGCGCATTACTGATTCATCCCTGTGCACAACGACCTTCTATGAACCTACCCATCATCCTGGTAGGGCCGACCTGCCGGTCGGCCTGGACACGCGGCAGCGCGTCCCTACCGGGTTCGTGGCCCCGATGCGCGTCCAGAGTTGAACGTCGCAAGTGCTCATGAACCCCGTCGTTGCTATCTTCATCGGCCTGGCCATCGGCGGGGCAGTGGGCTGGATCATTGGGTGGCTGCTCGGTTTGCGGCGCGTACAAGACGATCTAACCGCGTTGAATGTAGTCCGGTCGCGCCTGGAGACGACCTTGGAGCAGGAGCGGACGGCTGCTGAAGAAAAGCTGGCATTGCTCAGCAGCGCCGAGGCGAAGTTGTCCGATGCATTCAAGGCGCTGTCCGCAGATGCGCTCCGGGGCAACAACCAGTCCTTCCTCGAACTTGCCAAGACGACGCTGGAAAAATTCCAGGAGGCCGCCCGCGGGGATTTGGAGAAGCGCCAACTGGCCATCGACCAACTCGTCAAGCCCGTGAAAGAATCGTTGGAGAAGTTCGACACAAAGATCCAGGACCTGGAAAAGGCGCGCACCGGCGCTTATGAAGGTCTCAACGCGCAGGTCAAGTCGCTGCTGGAAACGCAAAAGGATTTGCGCACGGAAACCTCGAACCTCGTCAAGGCGCTCGGCACCCCACGTGTGCGCGGGCGCTGGGGCGAAATCCAGCTCTGCCGCGTGGTCGAGATGGCCGGGATGCTCGACCATTGCGATTTCCGCGAGCAGCAGAGCGTGACCACCGAAGATGGCCGCCTGCGCCCCGACCTCATCGTAAATCTGCCCGGCGGCAAGAACATCGTGGTGGACGCCAAGGCCCCACTGGCCGCCTATCTCGAAGCGATGGAGACTCAGGACGAAACTGTGTCCCGTGCGAAGCTGGCCGACCACGCGCGGCAGATTCGCGACCACATGACGGCATTGAGCCGGAAGGCGTACTGGGACCAATTCCAGCCCGCGCCAGAGTTCGTGGTGCTCTTTCTGCCGGGCGAAATTTTCTTCAGCGCCGCGCTCGAGCAAGACCCGGCGTTGATCGAACAGGGCGTCGAACAGCGCGTCATCCTCGCCACACCCGTCACGCTCATCGCCGTGCTCAAGGCCGTGGCCTACGGCTGGCGTCAAGAAAAGCTGGCGGAGAATGCGAAGGAAATCAGCGACCTCGGCAAGGAACTCTACAAGCGCCTCTCCGACATGGGCGGCCACTTCGCAGAAGTCGGCGGGCGTCTGGGCAAAGCAGTCGAAAGTTACAACAAAGCCGTGGCTTCCTTGGAAACGCGCGTGCTCGTGACCGCGCGCAAGTTCCGCGACCTCGAAGCCTCTGGTACGCAAGCCGAGTTGGAGCCGCTGCCGCCGGTGGACGACGCGCCAAGGCTGTTGCAGGCGCCGGAGATGTTGCCCCGTCCGGAACCCACAGGCGGGGCGGACGCGCCTGCGGCGGATGCTCAGTGAGGTTATGCAACTCGTGCGCCGTGGAGGCTGCCACCTGCGGCTTCTTGATCGAATGCTAGCGCTCTACGGGATCCACGCCGCGTTCAATCCCGAAGGGATTGCATCCCTCAGCCCAGGGTTGGCGCGCACGCGCCTACCCTGGGTCATGGTCGCAAAAGATTTCCAACCCCAACGGGGTTGCATCATGGCGGTCCGACCACGTGTTGATGCAACCCCGTTGGGGTTGACTGATCCTTTGGGCGATTTCCCAGGGTAGTCCGCGCCGACGCGGGCAACCCTGGGCTGAGTGATGGAATCCTGTTGGGATTCAACTCCGGCGGCGGGGCTTGGCGCAAGCTGGCTGTTCGCGTATCCAATATCCAATAACCGTCTCACAATCGAAACCTCGCGTGGCGAGGGCATGAGGGGAGCCCATCGCGCACTGCGCTGCGGGCCCTTTCATGCCAGATTCGACTCGCTCCCCCTAAGTCGCTTCCATAACTTCCCTCCAATGAATTCCTCCCTTCGCTCCAGCCTGTTCCTATTAACCGCCGTCCTGTTCGCGTCCCCGTCGCTCGCCGCCGCGCCTACGGCCGGGTTTGATCCCGCCAGGCTCAAAGAGATTCCCGCGCGCATGCAGAAGTTTGTCGATGACAGCACGGTGGCCGGCGCGGTCACGTTGGTGGCGCGGCACGGACAGGTGGCGAGCGTCGAGGCGGTCGGCTACGCGGACCTCGCGACCAAGGCGCCGATGCGCACGGACAACCTTTTCTGGATCGCGTCGATGACGAAACCGATGACCGCCGTGGCGGTGCTCATGTTGCAGGACGAGGGAAAGCTGTCGGTGGACGATCCCGTGGAGAAGCATCTGCCGGAGTTCAAAGACCAATGGCTGGCGCAGTCGCGCAGCGCGACGAACGTCACGCTGGTGAAGCCCGCGCGGCCGATCACCGTGCGTGACCTGCTCACGCACACGTCGGGCCTGGGCGATGTGCCGTTGCCCCGGATGCACTCGACGCTGGCGGAACTGGCGATGGCCTATTCGCAGCAGCCGCTCAAATTCCCGCCGGGAAGCAAGTGGGAGTATTGCAACTCAGGCATCAATACGCTGGGCCGCATCGTGGAAGTCGCCTCCGGCCAGCCCTTCGCGGAATTCCTGCAGAAGCGCCTGTTCAATCCGCTCGGGATGAGAGAGACGACCTTCTGGCCCACGCCAGCGCAGGCCAGGCGCCTGGCGAAACCCTATCAGCCAAAACAGGGCGGCGGGCTGGAGTTGACGGACATCGGGTTCATCAAGGGCGGGATCAGCGACCGCGAACGGCCGCCGTTTCCGTCCGGCGGGCTGTTCTCCACGGCGTCGGATGTCGCGCGCTTCTACCAGATGATGCTCGCGGGCGGCGAGTGTCGCGGCAAACGTCTGCTCTCGCGCGAGGCGGTGTCACAGTTGACCCACACGCAAACGAGCGACATCAAGACGGGCTTCACCGACGGCATGAGCTGGGGCCTGGGCTTCGCCGTGGTGAAGGAACCGAAGGGCGTGACGGAGATGTTGTCCGCCAGCACGTTCGGCCATGGCGGCGCGTACGGCACGCAAAGCTGGGCTGACCCGAAGAAAGATTTGATCGTGGTGCTGATGATTCAGCGCGCGAAGATGGGGAACGCCGATGCCTCAGAGGTCCGCCGCGCGCTTCAAGCAGCGGCGGTGGCGGCCATCGTGGACTGATGCTCGACGCGCCGATCAGTCGTCGTGGGCCACCTTGAGGCACAACCAGAGCAATGCCGTGGCGAGCGCGAGGGTCGCGGCACACCAAAACTCGACCTTTGGCGCCATCCAGCGCGTCGGCAGCGCGAGCCCGAGCACATCGAGGCCGATCACGGTTGGGAAAAACCATTTCATGCCGCTCGTGGGAGCTTGAAACAAGAAGGACAGGCTCCGTTTGGAACCTGTCCTCGAAAACATCCTGCTCCAATTGGACCAATTCTCAGGCCATGAACTGTGCGGGCTGCCCAATTAGCCTGTCCGCCCCAATTTCAGCGGGCGGACAGCAACGCGCGGACAAAGCTGTCCGCGCTCCTGGTCATGGAACGCGGCGGCTGGCCGGTGGCTACTTGTCGCCCTTGGGCTTCTTTTCCGGCGCGGGACCGATGCCCAGGCTCAACAACTCGAGCTTGCCACCGTTATCCGTGTAGGCGCCGCGAACCTCTTCGCCCACGGTCACATCGTCTAATGTGGCCGGCTTGCCGGTCTTATTGACCTTCGTGGTTCCCATGACGTAGAAGGTGCGCTCGCCAACCTTGATGGTTTTGGCGGCTTTGTCGACGGACACAACTTTGCCGTGGAACGGCAGGTGGCCGGATTTGCCCCCCTTCTCGCCCTTGGCCTTTTCAGCCGGCGGAGCCTTGTGGTCATTGTCGGCAGACTGGGCGTTCAAGGCGGTGAAGAGAGCAAAGGCCGCCATGAGCACGACAGCGATGAGTTTTTTCATAAGCATTTGAATGATAATGATTTGGTCCTATTTATGGTCAGTGTTCGCACTGCTATCAAATAACTGACGTTGCGCAAGCGTTTTCTATTGGATTTTCTTTTGGGTCTTGCTGTGCCTGTGCAAAGGTGGAGAGAGAGCGGCCCTGGCTGGCGCGGGGCGCAACTTGGCACTAGCACCATAGTTGGAAACCGGTCGAGGGCAGGTTTTTGTTGACTGCGCCGGCAGAGCGCAGCGGCGACGGCGCTTTCGTATCGGCAGAGACGTGCAGCATCGAGTGGCCGTCCCGACGAAAAGCGGTGTCGCGTCCGACTTGCCACCGCAGTCCATATAACCGCCGTGGTGCGTGTGCCCGGTTGCGCCCCCCGGCGCTTTCGGCCCTGCTCCGCTCTTGCACCCGCAATTCCTATTGCGCAAGACTCCCGGCTCGGCTGATCCGCGCCGAACCAGCAGGGTCGCCGAATCATTGCACGCATGATGGGCTTTGGACGCAGCACCACGATGGGCGCGGGAAGGCAATTCCTCCCCGCCATCGCGCTGCTTTTTCTCACGACGCTTTGCGGCGCGTCCGCTGCTTCCCTCACCGCCACGCTCGACCGAAACGTCGTCCCGGTCGGTGAGAGCGTGACGCTGTCGCTCGCGTTCGACGGCGCCGGCGCCGCCGATCCGCCCACGCTGCCGCCCATTTCCAATGTCACCGTTGCGCCCGGCAGCAGCCAGCGGAGCGAATTCAGCTTCGTCAACGGCCAGCAGTCCAGCCGCAGCATCTTCGAGTTCCAACTCGTCGCCACGCAGCCGGGGGACGTAGTGATTCCGGCGATCCAGGGTCGAGCTGGCGGCGCGGTGCTCATGTCGCAGCCACTCGCCTTGAAAATCATCAAGGCCGAGGGCGCTGCGGTGGCGGCACAGGCGGCCCTGACAAACCTCGCCTTCCTCCGTCTCATCGTGCCCAAGACGGATGTGTATGTGGGCGAACCCTTCGCCGTGAAAATGCAGCTCTACTGGCAGACCGCCCAGGAAGTCCACGTCCCGCAATTGAATGCCGACGGTTTCTCGCTCGGCCCGATGCCCAAGCCGGACCAGACCCGCACCCAGATCGGCAACGGCATCTACAACCTCGTCATCTGCCAGCTCACCGCGACGGCCGCGCGCACCGGCACGCTCCAGTTCGGCCCTGCGGAAAGCTCGCTCACCATCCTCGTACCTATCGCCAATCCGGTCCGGACGCGCGACCCATTTGGCTTCTTCGGCCGGGGCCCCGAGTACCAGCAGCGGCCCACGGTCCTGAAAAGCGACAGCGTAACAATGCATGTCCTGCCGCTGCCGAAGGAGAATGTCCCCGCCGGTTTCAATGGCGCCATTGGCAGTTACCGCATGAACGCCTCGGCCGGACCCACGAACCTGATCGTTGGCGATCCCATCACCGTCCGTGTTCAGATCGCGGGCAATGGCCCGATCGAAAGCCTCCAGTTCCCCGCGCAACCCGACTGGCGCGACTTCACCACCTACCCCGCGACTGCCAAGACCGAAGTGAACGAACCGCTCGGCCTATCGGGCCTCAAAAGCTTCGAGCAGGTCGTCATCCCGCTGAACCACGAGATCAAGGCGCTCCCGCCGCTGCGCTTCAGCTTCTTCGATCCACAAGCCAAAGCCTTCCGCACCCTCAGCAGCCCGGCCGTGCCCCTGAACATACGCCCTGCAGCCACCGCCGCCGCGCCGCCGACCGCGCTCACGAACGCATCCGCCGCCACCACTCCGCCGCCCGCCGACGACATCGTCCACATTCGCCCGCGGCTCGATGCCTCGCGGCCGGCCGGGCAACTGCTCGTGGCGCAGCCGTGGTTCCTCGGCGCCCAGAGCGTGCCGGTGCTGCTTTGGATTTCCCTCCTGCTCTGGCGGAAGCGGGTCGAGTTGCTGGCGAACAACCCAAGACGCCGCCGCCAGCGCGAAGTCGCCGCGCGCGTCCGCGAAGGCTTGAAGGAATTGCGCGCCCACGCCGGCGTGCAGAAGTCGGCCGAGTTTTTCGCGACGCTCTTTCGCCTTCTCCAGGAACAGCTCGGCGAGCGCCTCGACCTCCCCGCCTCCGCGATTACGGAGGCCGTCATCGACGAGCGTCTCCGCGGCTGCGGTGTTCCGGACGAAGTCCTCAAGCCCCTGCGCGAGCTCTTTCAGACCTGCAACGCCGCCCGCTACGCGCCGACGACCTCCAGCCAGGAACTCACGGCGCTCATTCCGAAACTCGAAGGCGTCCTGCGCGAATTGCAGCGGTTGAAGGCATGAGCCCCTTTGCCGCTCCGCCATTCCTGGTCCGAATCCTCCTCCGCGTCATTCGGGGACTGCTTGCCGGTGCCACCAACGTAGGGCAGGCGTCTCGCCTGCCCGGCCGAGCGAAGCGAGGCCTTGCTGGTACGAACGCCGCGCCTTTCGGCACGGCGGGGCAGGCGGGACGCCCGCCCTACGATCCCGGCGCGACCTTGGCCGTGGTAGTGCTTCGAAGATGCGTCGGCGTCATTCGGCGTGTTCTGCGGGCATTTTTCAGACTGAATTCCTGGCGTAACCATTCGGGCACCATGTCGCGCAGGCGGGCTGCCGCCGCGCTCTTGGCCGCCTTTGCCTTGTTGGCAACCGTCTTGCCGGGTCTCGCGGCCGACGTTGGCTCGGACTTCGACGCCGCCAACAAGTTTTACGAGCAGGGCAAGTTTCTCGAAGCCGCCTCCGCCTACGAGAAACTCCTCCACGCCGGCGCACCGGCCGAAGCCGTCCTCTTCAATCTGGGCAACGCCTGGTTTAAGGCCGGCCAGACCGGGCGCGCCATCGCCGCGTGGCGGTTGGCCGAACGCGCCAGCCCGCGCGACCCGAGCGTGCGCTTCAACCTCCAGTTCGCCCGCAAGCGCGTCACCGGCAGCGATGCCCCGCCCGGCCCGCTTTGGCAGCGCGCGCTCCGTTCGCTCACGCTCAACGAATGGACCGTGCTGTCCGCCGTGCTGCTCTGGATTTGGTTCCTGCTCCTGTCGCTGCGGGAGTTCAAGCCGGCGCTTCGCAAGGCGCTCAGCGGCTACACGGCGATGGCCGGGCTCGGCGCGTTCCTGCTCGCGGGCTGTCTGGCTGGGGCGGCGGTGCTCCAGTTCAGTGATCGGCCGGCCGTGGTGATCGTCCCTGAAGCCATCGCCCGCACCGGCCCGCTGGATGAAGCCAACGTGCTGCACCAACTGCGCGACGGGACCGAGGTCGTTGTGCTAGACGAGAAGGAAGTCACCGTCGGCGACAAGAAACAGACCTGGCTCCAGGTCCGCGACAGCGCCCGTCGCACTGGGTGGGTGAAGGGCGACCAGGTGAGCGTGCTGGCGGCGGAGAGCTGACTCCTCACAACCAGCGAAGGACCGCGGATTATCTAAAGGAGCGCGGACAGCTTTGTCCGCGTGTTTCTTGGCATTTTCCCCGCGACAAGCCTTGTCCCGCTCGCCTCGAAATGCTGACATCCCCGGCGACGTTCCAGTCCCATGATTGTACAAGCCGAACTGTTTGAACTGCCGCTCCACGTTCCACCCGCCCGACCCGGTGGCCACGTCGGCGACCTCGCCTCGGAATTGGCTGCCTTCCGCGAATTCGGGGAAGCGACGCGCACGATGGAGACGCGTTCGAAGAGCTTCGAGGGCGCACCGCTCTCCGTGCCGACGTTCGTCAACGAGTTCTGGACCGCGCGCCAGCGCCAGGCGCACAGCTTGCACGAGATATCCTACCGCGCCTGTTTCAAGCCGCAGCTCCCGCGTTTCTTCATCGAACGGCTCACGCAACCGGGCGAGCGGGTTTACGATCCGTTCATGGGCCGGGGCACGACGCCGCTGGAAGCAGCCCTGCTCGGCCGCGTGCCGCTCGGCTGCGACATAAATCCGCTTTCCATCACCCTGACCCGTCCCCGACTGCGCCCGCCAGTCCTTGAAGAAGTCGCCGCGCGCCTGAGCGCCATGGACTTCGCGGACGCGGGCGAGCAGCCCGACGATCTGCTTGCCTTCTACCATCCCACGACACTCCGGCAGATTTCCGCGCTGCGGAAATATCTCCAGTCGCGCCGTGACGCGGGGACACTGGACGCAGTAGACGACTGGATTAGCCTAATCGCGCTCAACCGGCTGACCGGTCATTCAAGCGGCTTCTTCTCCGTCTACACCTTGCCGCCCAATCAAGCCACCTCAGCGAAAGCCCAGCGCAAGATTAACGAGAAACGCGGCCAGGTGCCGCCGCCACGCGACGTGCCGCGCATCCTGCTCAAGAAAACGGCCATCCTGCTCTCCGATTGCACGGCCGCGACGCGCCGGGCGCTGGCGGAAAGCTTCCCTTGCGCACACCTCCTGACCGGTCCGAGCCATCATACGCCACAGATTGCCAGCGGATCGGTCCGGCTGGTCGTCACATCGCCCCCGTTCCTGGACGTCGTGCAATACGACGCCGACAACTGGCTGCGCTGCTGGTTCCTCGGCATCGACGTGAAAAACGTGCGCATCACGATGCTGAAGAAGCTGGAAGATTGGCAGGCGGCGATGGCCGCCGTGTTCAAGGAACTCCATCGCGTGCTTGCCCCCGGCGGTCACGTCGCTTTCGAGGTCGGCGAAGTGCGTGGCGGCTCGCTCAAGCTGGAGGAGGCGGTGCTCCCTTGTGGCGTGGCAGCGGGCCTGGCGCCTGAGTTGATTCTCATCAACGATCAGGAATTCACCAAGACGGCCAACTGCTGGGGTGTCGACAATATGAACAAAGGCACGAACACGAACCGGATCGTGCTGTTTCGCAAGCCGACGAAGCCGTAGCCGCCCACGTGAAGAAGCGGACAACGTGGAAGCACGGTCCATCCGCCTCCTCACGTCGGCGGCTACATGTGTCTGTGAGAAAAGCAGGATGGACGTGCCCTACCTGTTTCTTTGGAGCAAGTAAGCGCCCACGGCCTCGAGCGCGGCCGCCTTGCCCCGGAAAATCTTCAGCGAGGCGAAGGCCCGCCGCGTCAGTTCCGTGGCGATCTTGCGCGACTTTTCCAGCCCGACGATCGACGGGTAGGTCGCTTTTCGCGCGGCGGTGTCCTTGCCGGCGGTCTTGCCGAGTTGCTCGCTGGTTTGCGTGATGTCGAGGATGTCGTCGATGATCTGGAACGCCAGGCCGACGTTGTAACCAAAGTCGGTCAGCGCCCGGAGCCGGGCCGGGGTGCAGTTGGCGCTCATGCCGCCCAGCCGGGTCGAGCAGCAGAGCAACGCGCTGGTCTTCCGTTCGTGGATGTATTTCAAGTCCGCCGCGGAGATGCGGTTGCCCTCGGCTTCCAGGTCGGCCACCTGTCCGGCGATCAGTTGCAGGGTCCCGGCTGCGCGGGCCAATTCCCGCACCAGCGTCTTGTGCGGATAGCGCGGCCAGCCCTTGGCCTGCGCCAGGATCTCGAAGGCCTGCGTCAGGAGGCCGTCGCCGGCCAGAACCGCGATGCCTTCGCCAAAGACCTTGTGGTTGGTCGGCTTGCCCCGGCGGAAATCGTCGTTGTCCATCGCGGGCAGGTCGTCGTGGATCAGTGAATAGGTGTGGATGCACTCGACGGCGCAGGCCGCCGGCAGCGCGTCCGCGTCGCGGCCGCCGCAGGCCTGGGCTGCCGCCAGGCAAAGAGCGGGGCGGATCCGTTTGCCCCCCGCGAAGAGCGAATAGCGCATCGCCTTGTGGATGGTGGCCGGCCGGGCCGAGGCCTCCGGAAGAAGCTCATCGAGGGCCTCGTTGACGAGCCTCGCGCGGCTGTCCAGGAAACCCTGAAGGTCGAAGGCCATCGGGTGCCGGGCGCCGGCGCGTGTGGCGGTCGCGGACATGTGGAAGGTTTTTAGGGGAAGGCTCGGGGATGGGGCAAGAGCAGATCTCCAAAACAATATTGCCTTCCAACGCCGTTGCGCGGCTAATCTCGGGCCGTTATGCCATCACCTCTTGCGGGCAAATGGGTCTTGATCACGGGCGCCTCCAGCGGCTTTGGCGCGGCGGCGGCGCGGGCGTTCGCGCGCGAAGGGGCCAACCTGCTGCTCGGCGCCCGGCGCATGGACCGCCTTCAGCAGGTGGCCACGGAATGCCGTAAGGCGGGCGCGCCCGCCGCCCACGCGCAAGCGCTCGACGTGGCCTCGACGGCCAGCGTGGATAAGTTCGTGAATTGGGCGCGCGGCCTTGCCGGCAAGCTCGATGTGCTCATCAACAATGCCGGCGGCGCCAAGGGCCTGGACACCGTGGCCGCGGGCAAGGACGAAGATTGGGAGTTCATGGTGCAGACCAACGTGCTGGGCCTGCTCCGCATGACCCGCGCCTGCCTGCCGCTGCTGACGGCCAATCCCGGCAGCAGCATCCTGAACATCGGCTCCATCGCCAGCCGCTTCGCCTACGAAGGCGGTTCGGCCTATTGCGGTGCAAAAGCGGCGGAGTTCATGATTTCGCGCACCCTTCGGCTCGAGCTCTCCGGCACCGGCGTGCGCGTCAGCAGCATCGATCCGGGCATGGCGGAAACCGAGTTCTCCCTCGTCCGGTTCGCCGGGGACGAAGCGCGCGCCAAAAAGGTCTACGAGGGAACCATCCCGCTGACCGGTGATGATGTCGCCGAAGCGCTGGTCTGGGTGGCCAGCCGGCCGCCTCACGTTTGCATCGACGAAATGATCGTCAAATGCACTGACCAAGCCGCGATCCACAAGGTGTATCGGCGGACCACGAAGTAGCTGCGACCGTGAGGTCGCGAGCTGGATTCTCAATCGGGAATGGAATCGGTGCCAGCGCCCAAGCGATCACCGAGGGCGATTGACAAAGTCGGTCAACGCGCGGCGGCTCCCACGGGCTGGCACGTAGCGCAAGCAGCCTGCTCTACTCAGGCGCCCCCACGCTCGGTTCGTAGCGCAGACAGCTTGTCTGCTGTTTCGCCGACTGCCAGTCGGCGGGCGGGTAGTACTCCAGTCCACGCCTCGTTCGAGCCGCACCTTCGCGGGTTGGCAACCCGCGAAACAGCAGGCTGGGCAGCCTGCGCTACGAAATCGGGAACCGCCCTTGGCCTTCGTGCCGTCCGTAACACTGCGGGCTTGCGACACGGTGGCTATCACGATTGACTCTTGGCGCTTGCGCCGGCCGCGGCGCTGATGAAGGTTACCGCAACACCTGTTGATAACACCCAAACGACATACTTCATGCTGACTCCACGCAAAAGACTTCCTGCTTTCGTTTTCATTTTTTTCATTGCCGCATTTCCAGCCGCCGCCCAGGACAAAGCGGCGGACAACAAACCGGCGGGTAACCCCCCCGTGCTCCGCCGCGGCGCGTCCCACAGCGCTCCGGCCAATGCGAAGGCCGCCAGCCAACTGGCCGCAAGCCTCGACGCCGGCGACGCGTATCCAACGCCGGACGGTCCGCGGAAACTTCTGCGGCTGGCAGGCGCCGTCGCCGTTTCGGCCGACAGCGAATCGCCGCAGTTCCGGGAGCAACTCCTGGCTGCGGACAAGCCCCTCTCGGGCTACAAGGTCAGCGGCCGGCAGGGGCACGGAGTCACGATTCTCGTGGCGCCGTCCGCGGGCAAGGGCGAACAACTCAAGACGCCCGCGGCGCTGGACGGCCTGATCCAAACTGTTCGCGCGACCGCCGCCGGCAAGTCGGCCAATCCCGTCTTCATCGATCCCGCGAGCGGCCTGCGGCTGCTGGCCACGTCGGAATTAATCGTCTGCCTCAAGCCCGGCGCGGACCCGAAGACCTACTTCGGCGCGCAGTGGAAGGACACACGTCCGCTTTGGGGAACGACGGACCAGTTCGTCCTCACGCTGGCGGACGCGACGGCTGAGGAAGTGTTCGCCGCAGTCAGCCGCCATGCCGCCCAGCCGCTCGTCGAGTGGGCGGAGCCGAATTTCGTCATGCAGGCAGCAAAATCGTTTACCCCGAATGACAGTTTCTTCACCGAACAATGGCACCTCCAGAACACCGGCCAGTTGGACGGCGCGCCCGGCGCCGACGTGCGGGCGACGGGCGCCTGGGACATTTCACTGGGCAACCCGAACGTCGTCATCGCGATAATCGACGACGGCGTCCAGTGGGATCATCCCGATCTGGCGGCCAACATTTTCATCAACCCCGGCGAAATCGCAGGCAACGGCATCGACGACGACGGGAACGGATTGATCGACGACGTGCACGGGTGGGATTTCTACGGTAAAGACAACGATCCCAGCCCGGCCGATCCTTTGGACAACCACGGCACGGCGCTTGCGGGGGTCGCCGCGGGCGTGGGCAGCAACGGCCTCGGCATCAGCGGCGTCGCGCCGCGCTGCAAGATACTTCCGCTCAAAATCATCAACGGCGATGACGGCATCCCCGTCACCAAAGTGAGCGAGGTGCTGCGCTACGCCGCAGGACTCAACCCGCTGGGCCAGCACGTGTGGCGGGGCGCGGACGTGATCAACATCAGCCTCGGGTTCCCGAGGACCTCCGCCGTGGATGCCGCGTTGACCACGGCTGCGACCAGCGGCCGGAACGGCCGGGGGTGCGCGATCTTTTGCGCGGCGGGCAACGCGGCGGGCGCGTGGGTGCCGTTCGAGGTCGAGTTCGAGGCCCCGGGCACTTACACTTTGCGCTGGGAATTCTTGAAGGACTACAGCGACTATTACAGCAAAGGCGCCGACACGGTGTGGCTGGACAACCTCGTGTTCCCTGACGGCACTGTGGAATCCTTCGAGGGCGGTGCGCTGCCGCTTGGCTGGACGACGGGCGGCGATGCACCATGGCATGTCGTCACGAACGGTGTCGGCGGAAACCGGGCGCTCACGGGCTGGAACGGTCCGGGCTCTCACTCGCTGCGGGCCGGCCGAATCACGAACAACCAGTCGAACTGGGTCGAGGTGACGACGCACATCGATCAAGGCATTCTTCGGTTCTGGGCCTGGACGGAAAGCGAAGCCGGCGTTGTGGATGGCCAATTCATGGGCTTCGACTTATTTCATTTCATTGTCGTCGGCACCGACGTCGAGGACTTCGACTACGGAGTGCCCATCTTGCGCACGGGCGTGACCTATCCGGCCAACCACCCGGCGACGTTCGCAGTAGGCGCAAGCACCGACTTCGATTTTCGCTCCGACTACAGCCAGTTCGGCGCGGATCTCGATTTTGTCGCCTCGAGCGACGGCGGCAACGCGAGCATTACCACTACCGACCGGACCGGGGCCGACGGTTACAACAAGACCAGCGGGATTGCCGGCGACTACGCGTATGACTTTGGCGGAACGTCTTCAGCCACGCCGCTGGCCTCCGGCATCGCGGCGCTGGTGCTTTCGGTCAATCCCTACCTGACGCTGGCCGAACTGCGCGCGCTGCTGCGCGGCACCTGCGACCACATCGGAAACGTCTTCTATGACGTCAACGGGTTCAATGCGGCCTACGGCTACGGCCGGCTGAACGCCGAGCAGGCCGTGAGGCGGGCGAGGCCAAACCTCATCGTCACGGCCGCCGCCTCGCACAATCCGGTCGTCATCGGTGATATTACGACTTATACGATCAGCGTCCGGAACAACGGCTCCAGCCTCTCCGGGCCGGTCAGCGTGACGAATCGGCTGCCGGCCAATGTCATTCTCGGCCCGGTCACGCCTGCGCCCTCCTTGCGGATCGGAAACGAGTTGATCTTCAACACAAATAGCCTGCCCAGCGGCGCGCTCCGCACTTACCGGATTGTCGTGACCAACACAACGCTCGGAGCCAACGTCAACCTCGCCTCCGTCGGCAACGATGTTCAAGAATCGGCGTTGATCGACAATTCGGTCACGAGCATGACGACGGTTGTGCCCGTGCCGCTCGTCTCGATCAATGACGTCACGGTGCTCGAAGCCGATACGACGGCGACCAACGCGGTCTTCCAGGTCAACCTCTCCAATCCCAGTTCCCGCACCGCGACTATCCGCTATGCGACGGCAACGGACACCGCGACCAGCGGACGCGATTTCGCTGCGGTCAGCGGGCTGTTGACGTTCCTGCCGGGACAAACCATGAAGACCGTCACCGTGCGCGTCCTTCCTGACCGCCTGAACGAGAACACGGAGACGTTTTTCCTCAACTTCAACACGCCCGTGAATGCCATGCTCGTCGATCCGCGAGGCATAGGAACCATTCTCGATAACGATCCGCTTCCGACCCTGTCGGTCGGCAACGTGCTCCGCACGGAAGGCGACACCAGTTCGAGCGCCGCAGTGTTCAAGGTGCGCCTGATTCCCGCCAGCGGGCGGCCGGTTACAGTCCAGTTCGGCACCACATCGGGCAGCGCGATCGACGGCGTCGATTTCATGGGAACGAACGGCACGTTGACGTTCCTGCCGGGCAAAACGCTGCTCACCGTCCCGGTGCGCGTCTTCGGGGAACGATCGAGGGAGACCAACGAGACGTTTTTCCTGGATTTGAACAACGCATCGTTCGCGACGATCAGCAACAGCCACGGCGTTTGCACCATTGTGAACAACGACGCCCTTCCCAAACTGTTCATCAGCGATGCCGCGGTGGCCGAGGGCGACAGCGGGACGACGAACGCGGTTTTCAACGTCCGGCTGGCGCCCGCCAGCGGGATACCGGCGCAGGTGAACTTTTTCACGACAAACGGTTCGGCCGGCGGGCTGGACTTCACGGCGACGAATGGGGTGCTTGTCTTCGCGCCCGGCGAAACGAACAAGACCATCACGGTTTCCGTCCTGGGCGATACGCTGAGCGAGAGCAACGAAGTGTTTTCCATCCGCCTCGTGGCGCCGACGAACGCCACGCTCGGGGATGCGCTGGGCCTAGGGACAATTCTCGACGACGACCCGCTGCCGACATTGTCGATCAGCGATGCCACGGCCGTGCAGACGCTGACTTTGCCGACGAACGCCGTGTTCACCGTCGCGCTGTCCACGGTCAGCGGTCGGACAGTGACGGCGCGATACGCCACCTCGAACGGGACGGCGGTCGCCAGCGCCGACTACGTTGCGCGAAGCGGGACGCTGACGTTCCGGCCCGGCACGACAAGCCTGATGATCACCACAGTCGTGCAGCGGGCCGTGGCAGGCGAGATCGACGAGAGCTTCTTCGTGAACCTGAGCGCGCCGGTCAACGCCACCCTGGCGGACGCGCAGGGGGTCGGCGTGATTTTCGCCCAACCGCCCCCGTCGCCGTCGCCCTTGCGGATTGTCGAAGCCCGCTTCGATCGGGGCGCGCTTTGCCTGCGCTTCAACAGCGAGGCCGGTGTCCGCTACTGCGTTGAATGCTGCGGAGAACCCGGCGGCAAAGGCGGTTGGAAACCGGTGACTGGGGCCGGAGAACTCTCCGGCACGGGTGGCTTGATCGAAACTTTCGACAGAGAGGCCGGGGCCGTGGAGAAGCAATTTTACCGAGTGCGGGCGCTGCGGTGACTTCGAGTGCGGGGTGAGGAATGGAGTGCGCCGACAGAGCGCAGCGGCGCCTGCTGGCACGGAGTCCCGGCTTTAGCCGGTCGGACGTCCGGCCGGCTAAAGCCGGGACTCCTTGCAAGAGCCGGTTCATCGGTAGCTCCCTGGATATTCTGCGCGCATTGCGCCCCTGGACAACGAAAGGATGTTAGGGCGCGTCGCTCCGCGCGCGCCCTACCTTCACGTTCATGGGAAGCCTACACGATTCGAGCATTGCGCATTGGGGCCATGAACGGCGGCGGCTGGCACGGAGTCCCGGCTTTAGCCGGCCGGACGTCCTGCCGCCTGAAGGCGGGACTCCGTGCAAGAGCCGGTTCGTGGAAAGCGCGTCAGCTTGAGGCGCGGACGACGAGAATCGGAATGGTGGCCTTGTGGCGCACTCGTTCGATGGTGCTGCCATAGATGATGTCGCCGATGAGCCGGTGGCCATGCGTGGTCATGGCGATGAGGTCGCATTGATCGGACTCGGCGCTGCGGAGGATTTCCGTTGGCGGATCGCCGAGGGCGAGCTTCACGGAAACTTCGAGGCCGGCGCCGCGGAGTCTTGCAGCGGTCGAATCCAGATATTCGCGGTCGGCTCTCATTTCCTCGGATTCGGCCAGTTTCAGTTTGTCGAAGTGGCGCGCGGCCCAGCCGTCGGCGACGTGGACGAGCAGGAGCTGTGACTTGCACAGCCGCGCGAGCTGCTCGACGTGCGGCAGCAGACTCTGGTCGGCGCGGCTGTTTTCGAGGGCGACGAGGATTTTGCGATACATGGGGCGTAAAGCGTAAAACGTGAAACGTAATCAGTCGCGGCCGGCGGCGAGATCATTCCATCCGCCCCAGGAGCGCGTCCAGGCGCGAGTTTTCCAACGATAGAACAAGTGCAGGCCAAGTCCCAGCCCTGCAACGCCGAGCACGCACTGCCAGAACAATGGCTGCCGCCAGAAGATAACGGCCAGAGTGAGGAACAAAGTCCATTTGGTGACGCGAAACCAGAGCGGCTGCGCCCGCCGCGAGAGGGCGACGCGGGACTCGCGGCGAAGGGTCGAGATCAAAGTGTTCATTGCGCGTGCAGGAGGGTCTTCTAGCTGCCAAACCATTTGACGGCTTGATCAAAGAGCAGCTTGGCGTTCAAGCCGGCGATCACGAGCGCCACAGTCCAAGCAGCGGCCTTGAGCCACGTCGGGTTCGCGAACTCGCCCATCTTGCGCCGGTCGCTGGTGAACATTACAAGCGGGATGACGGCGAAGCTGAGTTGGAGGCTGAGGATGACCTGGCTGAGGACCAACAGATTCGCGGTGCCGCTTTCGCCAGAGGCGGCGGTGACAATGACCGCGGGAATGATGGCGATGAGCCGCGTGATGAGCCGGCGCAGCCACGGGCGGAGACGGATGTTCAGGAATCCTTCCATCACGATCTGGCCAGCCAGCGTGCCGGTGAGCGTGGAGTTCTGGCCTGAGGCGAGCAGCGCGACGGCGAAGAGCGTGCTGGCGACGGTCACGCCGAGCACGGGGGAGAGGAGTTGATGGGCGTCCTGGATTTCCGCGACGTTGTGGCCCTTGCCGTAGAAGGTGGCTGCGGAGACGATGAGGATCGCGGCATTGATGAACAGCGCGAACATCAGCGCGGTGGTCGAGTCGATCGTGGCGAATTTGATCGCCTCGCGCTTGCCTTCAGGGGACTGCTCGTACTTGCGCGTCTGAACGATGCTCGAATGCAGGTAAAGGTTGTGCGGCATGACGGTCGCGCCGAGGATGCCAATGGCCACGTAGAGCATCTTGGGGTTCGTGACGACTTCAAACTTCGGCACAAAGCCGCCTAGCACCGCCGCCACGTTGGGTTTCGAGAAGATGATTTCCGCCAGGAAACATCCGCCGATGGTGAGGATGAGCGTGATGACCAGCGCTTCGATGAGCCGGAATCCTTTGTTCTGAAGATACATCACCGCCAGCACGTCCAGCGCGGTGATGCACACTCCGAGGACGAGCGGAATTTTGAAGAGCAGGTTCAGCGCGATGGCGGAGCCGATGACTTCGGCCAGATCGCATGCGCAGATGGCGACTTCGCAGAGCAACCAGAGCACAATGGCGACGGGCCGCGAGTAGTGGTCGCGGCACGCCTGCGCGAGGTCGCGGCCGGTCACGATGCCCAGCTTGGCGCAGAGCGACTGGAGCAAAATCGCCATGAGGTTCGAGATGAGGATTACCGAAAGCAGCGTGTAGCCGAACTGCGAGCCGCCCGCGAGGTCGGTAGCCCAGTTCCCGGGATCCATGTAGCCGACGGCAACGAGGTAGCCGGGGCCGGAGAAGGCGAGCATCTTGCGCCAGAAGCTCAGGTGCTTCGGCACGAGGATGGATTGGTGGACCTCGGGCAGGCTGGGCGCGGCGCTGTCGAGGCGCCACGGTTTTTCCGGGGCGGGGCGCGGTGTGGCAGAGGTGTTCATCATGAGCGCGGCCGGCTTCGAGCCGGGGTCGCAGCGTCATGACAGTAAGACCGGACAATGTTCTCGTCAATAAAAAAAGTTAGTTTGAACTAACTTATTGGTCGTGGTGCGCTTCGGAGTTGGCTTTTCCGTTACGCTAGCGTAATGGGTAGAAAAACGCCCCTTGACAGCACTGGAAAAATGCCGATGCTGATTCTGCTTGGTCGGCCCGTCTTTAGCGGCGGTCAACCGTCCTTGCTTGGGCCGCGCAAGCGGCCCTTCTCATCCTCTTACGATTCCCAGCCTGTCTCGTGGGGACGCTGCTCGATAACAGACCTTGGCTATCGTTTCGTCGAACATCTTGTCGATTCCATATTTGGAAATGTGTGCAACAGGTTTTGTCTCTCGCTTGAGCAAGGCAAAAGCCACGCAATCGGCTAACTGGATGAAGTAGGAACGGGCTGAAGATTTGAAAACAGGGTCTTCGATGATGCGTTCCGCAACGATATTCTGTGTCGTTTGGCCGGGCGCCCATTGCCCATATTTCGACGGAATTGGGTTGAATACACGCATCTTTCTGAGAGCACGAGTGATTTCCAATTCTCTCCCTTCGTCTGCGGCGATGATTGTCCTTGCCCGGTATAAATTGAGGCGCAGATCCAGTTCCTCGAATTCCTTCGGAGAAACCGCAGCTTGGGCCTTGGACGCCAATCCCCGCCGCAAAGGCAATTCGCGTCTCTCAAATTCCAGCATCGTTCTCTCAATCCGATTGATGAGCCGATCCCATGCTGTCATCTGTGGATCTGGATGCCTTTTGGGATCGAGGCAAATGTTGAAAACCAAAACCTTGGGAAGACTTGCGACAAGATCAAGCAGTCCGAAGAATATCCTTGAACGCAACCATTTGTTAATCACTCGGTCGCTGATTTTGCCTCTTCCTGCTACGAATTCACTCGCGTGAATTTCCTTACGCATGAAGATTCCGTGATCCTGTTTAAGCTGTTGTCGGTGTTCGCGAATGCGGTCGAAACATTCCTTCCATTCCGAGTGCCGAATGGCGATGGCCGACAGGCAGAACTTCTGACTGTCGTAAGATTCATCCACATAAAGAATCCGAACGGACATGCGCTGCCCAGGATTCTGACGTTGCGGTGTTTATCCGACAATGGTAAACGAGAGTTGCCACCGGCGGGCCGGCCTTCCGGCGTTTCACGCTGAACCAGTACAGTTCTGCGTTCCTGCTCCCGGCCGTTGAATCCACTCGTAAACCGGGGACACGCCGCGCTATGAAGCGGCTCGCGATTGGAAGCCGATCATGCGACCGACCGACATTCAGCCCATCGGCAATGAACTCGCCATCAAGTGGGACGATGGGAGCGAGAGCTTCATCCCGCTGGAGAAACTCCGCCGCCACTGTCCTTGCGCGGGCTGCAAGGGCGAGACGGACGTCATGGGCAACGTTTACAAGTCGCCCGACAAGCCGCTCACGCCGGCGGCGTTTCAGCTCTTGCGCTGCTCCATCGTCGGCGGTTACGCGGTGCAGCCGCTGTGGGCCGACGGGCATGGCACCGGGCTTTACTCGTTTGATTACCTGAAACGCGTGGCGGAGCTGTCTTGACCATGAGAGCTCCCCGGTGTGAGTCGACTGCCACGCCATGCCGCAACTCACAAGACACCGCCGAATCTTAAGAATGATCTGGGTTTGCCTCGGTCTCTATCTCCTGGCTGGCATAGGGGTGATGCTCCTGCAGCGAGGCATGATTTACCATCCAGGCACGGCGCCAGGGAGAGTCCTGTCGGAGATGGCCAAAGAGGATGGTTTCGAACCGTGGGAGAACGCCTCCGGCCAGCGCATTGGCTGGAAACGTTTGAACGGCGCCGGCCCGGCACGGGGCCGGGCATTGATTCTGCACGGCAACGCGGGCCACGCCCTGGACCGCGCCGATTATGCAAAGGCGTTGCAGCAGGCTACGGCGTTCGACGTATTTATTCTTGAGTATCCCGGCTATGGTGATCGGCCCGGCGCGCCCAGCCAGAAAACGTTGTGTGACGCCGCGGAGGAAGCCTTCGAGCTCCTGCGCGCCAATGGCCCGGTGCATTTGGTGGGCGAGTCGCTCGGCACGGGCGTGGCGGCGTATCTGGCGGGCGCCCATCCCGAGGCTGTCGGCGGTTTACTTTTATTCACGCCCTTCAACAACCTCGTGTCCGTCGCGCAATGTCACATGCCGATCTTTCCCGTGCGCTGGATGTTGTGGGACCGGTTTCCCTCGGACAGATTTCTCAAGTACTATCACGGACCGGTGGCGGTCATGCTGGCGGGCGACGACGAAGTCGTGCCGAACAAGTTCGGCCGGCGCCTGTTCGATGGCTATGGCGGTCCCAAGAAGCTTTGGGAAGCGCCCAACGCCGGGCACGCCGAGGTTCAAACTCAACCGCCCGAATTTTGGAAAGCGGTCGCCGCCTTTTGGGAATCCCCGCGCTGAGCCGCAACTTGAGCGCAAGAGGAAATGCGTCGAAGCGAGGCGACTGAACACTGATTACTGATTACTGATTACTCTCCCGCCATGCCGCGGCTCAGTCCTCCGAGAACAGGTATTCAAGGTCGGACTGCGACAGGCTCCTGGCAAAGCCCTCCTCGCCCAGCACGTCGGCGATGGCCTGGGCTTTGCGTTGCTGGAGTTCCCAGATTTTTTCCTCGACGGTGCCGGGGGCGATGAGCCGGTAGGCATGGACGGTGCGGGTCTGGCCGATGCGATGGCTGCGGTCGATGGCTTGCGCTTCGACGGCGGGGTTCCACCACGGATCGTAGAGGATCACGTAGCTGGCGTTGGTCAGGTTGAGGCCGGTGCCGGCGGCCCGCAGGCTCAGGAGGAAGACTGCGGCATTGCCGTCCTCCTGGAAGTTTTGCACGACCGTTTGGCGTTCCTTGGTCTCGCCGGTGAGCATGTGGGTCGAGATCTGGCGGACCTTGCACTCGGTTTCGAGGAGGCGAAGCATCTGCACGAATTGCGAGAAGAGGAGGACCTTCTGGCCTTCCTGGAGCAGCGGTTCGAGCAATTCAAATAGAGTGTCGGTCTTGCCGCTCAGGGAGTCGTTGCCGACGAGCTGCGGATGGCAGCAAATCTGGCGCAGGCGCGTGAGCGCGGCGAGCACGTGCATCTTGCTTTTCGCCAGGCCCTTTTCGGCGACCGCCTGCATCACCTGGTCGCGGCTGCGGCGCAGTTCGGCCAGGTAAAGCTTGCGCTGGGCCTCGTCCAGCTCGCAGTCGCGCCGGATTTCGATGCGCTCGGGAAGGTCCTTCGCAACTTGCGACTTGAGCCGGCGCAGCATGAGCGGGCGCAGCTTGGCGGACAGCCGGCGGCGGGCGATGCGCTGGGCGTCGACTCCTTCCTCCCCGTCGGCCTTCGGTTCGTAGGTCTGGGTGAAGTGTTCCTGCGAGCCGAGGTAATTGGGCTGAATGAAGTCGGTGATGCTCCAGAGGTCCATCAGCCGGTTCTCGAGCGGCGTCCCGGTGAGCGCCAGGCGCTGGCCGGACCGGAGTTGCTTGACGGATTTCGAGACTTGCGCCGTGGGATTTTTGATGAACTGCGCTTCATCGAGGATGACGGCGCTGAACGAGAACTTCTGCAAGTCCTCGAGGTCGCGGCGCAGGAGCGCATAGTTGGTGACGATGATGTCGTGCTGCGGAATTTGCTTGCGGAGGTTGTGCCGGGCGGCGCCGCTCTGGAGGACGAGCACTTTCATGTGCGGCGTGAAACGTTCGGATTCGCGGCGCCAGTTGTGCAGCACGCTGGCGGGGCAGATGACGAGGGCGGGGCGCGGGTTCTTTGGGTTGCGCGCTTTGAGCCAGGCCAGCCACGCGAGAGTTTGAAGCGTTTTGCCCAGGCCCATGTCGTCGGCGAGGATGCCGCCCAGTCTGGTGTCGGTGAGATGGCAGAGGAAATTGAAGCCTTCCTTCTGGTAGGGGCGCAGTTCGGCCTTGATGCCGGCGGGCAGTCCAAGATCGGGAATGCCTTCGAAGTCGGCCAGCTTTTGCTTGAGGGCTTTGGCCTCGGGACTGTCGGCAAACCGCTTCAGGCCGGCGTCGTCGAGGTGCGCGGCTTGTTCGAGGCCCAGTTTGACGGCGCCAGCGCCAAGTTCGTCGATGCCGAGGTCGGCCATCGCCTCATGAGCGTCCTGCACGGCCTTGGTATTCAACTCGACCCAGCCCGCGTCGGGCAGCTTCACGAAGCGGCTCGTGGCGACGGCCAGGCGAGCGAGGTCCGCGTTCGTGAGATTCATCCCTTCCTGCTCCCACTCGGTCGAGACACTGAACCAGTCGATGCCGCTGCCCTTGACGACGAGCATCGGCTTGAGCTGGCGCGGCGACAGGAACAGGCGTTGGAAGGCGGGGTTGCCGAGGTATTCGGCCTCGGCGGGCTTCTCGGGCCATGCGCGGGAAAGGGTGCCGAGGAAGTTCTCGTTGGCGTCGCCGATCCAGACGCCTTGCTCGGGTGTGAACCAGTCGAGCCGGCGCAACCATTGGACGGCGGCCTCCAGGCGGGGGTCTTCCAGCACCTCGGGCTTCTCGGGTTTCTTGCGCTCCGGCGCGTCGGCCAGCCATTCCTGTCCGGTCCAGTGCCACACGCTTTGATCGCGCTCGCTCAGTGCGAGCAGGCGCAGACGCACGGTGTCCTCGTTGAGCTCGAAGACGAACTGCGGCAGCGCGCTGTGCGTGAGGCAAAGCTGCTCCCAGTCCACGCCGTTGTCCGCGTGGTTTTTTCGAAGCTGCGTGCGGAAACGATGGCTGAGCTTGCGCACGGCGATGCTTGGGGTTTCCGACCAGAATTCGAGGAGCGAAGGGGGCGGGACATTGCGCAACAGGTAAAAGGTATTGCCCAGAAGCGCCAGCGCAGGACGGCCGGAAAAAAACTTGGCATCGCTCAGCGGATGCGCCCGCCCATCCGGAAGCTGGAGACGGTGGGTGAAGGAAAGCTCGCTCGAACCGTTTTCAAGGTGCGGGGAAAGCTCGATGATCTGGCCGTGAAAGCCGAGGTGCCCGCCATTCAGTTCCAGGCGCGGGCTGTGACCCCAGCGCGCCAGCCACTGGAGCAGGTCCAGGCCGGAAAGCGTCAGGCTCTCGCTGTCGGGGGCATCCTCGCCGAAAGCCTCGGTGAGCCACTGGATGAATTCCCAGTCCGGCGGCGGAAAAAGCTCCTGTTCGTGCGTGGCGCGCGTCGTCAGATCGATGACCTCCGACAACGGCCGGACTTTTTCCCCCGTGCGCGGGCGAAACAGGCTGAACCGCACCTTGAGCGCGTGCAAGGCGGGATGATCCTTGGCGGGTTGCACCGAACAGACGACGCGCAACGCGGCCCGGGGGCTGTCCAGGTGCGTCGGCGCGGGCGGGAACAGCCAGTGCTCCATTTCCGTCAGGCGTCTTTCCTCTTGCTCGGCCTGTTCGAGCTCGGCGAAGCGGGCCGGGTTGGCGTGCGGGAGCAGCTCGGTCGGCAGGGGGCGGTTGGCGCGGAGGAACAGCATCGCCACTTCCTCCAGCCGGGCGTTGCCCTGCGCGGCGACGACGCGCGGCCACCACTCCTGGCCGGCGAAGTCCCGCCGCGAAAGCGAGAGCTTCTCGAAGTAGTCTTCCAGCAACAGCCACGCCCGCTGCGAATCCGCGCAGCCGGCGAACAGTCGAAGCAGGTCCTCGCGCTCGGCGACGCGGGACTTCGAGTCGGCCAGCTCGCGGCGCAAGCCGGCCAGGGCGCCATAGGTGCGGGACAGGACAGCCTGGTGGGCGTCGTACTTGGTGGTGCTGGAGACACGAGGGGCACGTCCGTCTTTGCTTGCGCGTTTCGGCATGATCAAGAGTGCATTGAAATAGCGGCTCATCATCTCGCCAGAGAGGAGCCGCTATGGTCAATCAGAAACCGACAAAAATTTGGCTTCGATGGGATTCGTGCGCCCAAAATGCCTGTTGACTCGCCTTCGGCCTTTGATACCTTCACCGCTCCTGATTTTGGGTCTGTAATGAAAACCTATCTGCCGAAAGTCAATTTGGACCAGCGGAAGTGGCATGTCATCGACGCCGACGGCGCCGTGCTGGGCCGGCTGGCGGTCCAGGTCGCCGACCTTCTCCGGGGCCGCCACAAGCCCAGTTACACCCCGCACCTGGATGCGGGCGACTTCGTGGTCGTCGTCAACGCCGAAAAGGTCCGCGTGACCGGCAAGAAGGAAACGGGCAAAGTTTACATGACTTACTCCGGCTGGAAGGGCGGGGAAAAGCGCCGATCCGTCGCCCAAATTCGCGCCCGGCAGCCCGAAGAACTCATCCACCGCGCCGTGCGCGGCATGGTGCCCAAGAACCGCCTGGGCCGCGTGCTGCTGACCAAACTCAAAGTTTACCCGGGCGCGAAACACCCGCACTCCGCCCAGCAGCCCGAGCCGCTCAAGGCCGCCCACTGATTCCTTTCGATTTATGGCTGAGAAGACCAATGAATTCCTCGGGACGGGCCGTCGCAAGACCGCCGTCGCCCGCGTGCGCCTGGCAACGGGTTCGGGCAAAATCGTGATCAACAACCGGCCCTTCGAGAACTACTTCAATACCGAAGTGCTCCGGGGCATGGTCACCCAGCCCTTTACCGCCACGCAAAGCGCCAGCAAGTACGACACCCGCGTGAAGGTCGCCGGTGGCGGCCCCACCGGCCAGGCCGGCGCGGTGCGTCACGGCATCGCACGGGCGCTGCTGGTGGCCGACGCGGCGCTCCGGCCCACGCTCAAGGCCGCCGGCCTGCTCACGCGGGATCCG
>WNGA01001788.1_pt1 | contig 32937 bp, 27 predicted proteins | sample 5400061 | NCBI WGS metagenome assembly WNGA01 (sample SAMN13153366, study PRJNA577476) | soil metagenome | isolation source: 100 cm soil or saprolite under grassland replicate 2 | place: USA:California | collected 2016-06-15 | reverse complement strand
CGGGAAGGCGAAGAAGGTCGCGCTGACGGCCTGCATGCGGAAACTGCTGATCATTCTGAATGCGATAATGAAACATCGGACCCCGTGGCGCACTGAAATAGCTCAGTGCGCTTGACAGGAAAGACAGTTGCTCGCCCCTCTGAGGGAGAGGGCCAGGGTGAGGGGGCTTAGAGTCTGCACACCGTAGGGGAGGGTTTTACACCCTCCCGCTTTGCCAGAATCCACCTCAATGCCAACCCATTATCGCGAAGAATTAGGCTGACAAGACCTGCAGTGTTTGCCGCGCTCCAGAGAGCTGAAAATTTCTTGCTAAGTGCGGAACAAGCTTATAGGATTTCTCGCAACTCCAAAACTGATTGGTGGGGATAGGCCGATCAGTCTACTCATTAGTTAGGTGACGTGATGAGAGCAAGCATCCTCGCACTGCTGTGCCTGTTGTTGGTCCCGCTCGCGGCTGCCATGGCAGCGGACTGGTCCCAGTATGCGCCGGCGTCACTCGCCGACACGGTGTCCCGACACAGGCCAGCGCACGACAAGACGACGTTTTCCCCCGGGGTCCCAATCAGAGCCACGTTGCAGCACGCGGCCGCCGGACGAGAGGTGGGCAAGGCGAAGCGAGACTTCCTGGCAAAGTGGCTCCGGTCGGTCGGTCTGCCGAGCGAGCACCTGAGCCTTTTTCAGTATGAGGTCAAGTTCAAGGAGCGCGGTCGCGAGTTCTGGATACCAGCTCAGACCTTACTCGTGACAAGCTTGCGAGACGACGTGCAACTGCACGGTGTCGACGTGGATGCCTACGTGATGCTGATCGGCTTCCTCAACGGCGAGCCGGTGCTCCTCCTGAACCGCTTCGATGAACGCGAGCGACGCTAGCGCCTAACCACGCGCTGCAGCCGACGGGCGCTTCATAAGGAAATCGGGCGCGCCCGTGGCTGAGCGCGGACGTTCGGCGACAGACACAAATCACATGAGTGAGCATCGCATTCATCTTCTTGATCCTCTTGTCACTGCCTCGTCCCTTCGGTACACTGCGGCGAGCTAAGATTCCCCCCACCCTCACCCTCCCCCTCAGGTGGGGAGGGATGTTTTAAGAAGGAACGCTCATGGCTTTGAAGAAGGGGGACATCATCGACGAGTTCAAACGCTACCCGGACAGTTGCGGGCTCGTCGTCAAAGTGATGCACGGGGGGGAGGGCTTCCAGAAGATCGTCTGCTGCGGCCACGAGCTGACGGAAGCGGACGTGGTGCCCGCCCGTCTCAACAAGTTCGGCCGCAAGCTCAGCCCCAAGGGCGTCGGCTACATCATTGACGAGAAGAAGAGCCATCCCAACGCATGTGGCCTGCGCCTGATGGTCATGGACGGAGGCCAGGGGCTGCAACGCATGGAATGCTGCGGCCACACGCTCACCCTGGCCGACGAAAAGGAGTTGCTCACCTTGGGGTTCGGGAACCTCCGAAAGGCTGAGCCTGCGGACGAGCCGGAGGGACCGGCAGGCCCGACGGGTACGACCTAGCCGTAGGGGCACAGCGCGCCGTGCCCTACCGATAGTCAGACCAGAACAATTTTCAGTTGTTTTGCATGAAACTCCAGGACGGACATCGCCTGATGTATCCGCTGCAGGCGCTGGTTGCGCGCGCGCAGGGCTTCTTGATTGCTGAGGTCCACCCCTCCCGAGCGGATGGTCGTCTGCAGTTTGTGAAGGTGCATGTGGAGGTCCTTGAACGAGGACGCGTCAAGTTTCTTCAGCACCAGGGGATTCAACGCGATATAGCCCTCCATGATGTCCTTGGCCATCATGGCGAAGCTCCGCCCGCCGCTACCCCCTCCCCCCGTTACGACAGCCATACCTTTCCCTACATCAGCTCGCGTCGCACGCTGATCGGCGTCCTCGCCCTGAGGGCTTCCTGATAAGCCATCAGCGCCCGCTGCTGTTTTTGGCTCAGCACGGCCTGGATCGCGCGGTCGGTCTGCGCGCTGTCCTGCATCGGCACGGCCGGCGTCGGCTGGCTGGCCAGGATCGCCTGGGCCATGGCCAGTTCATCCGCGGTCGGGGCCACCGACTCGCGGACCAACATCCGCGCCTTCTCCCGCATCAACTCGGCCTGCTGGGCGGCTTCGAACTGCTCCGGCGTGAGCCGGTTCTGGACCAGGACGCGCTTGTAGAGCTCCGGGTCGAACTGACCGTTGTGCTGGAACGCGGGAACCTTCACGATCGAGTCCCGCAGCTCGTTGACCGTCACGACGACGCCCATCTCGCGCGCGACCTGCGACCACAGACGGCTTTCGATGAGCTGGTCGATCACCTGCTGCTTGAGCTGGTCCTCCGGGATGTCGGTGGAGATCACCCCTTCCTGTTTCAGATAGCGATACCGTTCGGCCAGCCTCTGATGGGCCTGGAGATACTCGGTGCGCGACACCTTGTCGCCCCCTACACTGACGATGCTGTCTTCCTTGTTCTCCTCAAACCCCCACCATCCCATCGTGACCACGAAGACAGCCGCGATCAGGAACATGAGGGTCCGATAGAACCAGGGGCGCTCGATCGCGCTTTCCCGGATGACTTTCAGCAAGGTTCCCTCTCCAGAACAGGGCAAATTTATTGTACGCAACCGTGGTCGCCGACGCAATGACACTCAACTATTTGTTCTCCTTGGCGTTTTCTGTTACAATCCCTACCCTGACCGTGGGAGCAGGATTCGTGCCGGACACGGGGGGCATTCTCGCACAGGAACAGGACCACGCACCCGCCCGTGTCTTTCCCAAGGCAACAGTTTTGCATCGTTTCATCGCGAAGTCGTTGGACCTGTTGATCGTGTTGGGAGTAGGGGAATTGGCACCGCCGTACGGGTTCTGGGTAGCCCTCTGGTACGTCCTGGTGGCAGACGGCTTTTCCGGACGCAGCATCGGGAAACGTCTCATCGGGCTACAGGCCTGGGTGCCTGAATTGCATGCGCCGGCCGGTTTCAGGGACTCGATCATCCGGAACGTCCCCCTTGCCGTCGGCTATGCGGCCTTCCAGATCCCGTTTGTGGGCTGGCTCGGGGCCGCCGCGGTCTTGGGCATCGAGTCCCTCCTGATCATCGGCAACGAGCGGGGCCTGCGGATCGGCGACGAGCTGGCCCATACGCAGGTGGTGGATGAGCAGATCTTCGATGTCGAGTCCCTATCGTAAAGGAGGAGCAACGTGAGCCTCGTCTCAGACATCTTCGGGTGGTTCTCCAATGACTTGGCCATCGACCTCGGCACCGCCACCACGCTGGTGTACGTGCGCGGGCGCGGCATCGTGCTCAACGAGCCGTCGGTGGTGGCCATTGAGAAGAAGACCGAAAAGGTGTTGGCCGTCGGCACCGAGGCCAAGAAGATGCTGGGCCGCACTCCCGGCAACATTATGGCCATCCGGCCGATGAAAGAGGGCGTGATCGCCGACTTCGAGATGGCCGAAAAGATGCTCCGGCACTTCATCACGAAGGCGCACAACCGCAGCACCTTCGTGCGGCCGCGGATCATCATCGGCGTGCCCTCGCGGATCACCCAGGTGGAGCAGCGAGCGGTGCGTGATTCGGCGGAGCTGGCCGGCGCTCGAGAGGTCTACCTGATCGAAGAGCCCGTCGCCGCGGCCATCGGCGCCGGCCTGCCCATCACGGAGCCCTCGGGCAACATGGTGGTGGACATCGGCGGCGGCACCACCGACATCGCCGTTCTCTCGCTGGGCGGGATCGTCTACAGCGAATCAGTGAAGGTGGCGGGCGACCGCATGGACGACGCAATCATGAACTACGTGAAGAAGAAGTACAACCTCCTCATCGGCGATCACATGGCCGAGCGGGTCAAGGTGGAGATCGGGTCCGCCTATCCGTTTGCGGAGAAGAAAACCATGATGGTGAAAGGGCGCGACCTGATCTCCGGCATTCCCCGGACGCTTGTCATCGACGATTCGGAGATCCGGGAGGCCCTCTACGAGCCGATTAGCACGATCGTGAACGCCATCAAGGTGGCCCTCGAGAACACGCCGCCCGAACTGGCCGGCGACATCATCGACTGCGGGATCGTGTTGACGGGCGGGGGGTCCATGCTCTGGGGGATGGACACGCGCCTGCGGGAGGAAACGGGCTTGCCGATCATTACGGTGGACGACCCCCTCACCTCCGTGGTGTTGGGCGTCGGGAAGATCCTCGAAGAACTCGATCTGCTGCGCAAAGTGAGCGTGATGTCCCAATACAGCAGTTCGCGGTAACGGGTGGCCCTGCCGGTGACATGATCTCGTTGCAATCGATCGCGGGAGGGAAGCGGGCTGTCCTCCTGTTGCTCGTCTTTCTGGCGGTCGGGCTGCTCCTCCTGCCGGAATCCCGCCAAGAGTCCCTCATGGTAATCGGCCGGCCCATGGCCGCCGTCATCGCCGTGCCGCTCCGCGTCATGGAGGCGGCCAACCAGACGATCGACACGACCGTGAACCGGTACTGGGCGCTGCAGCACAGGCGGGAGGAGAACCGGGCCCTCCGGCAACATATCGCACGCCTGCAGGAAGAGAACACGCGCCTACGGGAAACGGCCGTGGCGGCCACCCGGCTGCGCGACCTGCTCGAGCTTCAGGAGCAACTGCCCTATCCCACCGTCGCCGCCCAGGTGATTGGCCGGGACCCCACGAACTGGTACCGCAGCATCGTCATCAACAAGGGCCGCAAGGACGGCCTAGCCGCCGATATGGGCGTGGTGACGCCGGCGGGCGCGGTCGGCCGCATCGTGAAAGCCTACGACCGCTTCGCCATCGTGCTGCTCCTCAACGACCTGAACAACGCAGTCACAGGGCTGGTGCAGCGTACGCGGGACGAGGGCATTGTGGAAGGCACGGAGAAGGGGCTCGCACAGATCAAGTACCTGCCCCTGCTCTCGACCGTGAAGGTCGGCGACCAGGTCGTCACGTCCGGCCTGGCGGGCGGGTTCCCGCGCGGTCTGCCGATCGGCACCATCACCAAGATCGAGCGGCGCGAGGCGGAGCTGTTCCTTTCTGCCGAGATCGCGCCGGACGCGGACTTCACGAAGATCGAGGAGGTGCTCGTCATCACAGCCCCGCGGGAGAGTGCGCAGCTCCCCGCCAACCCGTTCTCCTTCCAGCCAGCGGTCCCGGTCAAGCCCGCAGGAGAGACTCGATGAAGGTCCTTGGCTACGCCGCGCTGATCCTGCTCCTCGTCCCGCTCCAAGTCGTCCTCGTCGACCGGATCAGTCTCTTCGACATCCGCCCCGACCTGGCGCTCGTGGCCGTCTGCCTGATCGGCCTGTACCGCGGTGAGATGGACGCGCTGCTGGCGGGAATCGCGATGGGATTCGCCCAGGACTTGTTCTCCGGCGGCGGACAGTGGAGCAACCTGTGCCTCAAGCCGATCCTCGGCCTGATCGCCGGGCTCGCCAGCCGCAACCTGGTCAACCTGACCTGGCTCTTCGCCTTCGGCCTGATCTTGTGCCTGTCGGTCCTCTCCGGCACAGTCATGTACCTACTGAAAGCCTATACGGGCCCCGGCGCGAGCTTCTTCCTCGCGGCCAGTGGCATCATCCTGCCCCAGGCCTGCTACGATTCGCTCGTGGGCCTCGCCCTGTTCAAGCTCCTGCAGCGCGGGCGGGCATCCCGCACGCCGCAGAGCGCGCTCAGCTATGAGTAAGTTCACCACCCAGCACGAGGACTTCAGAAACCTGCAACGCCGGCTGTTGTACCTGCGCACCGGCCTGCTGCTCTGCCTGCTGCTGCTCTCAGCACGTCTCTGGTACCTGCAGGTCGTCCAGGGCACCTATTACCACGAGCTCGCCGAACAGAACCGGGTCCGCACGGTGGACCTCAAGCCGGCCCGCGGGCTGATCTTCGACCGCCACGGCGAGTTGCTGGCCAACAACGTCCCCAGCTTCAACCTGTACCTCACCGTCGAGGACATCCGGGATCGGGAGGGCTTGGCTGCCGAGCTCGAGGACCTGATCGGGCTACCCCGCGTCGAGACCATGAAGCGGCTGATCCAGCAGGCCAAGTCATATGTCCCGATCCTGCTCAAATCAGGCCTGACCCTGCGCGAGGCCGCCCTCCTCGAAGGCCACCGGCTGGAGCTCACGGGCCTGCGGGTCCAGGCGGAGTCCCAACGGAACTACGTCCATGGACCCCTGGGGAGCCACCTCCTGGGCTACGTCGGCGAGGTGTCGCCCGAGCAGCAGGAGGAGCCGGACTTCGCGGGTCTGGTCCAGGGCAGCATCGTCGGCAAGGCCGGCGTCGAGAATACCTACGACCGCATGCTCCGGGGAAAGCCCGGCGAGAAGACCATCGAGGTGGACGCGCGGGGCAACGAGCGGAAGACCGTGGCGGTGGTCGAACAGACTCCGGGTGAGGACCTCTACCTGAGCCTGGACCTGCGCCTCCAGCGCTTCGCCGAATCACTCCTGGGCGCCGAAGCCGGCGCGGTCGTCGCGCTGGATCCCCGGAATGGCGATGTGCTGGTGATGGCCAGCAGCCCGGCCTACGACCCCAATGTCCTCTCGCGTGGGCTCACGCCTGCGCTGTGGGAGCAGATCGCGTCGGATACGCGCCACCCGCTGACCAACCGGGCCCTGCAAGGCCAGTATCCGCCCGGCTCCACGTTCAAGATCATGGTCGCCTCCGCCGCGCTCGAATCGGACAAGTGGTCCGCCGACACTCAGGTCCGCTGCACCGGCGTGTTCCCCTTCTCCAGGAGCCACGTGTTCAAGGACTGGAAGAGGGGCGGACACGGCGTGATGGACATGTACCACGCTCTGGTCCACTCGTGCGACGTCTACTTCTACAACGTCGGCCATCGCCTCGGCATCGACACGATCGCCGAGACCGCGCGCCTGTTCGGCCTGGGGCAACCCACCGGCGTCGATCTGCCGTCTGAGCGCGTCGGGGTCGTACCCTCCACCGAATGGAAGCAGCGTGTGCGGAAAGAGCAGTGGTACCCCGGCGAGACCATCTCCGCCTCCATTGGGCAGGGCTACATCACCGTCACACCGCTCCAGATGGCCGTCGCGATCGGGGCCGTCTCCAACGGAGGGATGCTCTACCGGCCGCGGCTGGTCCGGGCCGTCCGGGAGCGGGCGACCGGGCGGCTCCAGGAGTATCCGTCGGTGGAACGCGGGCCAGTGCCGCTGCACGAGAGCACGCTCCATCTCCTGCAGGACGCACTGCGGGAGGTCGTCCTGCACGGCACCGGCGGCCGGGCGCGCTCCCAGCTCGTCTCGATCGCCGGCAAGACAGGGACGGCGCAGACGGTGGGCGCGCGGGCCAGCCAGGCGAGCACCGACGAGGAGGGCATTCCCAAGCAGCTCCGCGACCACGCCTGGTTCGTGGCCTACGCGCCGGCCGAAGACCCCAAGATCGCGGTCGCCGTCCTCGTGGAGAACACCGGCCACGGCGGCACGTACGCCGCGCCGATCGCCAAGGCCCTGATCGAAGAATACTGGAAGGACTCGGACGTCGATGATCGACACCAGATCGCCGGACAGTTTTGAGTGGCGGTTCGTTCTCGTGGCGCTGGGGATCCTCGCGCTGGGCGTGATCTCCATCTACAGCGTTTCCCCAAGCACGACGCCCAAGGGCCAGACCCCCCTCTATGCCAAACAGCTGACCTGGATCCTGATCGGCCTCGTGGCGTTCCTGGCGGCCGTCGCCATCGACTACCACAAGCTCGCCCGTCACGCTTACATCCTCTACGGGTTCACCCTGGTCCTCCTGGCGCTCGTCCTGGTCACAGGCCGCGTCAGCCGCGGTGCCCAGCGCTGGTTCGCCGTGGGGCCTGTCGTCTTCCAGCCGTCGGAAGTGTCCAAGCTGGTGCTGGTCCTCGTGCTCTCGAAGTACTTCGCCGACGTGCAGCGCTTCGGCTGGATCCAGCGTGTGATCGTGCCTGGCCTGATCACCCTCCCTGGGCTCCTCTTGATCCTGAAGCAGCCGGACCTGGGCACCGCGATGAGCTTTACCTTCATCTTCGTCACAATGGTCCTGGTCGGCGGGCTGCACGCGAAAGCGCTCGGCCTCGGCGTGCTCTTCACGTCTATGCTGTTTCCCTTCGCCTGGGAGCTCATCTGGACGTCGCTGCACGACTACCAGCGCGAGCGAATCCTGACATTCTGGGACCCCACGACGGACCCGGGCGGCAGGGGGTATCACGCCCTGCAGTCCCGGATCGCGATCGGGTCGGGTGGCCTGTTCGGCAAGGGCCTCGACGAGGCCACGCAGAGCCGGCTCAAGTTCCTGCCCGAAGGCCATACGGACTTCGTCTTCGCGGTGTTCGCCGAGCAGTGGGGCTTCATCGGAGTCCTCGTGCTCTTCGTGCTCTTCGCGACCCTGATCTTCCTGGCCTCGGAGATCGCCTGGAAGGCCAAGGACCCGCTGGGGCTGCTCTTGGCGACCGGTATTCTGTCGATGGTGGGCTTCTGCCTGATGGTCAACGTTGGGATGACGATGGGGATCTTCCCGATCGTCGGCATCCCGCTCCCGCTGATGAGCTACGGCGGGACCACCACCGTGACCTCCATGGCGGCCCTGGGGCTCTTGCTGAATGTGAAACGACGTCGGTTGACACTGTTCTATTAAAATTGCTTAAACCTTTTGACGGCAGGGGGGTCTAACAGAACATGGTTGACGACATAAGCGCCGACCGCACCAGTTACACCCGCCGGCCAAGGAGTGGGTATGGGGTTAGAGATCATCATCAATGTCGCGCGGGAGGAAACCCGCGTGGCAGTCCTCGATCGAAAGGTCCTGACGGACCTCTACATCGATCGGGTCAAGCACCGGGACTACGTCGGCAACGTCTATAAGGGCAAGGTCGTCAAAGTCCTGCCCGGTCTGCAAGCCGCCTTCATTGACATCGGCCAGGACAAGGCGGCGTTCATGCACGTCTCCGAGCTCACCGGCGGGATCGGCGCGGACGAGACACTCCTGGAGCTAGACGACAAGGCCGCCGAAGTCCCGAAGCCCAAGCGTCATACGTCGAAACCCATCGAGGAGCTCCTGGAAGAGGGCCAGGAGCTCGTGGTCCAAGTAATCAAGGGACCGATTGGCACCAAGGGTTCGCGGGTGACCTCGTACATCTCGCTGCCCGGCCGCTACCTGGTCTTCCTGCCGCACGTCGACCACATCGGCATCTCGCGCCGGATCGAGAAGGACGAAGAGCGCGCTCGCCTGAAGCAACTCATGCTGAAGCTCCGCAAGCCGGGGTCCGGCTACATCGTCCGGACGGTCAGCGAGGGGGTGACGGACGATGAGCTCCGCTCGGACGTCGAATTCCTCCAGGCCACGTGGGAGGAGATTCAGGAGAAGAAGACACGCCTGAAGGCGCCGGCCCTGCTGCACAACGACCTGGACCTGGTCTTCCGGACCGTCCGCGACCACTTCACGAAGGAGGTCCAGCACCTGTGGGTGGACTCGAAGCCCGACTACGAGGCCATCCGGGAGTTCGTGGGCCGCTACCTGCCCGAATTGCTGCCGCGCATCCACCTCTACACCAAGGATGAACCGATCTTCGACCATTTCGACCTCGAATCCGAGATCGCCAAGGCCACCGCCCGCAAGGTGTGGCTCAAGTCGGGCGGGCACATCGTGATCGATCACACGGAGGCGATGACCGTCATCGACGTCAACACGGGCCGCTTCGTCGGCAAACGGGACCTTGAGGAGACGATCACGAAGACCAACCTGGAGGCCGTGAAGGAGATCTCCTACCAGCTCAAGCTGCGGAGCATCGGGGGGATCATCATCATCGACTTCATCGACATGGAGCGCGAGCGCAACCGGGAGAAGGTCTTCCAGGCGCTCAACGACGCGCTGGCCACCGACAAGGCCCGGACACGCATCCTGCGCATCTCGGAGCTGGGCCTGGTGGAGATGTCGCGCGAGCGCGTGCGGGAGGATCTCTACCGCGCCCTCTCCGAGCCCTGCCACTACTGCGAGGGCCGCGCCTACACCAAGGATCCGACCACCGTCTGCTACGAGCTGTTCCGCGACATCCGGCGTCTGGAGCCTCTGTCTGACGAGCGCACCGTGGTCATCGGCGCCCATCCCAGCGTCGCCTCGATGCTGACGGACGAGGAAGCCGGGACCATCGCCGACCTCGAGCGGGATCGGAAGGTCAAGGTCGTCGTCAAGCCCGATCCGACCCTGCACATCGAGCAGTACGATATTGTGATGATCTGACCACCGCACTTGACGGAACACCGGAGCCTTGGATATTTTGAAGATGTAGTCCTGCGCGGCACCCTCGCAATTCGGTAGCAACCCAGGACACAGACTCGACGTATGAAACCGAGCGGACCAACAGTTCTGCCAGGGAAAGGCGTTGCCACTCTCGACCTCGCGGACGAGCATTATCCGGCGTGGCTGCGCGCGATCCCCGATCCGCCGCCAGTCCTCTACTGCGACGGCTCTCTGGAGCCGGGCGACCGGCAGGCGGTGGCAATCGTGGGCTCTCGCCAGGCGACACCCTACGGGCTCCGCGTCACCGACGCCCTCGCCCGTGAGTTGAGCCGGCTGGGGTTCACGATCGTGAGCGGGTTTGCGCGTGGCATCGACGCGGCCGCCCACCGTGCGGCCCTGGCGTCGGGTGGACGGACAGTCGCCGTATTGGGGTGCGGGCTGGACGTGGACTACCCGTCCGGACACGCGTCCCTGCGCACCGAGATCGCGGGGAGCGGCGCCGTGCTCACGGAGTTCGCGCCCGGTACGGCGCCGTTCGCAACGAACTTCCCGCGCCGGAACCGGATCATCAGCGGACTGGCGCTGGGCGTCGTCGTGGTCGAGGCCGCGGAGGATAGTGGCTCGCTGATCACCGCGCGACTCGCGCTGGAGCAGGGCCGCGAGGTCTTCGCCGTGCCGGGCCCCATCGACGCCCCGACGAGCCGAGGCCCGCACGGCCTGCTGAAGCAGGGCGCGAAGCTGGTGGAGACGGTGAACGACATCGTGGAGGAGTTGCTGCCGCAATTGGAAACAATGAGAACGCCACTCAGCCAAGACTTCGTGGCTACGGGCGCTGGCGGGCGACGCCCGTTCGCCCCTAAACCACCGGATCTCTCACCAGAGGAACAGGTCGTGTTCAGGGTGATAGGCCGCGAGCCGCTCCACCTAGACGATCTCACAGAGCAAAGCCGCCTGTCGGCTGCCGAAGTGGCGCGGATCCTTCTCGGTTTGGAATTGAAAGCGCTGGTCCACCAGTTGCCAGGTCAGCAGTACTGTCTCAAAAAGTGATGAGATAGCAGATGTTGGCTGTTGCACGTTTAACGATTAACGTATAACGATTACACGATTAACGAGGTTTCATGTCCAAGTCGCTAATCATCGTCGAGTCGCCGACCAAGGCCCGGACCATCTCCAAGTACCTGGGCCGCGGCTACGCCGTCATGGCCTCCGTCGGCCATGTGAAGGACCTCCCCGAGAACAAGCTGGGCGTGGACATCCTGCGCAACTTCACGCCGCAGTACGTGACCATCAAGGGCAAGGCCCAGGTCCTCGCCGAAATCAAGAAGAAGGCGAAGGAGGCCGACAAGGTGTACCTCGCGCCCGATCCCGACCGGGAAGGGGAAGCCATCGCCTGGCACATCGCCCAAGAGATTGATGGGAAGGCGATTGACGGCAAGGCGAAAGGCAAAGCCCGAAAGGTTTTCCGGGTCCTCTTCAACGAGATCACAGAGTCAGCCATCAAGCGCGCTCTGCTGTCCCCCGGGCAGATCGACATGAACCTGGTCAACGCCCAACAGGCCCGGCGCGTGCTCGATCGCATCGTCGGCTACCAGGGCAGCCAGTTGCTGTGGAAGAAGGTCCGCCGGGGCCTCAGCATGGGCCGCGTGCAGTCGGTGGCCGTCAAGTTGATCTGCGAGCGCGAGCGTGAGCGCGAGGCCTTCCGCTCGGAGGAGTACTGGACCATTACGGCGACGCTGGCCGGGAAGCACCCGCCGCCCTTCGAGGCCAAGCTCCATAGCGTCAACGGCCAAGAGGCGAACATCCGTACGGCCCAGGAGGCCGAGCGCATCGTGGCGGCGGTCCGGGACAAGACCTTCGTCGTGCAAGTCATCGAGCGCAAGGAGAAGAAGCGCAATCCAGTGGCGCCCTTCATCACGAGCCGACTCCAGCAGGAGGCGGCGCGCAAGCTGCGCTTCAGCCCCAAGAAGACCATGACCTTGGCCCAGCAGCTCTACGAGGGCATGGACATCGGCAAGGAGGGGCCACTCGGGTTGATCACCTACATGCGCACCGACTCCACCAGGATCGCCAGCGAGGCGGCCGAGGAAGCCCGGCAGGTCATCCGTGAGCGGTTCGGGGCCCAGTACCTCCCGAGCACACCCAATGTCTACAAGACCCAGAAGGCCGCCCAGGAAGCCCACGAGGCGATCCGGCCGACATCGGCCCGCCGCGATCCCGAGTCCATCCGGCCGTACCTGGACCGCGACCACTACCAACTCTACAAGCTGATCTGGAACCGCTTCCTCGCCTCACAGATGGCCCCGGCGCTGCTGGAAGTCACCCGCGTGGACTGCGCGCCCGAACACACGCCGGCTGCCTACGTGTTCCGGGCGACGGGGACCGTCATCAAGTTTGCCGGCCATCTGGCTGTGTACCAGGAAGGCAAGGACACCGAGCTTGCCGCGCTGGCGCGCAAGGCCGAGCGGGCGACCGAAGAGGAGGAAGAGGCCGAGCGGCAGTTGCCGGTCCTCGCCGAAGGGGAGCGCCTGCGCCTCGTCGCGCAGGAAGGGCAGGCCGCGCCGGGCCTCACACCGAAGCAGCACTTCACCCAGCCGCCGCCCCGGTACAACGAGGCCCTGCTCATCCGCGAGCTGGAGGAGAAAGGGATCGGCCGGCCCTCGACCTACGCGAGTATCATTTCCACGATCCAGGATCGCCGGTACGTCGAGAAGGCGGAGGGCCGCTTCGTGCCGACGGAGACCGGCATCACCGTGAATGACTTCCTCGTCAAAGGGTTTCCAGAAATCCTCAATGTGGACTTCACGTCGCTGATGGAGAAGGAGCTGGACGAGGTCGAGGAGGGCCAGAAGCCCTGGGTGACCGCGGTGCGCGATTTCTACCTGCCGTTCAGCAAGGACATTGAAAAAGCCAAGCGCCTCCCCGGCCCAAAGGACACGGTCCAGCCGCCGACGAACATCCCCTGCGAGAAGTGTGGTCGGATGATGGTGATCAAGTGGGGCCGGAACGGGAAGTTCCTGGCCTGCCCTGGCTACAAGGAGGACTCGCCCTGCAAGAACACCCAAAACTTCGAGAAGCTGCCCGACGGCACCATCAAGATCGTCGCGAAACAGGACACGACGACCGATGAGAAGTGCGAGAAGTGCGGCTCGCCGATGGTGATCAAGACCGGCCGGTTCGGCAAGTTCCTCGCCTGCTCGGCCTACCCGGCCTGCAAGACCACGAAGGCCATTCCGCTGGGCGTCAAGTGCCCCAAGGACGGCGGCGACCTCACGCAGAAGCGCAGCAAGAAGGGCCGCACGTTCTACGCCTGCACGAACTACCCCAAGTGCGACTTCGCCCTCTGGGACCGGCCCGTGGCGAAGCCCTGCCCGCAATGCCACGCGCCGTTCCTGGTGGAAAAATACTCCAAGCAGACTGGCACCAGCCTTGTCTGCCGCAACGACGAGTGCGGCTACAAGGAATAGTGTGCTAGAATTTCTCCACCATATATCCCTCTCCCCTGGAGGGAGAGGGGAGGGTGAGGGGGTCCTCAAGGCAAATGCGCGAGGATATCGTCATCATCGGCGGGGGCCTGGCCGGTTCGGAGGCAGCCTGGCAGGCAGCGAACCGCGGCGCCAAGGTCACCCTCTACGAGATGCGTCCCAAAGAGCAGACGGCCGCGCACAAGACCGGCTATCTGGCCGAACTAGTCTGCTCCAACTCGCTCGGCTCCGGCGAGCTGCAGAGCGCCCCCGGCCTCCTCAAGGAGGAGATGCGCCGGCTGGGCTCCCTCATTATTAAGGTCGCGAACGACGTGCGGGTGCCGGCGGGCGCCGCTCTGGCCGTCGACCGCGACCTCTTCGCGCAGAAGATCACGCAGGCCCTCGAGGGCCACCCGAACATCCGCATCCTGCGCGAGCCGGTGTCGGAGGTCCCGCCCGACTGCCTGGCGATCGTGGCCACGGGACCCCTGACCTCCGACGCGCTGGCCGAGCACCTCAAGCGCCTGACGAACGCGACGCACTTGTACTTCTACGACTCGATCTCGCCGATCGTGGACGCCGACAGTATCGACATGAGCAAGGTCTTCAAGGCGTCGCGCTACAACAAGGGCGACGCGGACTACCTCAATTGCCCGATGACGGAGGCCGAATACGACGCGTTCCACCAGGCAATGCTGGTGGCCGAGAAGGTGGTCCCCAAGGAGTTCGAGAAGATTCCGTATTTCGAAGGCTGCATCCCCATCGAGGTCATGGCCGAGCGCGGCCGCGACACCATGATGTTCGGGCCGATGAAGCCGGTAGGCCTCGTGGACCCGCGGACGAACGCGCGCCCCTACGCCGTGGTGCAACTGCGGATGGAAAACCGGCACGGCACCTGCTACAACCTGGTCGGGTTCCAGACCAAGCTCACGTACGGCGCCCAGAAGCGCGTCTTCCGGATGATCCCCGGCCTGGAGAATGCCGAGTTTCTGCGTTACGGCAGCGTCCACCGAAACACCTTCGTCAACGCGCCAACGCTGCTCCGGGACACGCTGCAATTGAAGAGCGCCGGCCGGATCTTTCTGGCGGGCCAGCTCGTCGGGGTCGAAGGCTACACCGAGGCTGCCGCCACCGGCGGGCTGGCCGGCATCAACGCCGTCCGCGGCCTGCAGGGCCAAAAGCTCGTGGTCCCGCCGGAGACGACCTCGCACGGCGCGCTGCTCAAGTACATCACGACCAGCGACTCGCGGCACTTTCAGCCGATGAACACCAACTACGGCCTCTTTCCGCCTCTTCCCACCCGCATCCGCGACAAGCAGGAGCGGCAACGCCGGGTCGGACAGCGCGCCTTGGAGGACTTTGCCGCATGGATGCAGCGGTCCGGTCTTTCCTGACGTACCTCCAGGTCGAGCGGGGCGCGTCCCCGCACACGCTGCGCAACTACGAAGGCGACCTGCGCCAGTTCCTGGCGTTCCTCCAAACGGCGCACAACGGATCGCTGCCCGTGCCCACGGCGGTCGACGCCTATGGGGTGCGGGGCTTCCTGGCCGCGCGCGCCGGGGTGGGAGACGCGAAAAGTTCCCTCGGGCGCAAGCTGGCGGCCATCCGGAGCCTCTTCAAGTACCTCGCGCGGGAAGGGGTCGTGCCGCACAGTCCGGCGGCGGCCGTGGTCACGCCGAAGCAGGAGCACAAGCTCCCCCTCGTCCTGACGGCCGACGACGCCCAGCGCCTCATGGACGACCCCGGCTCCAACGAGCCACGCTCGTTGCGCGACCAGGCGCTGCTGGAAGTGCTCTACTCGGCGGGCGTGCGAGTGGCCGAGTTGGTGGGCCTGAACGTCGAGGACGTGGACCTGGACACGGGGACCGCCACCGTGATGGGCAAGGGCCGTAAGGAACGGGTCGTGCTGCTGGGGATGAAGGCTGTCGAGGCGCTAAGGGCGTACGTTGGTGAAGAAGGAGCGATGGGGGGACCGTTGTTTCGCAATCGGCGCGGCGGGCGGCTGACGGCCCGCAGCGTGGAGCGGATCGTCGCAACGGCGTGCCAGGCCCTCGAGAACTTCCCGACGATCACGCCGCACACGCTCCGCCATTCCTTCGCGACCCACCTCCTGGACGGCGGCGCGGACCTGCGCGCGATCCAGGAGCTGCTCGGCCATGCCTCGCTGGCCACGACCCAGCGCTACACGCACGTGGCGCTCGACCGTCTGATGGAGGCCTACGACAAGGCGCACCCGCGGGCGCATGACAAGGAGTGACCCCATGATCTTCCGCTCTACCACAATCCTGTGCTTGCGCAAGGACCGCCATGTCGCGATGGGCTCCGACGGCCAGGTGACGCACGGCACCACGATCATGAAGCAGAACGCGAAAAAGCTGCGGCGCATGTATAATGACACTGTGCTGGCGGGGTTCGCGGGCGCCACGGCCGACGCCTTCACGCTGTTCGAGAAATTCGAGGGCAAGCTGCAGGAGTACCGGGGCAACCTCACGCGGGCGGCCGTGGAACTCGCGAAGGACTGGCGGATGGACCGGGCGTTGCGCCGGCTGGAAGCGCTGCTGGCCATCGCCGACCGGGAGCACTCGCTGATCGTCTCCGGGACCGGCGACGTGATCGAGCCGGAAGACGGCATCCTGGCCATCGGCTCGGGCGGCCCCTATGCGCTCGCGGCCGCGCGCGCGCTGCTCCGCTACTCAACGCTTGACGCGCGGGCGGTCGTGGAGGAATCCATGAAGATCGCCGGCGGCATCGACATCTATACGAACCTGGAGATCACGCTGGAGGAACTGAAGGGATAATGATCGAATGTAGGGGCGGGCTTGACGCCCGCCCTGGCGGGAGGGGATGAACCCCTCCCCTACGAAACCTATGGATGACAAAACGGTACCGAGCCTCGACAGCCTGACCCCGCGTCAGATCGTGGAAGAGCTGGACCGCTACGTGATCGGCCAGCGGGACGCCAAGCGCATGGTGGCCATCGCGCTCCGCACCCGGTGGCGGCGCCAGCGGCTGCCCGCGGACCTGCGCGACGAGGTCATGCCGAAGAACATCATCATGATCGGGCCGACCGGGGTCGGCAAGACCGAGATCTCGCGCCGCCTGGCCAAGCTCACGCAGGCGCCCTTCATCAAGGTCGAGGCCTCGAAGTTCACAGAAATTGGCTACGTCGGACGGGACTGCGAATCCATGGTTCGCGATCTGGTCGAGCAGGCCGTGAACATGGTCAAGACTGAATACGCCGTGCGCATCCAGAAGAAAGCCGAGACTCAGGCCGAGGAACGCCTCCTCGACCTGCTGGTCCCACCACCTCCGCCGAAGACGCCTCCGGGCATCTTCGACCAGGCGAGCTTCGAGGCCCACCAGCCGCCGCCAAGCGAGAGCTACGAGGCGACGCGCTCGAAGTTCCGGCTGATGCTCCGCGAGGGGAAGCTGGACGACCGGTCGGTTGAGATCGAGGTCAAGGACAAGGTCTCGATCCCGATCGGCGTGATCTCCAACGTCGGCGGCATGGAGCAGATCCAGGACCAGCTCCAGGAGATGCTGGGCGGCATGTTCCCCGGCAAGAAGAAGCGCCGCACGGTGAAGGTCCCGGAAGCGCTTGAGCTGCTGATCCAGGAGGAGGCCCAGAAGCTGATCGACATGGAGGCCGTCGTCAAGGAGGCCGTCTCCAAGACGGAACAGCACGGCATCATCTTCCTGGACGAGATCGACAAGATCGCCGGCCGCGAGCGGACGCTCGGGCCGGACGTCTCCCGCGAGGGCGTCCAGCGCGACCTCCTGCCGATCGTCGAGGGCTCCACCGTCACGACCAAGTACGGGCCGGTCAAGACGGACCACATCCTGTTCATCGCCGCCGGGGCGTTCCACGTGGCCAAGCCCTCGGACCTGATCCCGGAGTTGCAGGGCCGCTTCCCGATCCGGGTCGAGCTAGAGCCCTTGACGAAGGACGACTTCATCCGCATCCTGACGGAGCCCCAGAACGCCCTGATCAAGCAGTACACGGCCCTGCTCGAGACGGAAGGCATCACGCTGGACTTCACCCGCGAGGGGATCGAGGAGATCGCGGCGACCGCTGTGCAGGTCAACGAGCGCTCGGAGAACATCGGCGCCCGCCGGCTCTTCACGATCATGGAGCGGTTGCTAGAAGATATCTCCTTCGAGGCGCCGGAGCTGACCGAGAGGAAGTTGACGATCGACGCCCAGGTCGTGCGAAACCGTCTGAAGGACATCATCAAGGACGACGATCTGAGCCGGTACATTTTGTAGGGGCGGGTTTTACACCCGCCCTCTTCAAGGGAGGGGATCAACCCCTCCTCTACATTCGGAGGGCCGATGGAGGAGCTGATCAAGAAGGCGAACGTGCTGGTGGAGGCCCTACCCTACATCCGGGCCTTCGCCGGCAAGACCGTCGTGCTGAAGTACGGCGGCAAGGCCATGACCGACCCGGCGTTAAAAGAAGGCTTTGCCACCGACGTCGTGCTCATGAAGTACGTCGGTCTCAACCCGGTCGTCGTGCACGGCGGCGGCCCCCAGATTGACCAGATGCTCAAGCGGCTGGCCATCGAGCCCAAGTTCCGCCAGGGTGTCCGCGTGACCGACGAAGCCACGATGGAAATCGTCGAGATGGTCCTCGGAGGAACCATCAACAAGGAGATTGCGTCGTTGATCAGCCGGCACGGGGCCAAGGCCGTCGGATTGAGCGGCAAGGACGGCGGGCTCATCCAAGCCCAACCCTTCACGAAAGCCGAATGGGCCAAGAAGCTGGGGGCGGACCTCAGCGGCTGGGGCGAGGACGAGGACTACGGACTCGTCGGCGACGTCCAGGCAGTAGACTCTTCCATCTTGAAGAACCTTCAGTCCACCAACGCGATCCCCGTCATCGCCCCAATGGGCGTCGGCAAGGACGGGCGCACGTACAACATCAACGCCGATCTGGTCGCTGGAGCGATCGCCGGCGCCCTCCAGGCGGAGAAGCTGGTGATCCTGACGGACGTGAAGGGCATCAAGGACGAGGATGGGAAGCTCGTCTCGACGCTGGCCCGCAAGGACGTGGCCCGCATGGTGAAGAAGGGCACGATCAGCGAGGGCATGCTGCCCAAGGTGCAGGCGTGCCTGACCGCCCTCGAGGGCGGCGTCAGGAAGACACACGTGATCGACGGCCGCATGCCGCACGCAATTTTGTTAGAGATCTTTACGGACAAGGGCATCGGGACGGAGATCGTCGCGTAGGGCGTGTCCATGGCAACGGATGTCGTCGTGCAGACCGCCACGGACCAGCGGATCGCGGACCAGGTCCGGCGCTACGCCGTCCGCCTGGCCGTCTGCCTCATCATCGGTGTCAACGCGATGTTCCTGCTGGTCCTCTGGGGCAGCGGCGTGGACCTGGACCAGATCTTCGCCGAGCGCGACTTCTTCGATCCGGCCCGTGACATCTGCCTCCGCATGTCCTGGTACAAGCCCCTCGGCGAGCAGGACCCTGTGCGTCTTTGCAAGGAATGGCTCAACCTGGGCGATCCCTCCGGCCGCGTCCACCAGTTCAACAAGGACCTCCAGGTCGTGAAAGGCACCGACGGCAAGGTCTACGCGAAGGAAGGCGCCGGCGACGGCCGTTTGATCGCCGTCGTGATTATCGTCGTCCTGCTTGTAGCCAGTGGCATGTGGCTGCAGCGTCACCTCATCGCCCGCTATCGGGCCCGGCTCGCCGCGGCGGCCGCCAAGCACGCGTGAGCGGCCGCCGGCGTTCCCGCACCCTCCATCACACTCCTGTCATCCTGGCTCACGGCGGCGCCGGCGCGCGCATCGTGACACCGGCGCAGCTCGCCTGTCTAGCCGACGCGCTCAGCCGCGGCTACACCACGCTGCTGCGCGGCGGGCACGCCCTGGACGCGGTGGAATCCACGACCCGCCTCCTGGAGTCATCCGGCCTCTTCAACGCCGGGACCGGCGCACACCTCCAACTGGACGGCGTCCGGCGGATGGACGCCGCCCTCATGGAAGGGCGTACGCTGAAGGCCGGCGCGGTGGCGGGCATTGAGGCGGTGCGTCATCCGATCAGCGCGGCCCGGCTCGTCCTGGAGAAGACCGCGCACGTCCTCTTGATCGGTCCCCACGCGACGCGCTTCGCCCGTCACTTCAAGCTGGAACGGCAGGCCGCCAATCACCGCCGTTCGGCGCTAGCGTCCGCAAGACGAAACACCTCGCGCGAAGCCGTGACGGCCACCGGGCCCCAACGCCGGATGCTCCGGCTGTACCAGCAGATGTTGGGAGCGGAGACCGTGGGCGCGGTCGCGCGGGACCGGCGGGGCACGCTCGCGGCCGGCACGTCCACCGGCGGCATCGCCTTCATGCTCCCCGGCCGCGTGGGCGACAGCCCCCTGATCGGCTGCGGAATCTACGCGGACGACGAGGCGGGGGCCGTCTCCCTGACCGGCCTGGGCGAGAGCATCATCAGGATCGCGATGGCCAAAGAGATCGCCGACCGCATGGCGATGGGCGCGAGCCCCACGACGGCGACTAAGATAGTGCTCGAGAAACTGGACCGGCGCATCCGGAAAGTCGAGGGGTTCGGCGCGGCCGGCGCGCTCGTCCTGGCGCCCGACGGGCGCTTTGCGATCCTGCACACGACGCCGCGCATGTGCGCCGGCTACTGTGACGGAAAGGGTCAGCCGGTGGTAGCGGACCGGTTTTAAAAATAAGCCGGCCCCATGAAGGAGAAAAGCTGGGAGGCCATTTTTCTTTTGTACTTTTTCCCCAACAGTGGTGTCACATATGAGGTAAGTAGCCTGTACCCTTTTCTCTACACCCCGAATACAAACGCGGGGAATCTGAACGTATGGCCAGTAAAGCCAAACTGAAATTCGACAAAATCGGCAACTGGTCAGAAATCAAACTTGATATCATCAAGGACTATGCTGCTGCCTATTCAGCAATTCTAGCCAAACAGAAGGATCCGAGCTTCTCTCATGTTTACATCGATGCTTTTGCAGGAGCAGGTCTGCATCTTTCCAAAGAAAGAGAAGCCTTCATCCTTGGAAGCCCTGTAAACGCTCTGAAGATCGGACCACCGTTCCGTGAATACCATCTTATCGACCTAGACGGCAAAAAGGTCTCTCAATTACGCCAGATTGTAGGGAATCGCTCGGATGTCAAGATATACGAGGGAGACTGCAACGGTATCTTGTTGGATGAGGTGTTTCCAAAAGTATTGTTCGAAAACTACCGTCGGGGGCTATGCCTGCTCGATCCATATGGCCTACATTTAAACTGGGTGGTAATAAAGAAAGCTGGTCAAATGAAGAGCATCGATATGTTCCTAAACTTCCCAGTTGCAGATATCAATCGGAACGTTTTGTGGCATAATCCCGATGCTGTTGACGCTGAGGATGTTGAAAGAATGACGGCCTTCTGGGGAGACGATTCTTGGAGAGAAATCGCATATACAACTGAGGGGAACCTTTTTGGATTTCCTGAGAAGGAAGACAACGAAACGGTTGCAGAGGGCTTTCGGAAACGCTTACAAAAGGCTGCGGGGTTTAAACATGTTCCGAGCCCCCTGCCGATGAGAAATTCGAAAGGTGCCATTATCTATTACCTATTCTTCGCTTCCCAGAAACCAGTGGCCCAAGACATCATTGAAACAATCTTTAACAAATACCGTGGAGAGACAAAAAAGTAATGGCGTCAAATTCCTCCATTGAATGGACGGAATCAACGTGGAACCCATTGACAGGCTGTACCAAGGTTAGCCCCGGCTGTAAGAATTGCTACGCCGAACGCTTGGCCTTACGCCTCCAGTCAATGGGACAGCCGAATTATGTAAATGGGTTTACGCTCACTATTCATGAGCATGCTCTAAGACTGCCTTTGCAGTGGAAGAAACCGCAGACGATTTTTGTCAATTCGATGAGTGACATATTCCACGAGAAGGTACCGATTGAATTTATTCAACAGGTATTCGAAGTCATGCGTCGAGCAGATTGGCATCGCTTTCAAATTCTCACGAAGAGATCGGACCGATTACTCGCTCTTAGCCCACAGTTGCCGTGGGCGCCTCACATTTGGATGGGCGTCAGCGTGGAAAGCGACGACTACGCCTTTCGGATTGACCACTTGCGGAGGACGCAGGCTAGGATAAAATTCCTTTCCCTCGAACCTCTTCTTGGACCTCTTCAGCATCTCAATCTAAAAGGAATCGACTGGGTGATCGTGGGAGGAGAGTCCGGCCCTGGAGCGCGGCCTATGGCTCAATCATGGGTCATCGACATTCGTAATCAGTGTCGAAAGGCGGGCGTCCCATTCTTTTTTAAGCAGTGGGGGGGCTTTCACAAAAAGAAAAGTGGAAGAAAATTGGAAGGCCGAACCTGGGATGCGATGCCTGTGACAGGATGAACGCAGACCGGTTCCCCTAAAACACACACTCGTTTTCGAACCGTACAGGGTTGCTGAGGAAAGAAGAAGCGGGGGAACCCAACCTTGGATTCCCCCGCTACCAATCCTAGCTTGCCTAGCTTGACCTACCGCAACGTGCCCGTTTGGGACACGACCGGCGTCGCCACCGGCGCCTCCGGTTGGGCCTCCGCCTTCTGAGCGCCGACGGCCCCGCTGCTCAGCGGCAGGATCCGCTGGTCGCCGACGGGCAACACGCGGAAGTAGCCCCATTGTCCTGACTGAGAGTACGGCAGCCGCTGGTTGGACCACAAATAATCGCCGGCCAACCGGTATGGTCCCCCCGCTCCTTCTCGCAGGAAGACATCAAGGACCTCCGAGCCGGCAAACTCCACCACGCTGATCATGTCGGCGCCCGCCATGTACGGCTCGATCGGCCACTCGTGCCCCTCGACGCCGAACATGCCGTTCTGTTCGCTCCAAGCGCCGAGCACGTGGATCCGTACCGGATCGCCAGCATGCGCCACGATCAGTGGCGTGCTCGGATCCTCGGGGGTCGCAACCGAGCACGGCTGGAAGATGTGCCCCAGTTTGCACCCCTGCTCCTCGCGCTGCTTGTACGGCTCCGACCGATAGTTGACGCCGGTCAGCCCCGCCACGTTCTGCACGTACGGCATGAAGCTGGTCCCGATGATGTTGTCCTCATCCTGGAAGAAGAGGGCCACATCCCGGTAATTGCTCTTGCCGACGTTCTGCGGCAGGGTCGTATCGACGATGACGTCGGCCTGCCAACTGTTCTTCTGGGACAGGTCCTGGCCCGTCACTGGGTCCCGATACTTGGACCCCTTCGGCCCGACGATGACCGCGCCGTATAGCCCGTTCCGCGGATTGGCGACGACATTGGCTCCGTCCCACACCAAGGATGTCGTCTCCTTGTTGTCCGGATGGGCATAGTACGTATAGGTCCGACTCTTACCGGGGCCGATGGTCTGGTCGCCCGCGTTGTTCCCGACGTTGATCCCTTGCGAATCCCGCGGATCGAACGCCAAGCCTGGCGCGAAGAACGACGCACGGCTGTTGGCCATCTTGTTCTTGAGGTTGACCTTGACGCAGTCGCCCAGGTTGACGCGCAGCGTCAAGGGGCTTGGCTGAAGCCCCGTCGCGACCCGTGAGGCTTCCTCCTCAAGTGCGAAGATCTTGCCGTCCTGGTTGGCGACCTCGATCTTGCGCTCAAAATCCACTTCGATGGCAGCCTTCGCCTTGGTGTTATAGACGAGCGGCCTATCCATCGCGACCACATTGAAGGTCTTCACCGGCGCGTTGCTCGGGCAGACGGACGCCGGCGCCTTCGGGATCTCATCCTTGGCCGTCCCGGCCGGGAGGCGCTTGAGGTCCGCCGCTTCCTTGTCCAGCACGCGGACGATGCCCCACCCGCCTTCCATGAAGTGGGACGCGCGGCCGTTGAAGTGGATATAGTCGCCCGGCATTCCTTGGAATCCGCCGGCCTTGGTCACAAGGTCATACCGCTCGGCGATCCCGATGTGGATCGAGTTCTTCCGATTGGCATCCCCGGCGTAGCGCTCGGTCAAGAACGTGTGGCCCGAGATGGTCCACACGTGCGACTCGTTCATCAACTGGTGCAGCAGCCTGAACACAACCGTGTCCCCGAGGTAGGCTCTCAGCAGCGGTGTGTCCGGATCCCTGTGAGCCAGGCTGCTGAACAGCTTGGTGGTATCCGGGTTGTTCGCCAAGCGTCGCGCGAACGGCTCGGCCCGGAAGTTCAGGCCGCTGCCGGTCGTGTGCGTGCCGCCATTGACGTAGGCGTTGGGCAGCATCGGGATCTTGTCCGGCATCTGGAAGGACACCGTCTTCCCACCCTCCAGGGCCACTTCGATCGGCTGACCAGGCGGGTTCCCCGCCTGGATCAGGTTGACGGTGTGCGGCACGGTATCGTGGATCGACACCATCAGCTCGCGAAAGCTCCCGTTCACGCCGTAGCCCACCGGCTCGACCGTATGGATGTCGGCGATCGGCCCGCTCCGGATCTGCTTGCCGGTCTTCGGATCATGGTAGGTCGAGCCTTGTGGCTCGATGATTACCGACCCGAACCCGCCGTGCGGCCAGGTCGTGGCTCCGAAGGCGTGGTCATGCCAGAAGACCGTCCCCAGGTCCGAATCCACCCACCACCGGTACCGGACGAATTCCACCGTCACGATGTCGTTGACCGGATGGTCGTTCTTCAGCGGCTTGGTGAAGGTGATCGTGTTGCTGCTGATGGAAGCAATGCGCAAGATCTCATTGCCCTTCACATTGTCTGCGCCGACCAGCAGCTCGGTGTGCGGATGATACTGCGCCGCATTCTTGACCGTGATGCTCATGCTGCCGGCCTTGACCGCCGCCGTCAGAACCGTGTTCATCGGCGCAGGCATGCCGGCCTTGGTCTTCTTCTCCAGCATCGTGAACGGCCGCACGGACTGTTCATACGACAGTCCGCTGATCACGCCGTCCGAGGCCTGGTTGTCGAACTGCATGAAGTGAGGATGGATGTTGATCTTCGACGACTGGAAGTTCGTGAAGTCGTCGTCGTTCCACTCGCTGGTAAGGACCACATCCACGCAATCATAGACGTTGGCGCGGATCACGAGGGGGTATTTCTTGTCGTCATTGGCGCGGGTCTCCGCTTCCTCCTCATGGATGACGTAGATCAACCCGTCCTTGTCCACGATGGCCGGTTCCTTGCCCTGAGCCTTGGCCAGGGTGATCGGCAGCCGAATGAAGTGGAGGTTGTAGTACTTGCGCCCGACGTTCTCCGGGCAGAGGCTCCAGCGCCCCTGCTCGCCCGGCTTGGCCGGGTCCGGCGTCCGCGCCCCGTTCTCGTCCTGGTGAATCATCTCCAGCCAGGGCGCGCCGTTGTGGTTTGGAGGGAACGGCACGCGCTTCCCGAAATGCGGCTTCATGGTCGGCCACGCGATCTTGCCGGTCCGCGGCTCGAACAGGATCGGCAGCCGCTCGCCAGGCTTCGGCGACTTGTACTTGGGATTGGCGGTCGTGCTTTCCTTCTCGGTCATCGCTACGTTGCCCTTCCAGGCCCAATCCAGAACCGTCGCGTCATAAGCCAGGATCTGCCCCCGCTCGTCGTCCTTGTGGCCGGGCTTGCCCATGGTCGGCAACTGCATCTCGACCCAGTCCTTGATCGTGACGACGGCCGGGTCGCTCTTCCAGTTGGTCTTGCCCTTCTCGACGATCTGGAAGGACTTGCCGAACCAGTCCACCGTCTTGCCGATGAGCTTGTCGGACGTAACGCCGGTCGTCATCCGGCCTTCCCGGTCCGGCAGTTCCCGCAGATCCGGCATCGTATCGGTGTGGTACTCGCCGACCTGCAGCGTGTTGTAGGTCCGCGCGTAGCCCCACATCCCGGCGACGTAGTGGTGGGCCACATGGCAGTGGAACAGGAAATCCCCGGCCAACTGCTGGCACAGACCCGATCCACACTCGTTCTCAAGATCCAGCGCTTCGGAGGGCCCGATGACTTCGACGTCCACGCGGTCTGTCTTGGTCCGGATCACCGGATACTTGACCGGCCCGTTCTTGGCGGTATGCCACAGCTCGGTGTCCAACGCCCGCGGGCTGCGCGGCCAGCGAATGCTCCCGCCGTGCGGATGGTGGGAATGGAACACTTCCGAGCCCCCGTGCACGATCCGCCATTTGACCGGATCGCCGAGGTACGCCCGCGGGAGCGTCGTCGGCACATCACCGAACGTATAGGCACTGTAGGCGAGCGACTCGTCCTCGAACCCGAAGTACTCATGTTGGAGGTGCATCTCGTCGATGCCGAACGGCTCGCTGCGATAGTTCAGCGCGCGGCCCCCTGGACGGTACGCATCGGTGAGCGGGTCGCGCTGTGGCAGGAAATCGCCCTTCTTGTTGACCGGACGAAAGGCCTCATCCCCGATCTCGTGATAGAAGATCACATGCTCGCGGAAGTCCGGGCCCGAGCCGTTGTTGATCATCACCTGCCAGCCGCTCTTGGCTTCGGTCGCAGGCCCTGTCCCGATCGGTTCGAGGTAGCGCGACCCTTTCGGCTCCACCACGAACGCGCCGAACAAGCCCATCACGGTCAGCTCGCGGTCGTTGCTGTAGCTGTGGAACTGGCGCACGCCCTCCTGCGTATTGGGGTGGATGTACCACTCCATCTCCACACTCTTGCCGGGCGCCAAGACCGTGTCCGGATTGGTGGTGATCGCGGCCTTGCCCGTCGAGCTGACGATCATGCTGGCGCCGTGGATGTGGAGGCTTCCCGACTCGTCTTTTATTTGGTTGCGCAAGGTGATCTTGACGCAATCGCCCTGGTTGCCACGGATCACGAGCGGCTGGATCCAGTCGCCTTGCAGGCCCGTGCTCACGGCGCCGGGGTCAAAAGGATCCTTCTCGTTATCGCGCGCCTTGGCGTTCTTGGCCTCTTCCGCCCGGGCCTTCTCGATGTTCTCGGTCAGGATGTACATATAGCCGGGGTAGTAGTCCAGCCAGCGATTGAGCGTGATCTCGATGACGATCATCGAGACGTCGTATTTCTTGACCGGCGCGGAAGAGGGGCACCGCCCACCGTCCATCTTGACTGGCTCGACGCCGGGAGTGGACGCCAACAGGAAGCTCGCGCCATCCTGGCCGGCAAACTGGTGCATTGTGGACATCGTGTTGAAGCCGCCCGATGTCGACTGGGCCTGCGACTCGATCTGTCGCATCAGACGCTGGTGCTGCAGGTCAACTTTCACGGCTCGGTCTGGCCTGCCCTCGATGGCGTTCTCGACGATGGTCTGGCCCTTGAGCTGTTCAGCCCAAGCCGGGCCCGCTACGTCCGCCACATGATGGGCATGCTCGTCCGCGGCGAACGTCGCCGGCGAAAAGACGAGACTGCCGACGATCGATACCGCTTGAAGGGTTCTCGCCGCCCATCCGAAACACAATCTTGTTAAAACCCTGCTCATAGTAGCCTCCTTGATTGGTCTTTCTTACTTCGACTTTGCACGCAGTAGCCTGTCGTCCAAGAGCTTGTGGACGGCGTCCATCAAGTCCACCATGCGGACTGGCTTGTTGAAGTAGGCCGAGGCGCCCCTCTCGTAGGCCAGGGATTCGGTGTCTTTGTCGCCGAAGGCCGTCATCACGATGACCGGCGTCTTCGGGGCCGTCGCCTTGAGTCTGGCAACGAACGACATCCCACCTTGCGGCATTCGGAGGTCGGTGATGACGAGATCGGGCTGAAACTGTGTGAGACCTCCCAGCGCCTCACGCCCGTCGGAGACCTGAAAGACACCGTACCCTGCATCTCGCAGTTCATCGCTGATCAGGCTCCGCATCGCAGCATCATCATCGGCAAGCAAAATGTTCGCTTCTCTTGCTTCCGGCTTATGCCCGTTCGTTGTCACACCCCGCTCCTGTCGTCCAAGCTCGCTTGATGCAAATGGAGCAAGAGAGAGACCAGGCTTCGAAATCCGAGCAAGGGGCGGGAACGGAAATAGAATCAATCAGTTGGGAAAGTAGGTCAAGTTAGACTGACGTATTAGACTGGCGAGAAATTCTACAGAATGACTTCAGCGGTGGGGAAAGATGCGACAGCGCGAGAATTAAGTGCGGGGGGATGCGATCGGCAGACGCACGCGGAAGGTGGTTCCCTTTCTGACCTCGCTCTCCACAAGCACCTGGCCCCCATGCTCCTGCACGATGCCGTGGACCACGGTCAGGCCGAGGCCTGTGCCTTTGCCGACTTCCTTGGTCGTGAAAAACGGATTGAAGATCTTGTCGAGGTCTTCGGGCGCGATCCCATGGCCTGTGTCTGACACGGAGACTTCGATCATCTCGCTGTAATCCTCCGCGGAGCCTTTCCGCTCAGGCACAACGGCGCTCCGCACATGCAGGGTCCCGCCGTCCTCCATGGCGTGGAGCGCGTTGATCGCCAGGTTCAACAGCACCTGCCCGATTTGATCGGGATCGACATCCGCCAGCGGCAGCGATGGCACTAAGTCGGTCTTCACCGTGATGCGGTGTCTCCTCAACCGCTCCTGCATCACTTCCAAGGTGTCCACGATGACCTTGTTGAGGTTCGTCGGGCGGCGCTCGATGGGGCGGCGCCGCGCAAACGTCAATAACTGGTTCATGATCTTCGTGATGCGCTCGACCTGCTCAATGATGGTCTGCAATCCCTTGGCCGTGTCGGGGTCCTTCGTTTTCCGCTGGAGGTACTCGGCCCGGCCGAGGATGACGTTCATCGGGGTCCCGATCTCGTGCGCCATGCCGGAGGCCAGCGTGCCCAGCTCGGCCAGCCGTTCGGCCTGCTGGAGCTGCTCCTGGGAGTGCAGCAACTCACGCGTACGCGCGTCGAGCCCCTGCCCCAGTTCCTTGGCCATGGCCGCCAATTCGCGATTGGCGTACTCCAGCTTCTCATTCGATTTCTGGATGTAAGCCTCGATCGCGAGCCCGATGTCGAGGAAGACCACCTTCCTGAACGCCATGAAGAGCGACAGGAACTCGGCGGGACGCCCCCGGTACTCCTTGTGGATCAGCGGGAGGATCATGGCCAAGTATAGGTTGTAGGCACCGAGGTACCATTGCGGAGTGAGCCCGATCCGCTCGTGTACGTGACCGATCTTCAGTCTGTCCGCGATGTACTCCGGCCCGTAGTCGCCGCCCACCAGCTCCAACAAATACTTGTGCTGCGCCGCCAGGAGGCGGTTGGTGATCATCTCATTGGTGAGGAGCCGGCGGGTCTCCTCAAACTGGAGCAGGTGGCGGTAGAAAGCGTTAACCAGCTCGTCGGCGTGTTTGGTGATCAGCGGCTTCAGCTTGACGAGGGCGGCCTCCTCTTCCGGCGTGAGACGCAAGAATTCTTTCCGGAGTCGAGCCTCTCGTTCGAGATCAAGGTCCATATCAGGATTTCGTGCGGTGCTTTTCGATCTCGTCCAGTTTGCGGTACAGCGTCTTGCGATCAATCCCGAGGATCTGCGCCGCCTGGTACTTGTTGCCGGCCGTCTTCTCCAGAACCCGAAGGATATAGGTGCGCTCCACCTCGGCTAGGGTCCTGACCTTCTCGGCTCCCTCTTCGATCATGTGCCGGTCGCCCGAGTCCCCGCGCACGGATTGCGGGAGGTCTTCCGAGACGATCTTCTCCCCGCGCGTCAAGGTGACGCCCCGCTCGATCACGTTCTCCAGTTCCCGCACGTTGCCCGGCCAGCTATAGTCCATGAGCAACGCCAGGGCCCCTTCGGTGAGCCCCGTCACGGACTTCTTCATCGGCTCAGCATACTTCTTGACGAAGTGCATTGCCAGGAGTGGAATATCTTCGGTCCGCTCCCGCAGCGCCGGCATGTGCACCTCGATGACATTCAGCCGGTAGTAGAGGTCCTCGCGAAATTGCTTGGCCTTGACCTCGCCCGCGAGGTCTACGTTCGTGGCCGCGATCACGCGGACATTCACCGGGATGGAACGGGTACCGCCGACCCGGCGGATCTCCTTCTCCTGCAGCACGCGGAGCAGTTTAGCCTGGAGACTGATTGGTAGCTCGCTGATCTCGTCGAGGAACAAGGTCCCGCCCTGCGCCTCTTCGAAGAGGCCCCGGCGGTCCGCCTTGGCGTCGGTGAAGGAGCCCTTCATGTGCCCGAACATCTCGGACTCCAGAAGATTTTCGGGAATGGCGGCGCAGTTGACAGGAATGAAGGGCCCCTGGGCGCGCGGGCTGTTGAAGTGAATGGCCCGGGCGACCAGTTCCTTGCCGGTCCCGCTCGCGCCGGTAATCAGCACGCTGCTCGGGCTGGGCGTGATGCGGCGGATCAGCTCGAACACGGCCTGCATAGGCTTGCTCTTGCCCAGGATCTGGCTGAAGCTGTACTCCTTCTCGACCGCGCGTCGCAGCCATTGCAGCTCCCGCCGGAGCGACGCCTCACGGACGGCCTTCTGCGTCGTCAGCACGATCTCTTCCGACTTGACCGGCTTCATCACGTAATCGAAGGCGCCCTGTTTCATGGCCTCGATCGCGCTCTCGATGGAACCGAAGGCCGTCATAATAATGACGTTGGTCTCCGGGTGCAGACGCTTGATTTCTTTCAACAGCGTCATGCCCGGCATCCCTTTCATGTTCAGATCGGTGATGACCACCGCAAACTCCTGCGCTTCCATCTTGGCCAGGGCCTGCTCGCCAGAGTATGCCGTCCCCACGGCGCATCCCTCGTCTCTCAGGATGTCCGACAGGAGGAAACACATCTCCGGCTCGTCGTCGACGATCAGCACTTGGTTGGCAGTCGTGTCCACACCAACTCCTCGGTTACGAGTTTAACCAATTGGCCAGACATTGTGAAGGCGTCACCGTACCACCAGGATTGAGCACGGACAGTGTCGCACGAGCTTTGTTGAGACGCTGCCGAGGAGGAAGCGTCCGACAGCTCCCAGACCCTTGGCTCCCGCCACGACTAGGTCGGCCTTCAGGCGTTTGGCCGCCTTCACGATCTCCTCGGCTGGGTCTCCGGGCAAGTATGCTTCTTTCACCCGGTACCCGGCAGCCGCCAGCCTGTTCGCGTAGCGATGCGTGACCGTGATCTCGGCCATCGCGACTTGGGAATGGGCGAACGGGGGCAGGACGTGCAGCACGGTGACGGCCGTCCCATAGTGCTTGGCCGGCTTCATCTCACGCAGGAGGAACCGCACCGCCAAGTCCGACGCTTTCGAGCCGTCCACCGCCAGCAGAATGCGGCCGATCGGGCGCGGCGGCTGTTTGACCACGAGGACGGAGCACGGCGCGTGCAACGTCACCTGTTGCGAGACGCTCCCGAGAAAGAAGCGGTCAAAATCGCCCAATCCACGGTTGCCGAGCACCACGAGATGGCCGTGGCCGCTGGCCCGCTTGATGATCATCAAGGCAACCGGCCCTCTCTCGACGGTGACGCGGGCCGGGATCTCCATAGCCGAGAGCAGCGACGCGGTCTGCTTGCGCACTTTCTTCGCGCGCGCCTCCCGTCGCTTCGCCTCATCCTGGAGAAATTTCCCGTAGCCGATCATTGCCGGTTGCACCACAAACGGCGCTCGCAGCGAGGCCAGGTCCACGACATGCACGGCCCGAACGTCCGGTCGCTTCATGAAGGGGATCCGCCCGATCCATTGCGCCGCCCACCGCCCGAACTTCGATCCATCCACCGCCACCATCACTTTCATCGGCTCGCTCCTTTCATTGTTGGGACGCGGCACGCGTCACCTTCTCCAGACGCACCGTGCAGACCTTGTATTCGGGGCAGCGAGACGCCTCGTCCGCGCTGGAGGACAGCAAGGCGTTCAGATTGGTCTCCGGGAAGTGGAAGCTGGTGAAGAGCTGGCCCGGGGCCACACGGGCGTTTACCTTGACCGGCAGGATCGTCTCGCTCCGCGCGCTGACAACTTTCACCCGTTGCCCGGTCCGCAGCCCCAGCCGGTTCGCATCGGTCGGGTTCATCTCCAGCTCGCTATGGTCCACTAACTCCATGATCCGGGTCCGGCGGGTCTGCGCCCCAGAGCAGTAATGCTCCAGGATCCTACCGGTCACGAGCACAAACGGATACTCCTCAGTCGGCTCCTCGCCCGGCGGCAGGTACTCCACGACGATGAACTGGGCCTTCACTCGCGGGAAGATCCCTTCATGCATGACCGCGGTCCCCGGATGACTCCATTCAGGGACCGGCCATTGGAGACCAGGCTTGCGCTCGAGCCGCTCGTACGAGATGCCCCGCATTGTCGGCGTCAGGAGCGCGATCTCGTCCATGATCTGCGACGGATGGTCGTAGTGCATGGGATAGCCCATCCGGGTCGCGACTTCGCAGATCACCTGCGATTCCGGCAGGACACCGGCCGGCGGCTCCATCACCTTGCGCACCCGCTGCACGCGCCGTTCGAGGTTCGTGTAGGTGCCGTCTTTCTCGACGAACGCCGCCCCAGGCAGGACTAGCGAGGCGTACTTCGCCGTCTGGCTCATGAAGAGGTCCTGGACGACCAGGAACTGGAGCTTTTCGAGCGCGGCCCGCACCTTCTTGAGGTTCGGATCGGTCTGGGCCACGTCGTAGCCGATGATCCACAGCCCCTTGAGCGTGCCGGCCAGCGCGGCGTCCCACATGTCGGGGATCTTGAGCCCGCGCTTCTGCGGCAGCGGCCGGCCGGTGATCTTCTCGTGCAAGGCCCGGAGGCCCGGGTCGTCAAATCGCTGGTAGCCGCCGAAGAAGGTGGGCATGGAGCCGACATCGCAGGCGCCCTGGACGTTGTTCTGGCCGCGAAGCGGGTTGATCCCCGTCCCGGCCCGCCCGACGTTCCCGGTCGCCAGCGCCAGGTTGCAGAGCGCGATCACGCCGTGGCTGCCGAACTTGTGTTCCGTCACCCCCAGCCCGTGGATGCACATCGACGCACCGCTCTGCGCGTAGAGGCGCGCCGCTTGCCGGATGTCGTCCGCTGGGACTCCCGTGATCTTCTCGGTCGCCTCCGGCGTGCACGGCATGACGGACTGCACCCAGTCGTCGCACTGCTCGGTGCGCGCCTCTATGAAGGCCCGATCCACGAGCTGTTCGGTGACGATCACATGACCCAGGCCGTTCAGGAGCGCCACGTTGGTGCCCGGGCGCAGGCGAAGGTGGAGCGTCGCATACTTCGTCAGCTCGATCCGACGCGGGTCGATCACGATCAACGGCGTGCCGGTCCGGGCCGCCCGCACGATCCGCGCCCCCGCGACCGGATGGGCCTCCGTCGGATTGGCGCCCACCACCATGATCAGCTTCGCCCGCTCGATCGAGTCGAGGGAGTTGGTCGCCGCCGAGGCGCCGATGACCTCCATCATGCCGGTCACGGTGGCGCTGTGGCAGACCCGCGCGCAGTTGTCGATGTTGTTGGTGCCGAGCACGCACCGCACGAAC
>WNGA01003592.1_pt1 | contig 32951 bp, 30 predicted proteins | sample 5400061 | NCBI WGS metagenome assembly WNGA01 (sample SAMN13153366, study PRJNA577476) | soil metagenome | isolation source: 100 cm soil or saprolite under grassland replicate 2 | place: USA:California | collected 2016-06-15 | reverse complement strand
GTTTCGCGACAGAAACTAGTCTAGTGGTGCGTAACGGCTTCGCGCCTTGTCAGTCGGGCGCCGCGCTCCGAAATCTGCTACCGATTCAGCCGTTGCGCGCCATTACTGTGCGTTCTTAGCCCTTCACGTCGACGCGCCCGCACGGTTGGGTTGCGCATCGCGACAACGGTAAATCCTTCCCAAAGATCGGTTGCGTCGTGCTCAGCCGAGAAACCGACCGGGCGATTTGTAGAGAAGCCGACAGCGTTCTGCGTGGCACATGCCTTGAAGTGAGTCTGTCGTGAGGGCCGCCTACTGTACGGCTGGCGGCAAGGAGGAATGATCGTGAGATGCGTGCATAACGGCTTGTTGGCGTTCACCGCGGCGTGTTTCCTTGCGTTGGCCGGCGCAGCGTGCAACAACACCGCGCGCGGCGTGAAGCAGGACACCAGTGCGGCAAAAGACGAAGCGCGAGATAAGTCCGAAGCCACGAAGGAAAAGACCAAAGACGTAACGGCCGATGCCAAACGTGCGGCCGGAAACGCGGGCGCCGCGATCGACGCTGCGACAGAAACACTTGATGTGAAGTCGAAACTCATGGCCGATTCAACCGTCGACGCGAGCGATATCAACGTCGACACCTTCCATGAGACGAAGACTGTCGTATTGAAGGGTTCGGTCCCAACAGCCGCGCAGAAAGAGGAGGCCGGCCGTATCGCCGCGCGCGAGGCGACAGGCTACAAGATCGACAATCAGTTGACGGTGAAGCCGCACAAGTAATATCCAGCGTTCCAGGGGTGCCAGGTTGTTCCAAGGTGCACCGTTCCAGGGTTCATCGAACCCTGGGCACCTCGGCGCTCTGGCACCTCGTCACTCTGATAACCCGCCACTCCGGCACCTCGAGGCTGGCACCCTTCTTGGTTCTTCCCAGGTAGCGGGACTCGACACCCGCTCATTGGGGAGGACGAACGTGGCCCGTACTTACTGCAGCATCAACGCATTCATCCTTTCCTGGGTCGCCGCGTTCGCGATCGCTGGAACGGCGGCGTGTCAGAACACCGCACGCGGCTTGAAGCAGGATGCGAAACAAGCCGAAGAACAAACGCGCGACGACCGTTCCGACGTCAAGGAGAAGGCCCGGGAGGTTGGCAACGATGCCGCGCACGCGGCGCAGCGTGCAGGCGAGACCGCAGGCAAGGTCGGTGAGGAGCTGGCCGAGCGAGCCGGCGCAGCGTGGGAAACGGTCGATGTCAAAGGCGCGCTGATGGCCGATGCCTCAGTCGATGCCACACGCATCGATGTGAACACCGACTACAAAACAAAGACGATCGCGCTGAACGGCTACGTCTCCACCGAGGGCGAACGCAGCAAGGCTGAGTCAATTGCCCACGCGCGTGCTCCGGGCTACACCGTGGTCAATAACCTGCAAGTCAGACCGCGGGCATAAACCGCGTCCAGTGGTCAGGCATCAGGAGTTGCGCCCCATTCATCGGCGTAATCACCTGATTCCTGACCTAGTGGCGCTAGGGGCTAGCCGATCGACTGATCCGCACCAGCGAGCCGCGCGCTAGTGTGGATCCATGAGCGATACTCTCACTTCCCTATCAGATCTCTTTGCCAATGCCGTCGACCGCGCGGCGCCTGGCGTGGTGCAGGTGCATGGCCACCGACGGCCGACCGCCGGCGTCGTGTTCGCACAGGACCTCATCCTCGCGCCGGCGCATGCCCTCGACAACGATGTGGCGACCGTGCGGGTCGCAGGCGGCGCCACTCACGAAGGCGCCGTGTTGGGGCGCGCGTTTTCACTTGGCCTCGCAGTCGTACGCGTCGCGGGGCTCGGACTGACACCACTTGAAAAAGCTCCGGAGCCTCGGGTCGGCCACCTGGCGCTGACGATTGGCCGCACCTGGAGCGGCGGCGTACTGGCAACGGTGACGAACGTTGCGGTAATCGGCGGACCGCTTCGCACGAGCCGCGCAAGCCAACTCGATCGCGTCATTCGCATTGCCCAACCGCCGCATGGCGCGCTGGTGGGTGGCGCGCTCGTCGATGGTCAGGGTCGCGCGCTCGGCGTGATTACCGCCACCGACATTCGCGGCACAACGGTCGTGATTCCCGCGGAACTGGCGTGGGGCATCGGCAAACAGATCGAGACGCAGGGCGGCACGAAACAAGGGTTCCTCGGCGTCAGCACGATGACCGTCTCGCTGCCGGAACAACAGCGCGGTGGCCGCTCGCAGACGCACGGCCTACTGGTGACGGCGGTCGTCGACGAGAGTCCGGCGGCAGCCGCCGGCATTCTTGTAGGCGACGTCGTCGTGGCGCTCGACGGAAAGGCCGTCGAGGAGCCTGAAGCGCTCGTCATGCTCCTGCGAGGCGAGCGAAGCAACGCTTCGTCCACACTGACGGTCGCGCGCGCGGGCGAGATTCGCGAGGTAGCTGTCACGGTTGGCGAGCGGCCGCTCGGCAGGACGGGGCGACGCGGACGGTAAGCTGAAGGCGTGCCCTCCCCGCTGCGGGTGTTTCTGATCGGTGTGAGCGCGGCAGATCTCGATGCGCTCCGATCGCGTGTGGCAGGTGATCGCGCTCTCGAGATTGTCGGCGCAGGGTTGAAGACGGACATCGACCGCGGCTCCATGAGCATCAGGAGCGATGTCGACGCGGTGCTCATGAGCCCCCGTGCACTCGGAACGCCAGCACGCGTTGACGTACGCAGCGAACCTGACGAGCCACGCGCGCCTCGCTTGATTGAGGCGCTGACGCCCCGCGAGCGCGACGTGCTGGCGCTTCTCGCGGACGGCCATGGCAATCGGGCGATTGCGACCGAGCTCGGTATCAGCGAGCACACCGTGAAGTTTCATCTGGCGGCAATTTTCGGCAAGCTCGGCGCATCGAATAGAACAGAGGCTGTCAGACGGGGGCTTGAGTTGGGTCTCGTCGAAATTTGAGCCAGAGAGGAACGGCCGTGACGACTACTACTGTGCAGAAAGACATCGAATTACTCGACGCGTACTCGCACGCCGTGACGTCTGCTGTCCGTCGCGTTGCGCCGACGGTCGTCAACGTGGAAGTCGAATCGCGTGGCGGGCGGCGGGGACTGAGACGCGCCGGCGCTGCGACCGGATCGGGGTTTGTGTTTGCGGCCGATGGTCTCATCCTGACCAACAGTCACGTGGTCTCCGCAGCGGAGCGCGTGCACGTGACGCTGCTCGACGGCGGCCACGTCGAAGCCGACGTCGTTGGCGACGATCCCGACACCGATCTCGCGGTGATCCGAGTCACCGCTAGCGGGCTCGTAGCTGCTTCTTTCGGCGATTCGTCTGTGCTGGAACCCGGTCAACTCGTCATCGCTGTCGGGAATCCGTTTGGCTTTCAGCACAGCGTCACCGCGGGAGTCGTCAGCGCGCTTGGCAGAAGCCTGCGCGCGCAGAACGGCCGTCTCATGGAGCATCTGATCCAAACGGACGCGGCGCTGAATCCGGGCAATTCCGGAGGACCGCTCGTGACGAGCGCAGGAGACGTGGTCGGCATCAATACGGCAGTGATTCTCGGGGGCAGCGGCATCGCGTTTGCCGTTCCCATCAACACGGCGCGACTGGTCATTTCGGCGCTGCTTCGCGACGGCCGAGTGCGGCGTGCGGTGCTTGGCGTGTCGGCTCAGGGGACAGCAATTCCCCGACGGGTGGTTCGCGCTCATGGATTGTCAATGGAGCGAGGGGTGCTGGTGACGGAGGTCCTCGCGGGCTCGGCCGCCGATCGCGCGGGGCTGCGCGTGGGCGACATCTTGATCGACTTCGGGGGGACGCCACTCGCGAGCCCGGATGATCTGATTCGTCTGCTCGCCGCGGATCGCATCGGTGAGACCGTGCCGTTGCGTGTTCTCCGTCACGGCGAGCCGCGGCGGCTGCTCGTCGTTCCGGAGGATCCGATCAAGCCCTGACGGTCGCGCTTCCGTCGCGAACGCAAAGGCCGCGCACGATCACTCTGTGAGCGCGATCACGGGATCGGTGCGTGCCGCTCGCCGCGCCGGCAGCACGCACGCGACCAGCGCCACGATGACGAGCGCCACGCCTACGGTCGCGATCACGCGCGGATCCATTGCGCCAATCTCGTAGAGCTGCGATTGCAGCGTTTGACGAAGCGCGAACGCGCCCAGCAGGCCCAGCATCGCCCCAACGGCCACCATCATTGCGCCTTCGCGCAAGACGATGCCGAAAATGTTCGAGGTTTCGGCGCCAAGCGCCATGCGGATGCCGATTTCGCGCGTCCGCTGCGAGACCTGATACGCGAGCACACCGTAAATCCCAATCGCCGCCAGAAAGAGCGCCACCGACGCGAAGCCGACCGCCAGAATCATCGGCGTGCGGCGATCGACCAGCGACCGTTCGACGCGCTCCTCCATCGTGCGTACTCCGTAGAACGGCAGCTCAGGATCGATTGCCGCGATCTCCCGCCGGATTGCCAACGTGACGTTGGATGGATCCTGCGTGGTCCTCACGGCCATCGATAGGGATCGCGCGGGCATCTGCGCCAAGTTGAAATAGTACGCGCCGACCCGTTTGAAATCGGGCCGGTCCACGAGCCCTGCGAGCCGCACCTCGCGCGCGACGCCGGCGACCGTGAACCACTCGTCGCGCGGTGGCGGCGACATGACATTCTTGACGTCGCGTGGGTTGTACATGTGCCGTCCGACGGCATCCTGGCCCGGCCAGAATTTCCTGGCGAGACGTTCGTCCACGATAATCGCGCGTGGCGCCTTTTCGTGATCCCGCCGATCGAAGTAGCGCCCGGCCACAAGGCCGATCTTCATTGCTTCGAAATAACCGTCGCTCACGGTTTGCTGACTCGGCGAGATCAGCGATTCGCCGGGAGACATCTGGTAGCCCTCGGCCAGGATGACCGAATCGCTGTAGTTGCCACCCATTGGAATACTCGTCGTGAGACCGGCCGCCTCCACACCAGGGATCGCGCGCACGCGATCGAGAATGCGGCCGAACGTCCCGCGAATGGCGGCATCGTCTGCATAGCGCGACGCCGGGAGCGCGATGTTGCCCGACAACACGTGATCGGCCTCGAACCCGGGGTCGATGCTGAGCACGCGTTTGAAGCTCGCGAGCAGCAGGCCGGCGCCGACGAGCAACATGAGCGCAAACGCAACCTGACTGGTGACGAGCAGCCGCCGGACGACACGCGCGCTGCGAGCGGCCGTCCCGGATCGTCCTTCCTCGCGAACAATCTCCGCCAGATTCGTGCGTCGAAGCGCCAGCACGGGAAACAGCCCCACGGCGACGCCGACAAGCAGCACCAGGCCAAAGCTCACGGCGATTGCGGTGACATCGAGCCTGATCTCGCTTCCGCGCGGCAGCTGATCGAAGCCGAGCATCGTCACCGCACTCAGAGCCCACCGGCCGAGTGCGATGCCCGTCATGCCGCCCACGACTGAGAGCAGCACGGTTTCTGTGAGCATCTGACCAGAGAGACGCTGCATGCTCGCGCCAAGCGCATGCCGCGTGGCCATTTCCCGAAGCCGTGCGCTCGAACGCACCGAGACGAGATTCGCCACGTTCACGCAGCCGATCACCAGCACGAACAGCACGCCGCCCCAGAGCAGATACAACGTGCGTTGGCTGGCCTCGACGAGATCGGCCTGAAAGCCCTTCACGTGGGAATTGAAACCGGCGTTGACGAGGATCTCCTTGAGTTCGGGCATCCGATCGAGATTGCGGGCGTTGATGGCGTCAATCTGCGCCTGCGCTTGTTGGATGGTGGCTCCCGGCTTCAAACGGCCGATCTGTTGCCAGTTGTTGCTGTGACGCTGCTCGTCCGATTTTTGCTGTGCCGTGAAAGCCGCAGGTGTCCAGAGCTGGACGTCCGGATCGAGGAAGCGCCAGCCCTGTGGCATGACACCCATCACGTTATAGGGATTGCCGTTGATGCGAAGCTCCGCGCCTACCGCATCCTCTCGTCCCGCAAACAAGCGCTGCCACAGTCCGTAGCTCAGGATCACCCGCCGCTCGTGGCCGATCTGCGCCTCCTGCTCGGTGAAGAGTTGACCGCGATGGGGCGCCGCGCGGAGGAGGCGAAAGAACGAGGGTGTCACGATCATGCTGGTGAGGCGCTCCGCCTCGCCGTGACCCTGCCCGCCGATCGTGACGCCGGACGTCCGGTACATTGCGATCTCTTCGAGCGCCGCCATGTCTGCCAACCGGTCGTAATAATCGGGCACGCCATTTGATGCGCGAATGACGCCCGCGCCGGGATAAGCGTTGAAGATCGTCACGATGCGCTCCGGTTCAGGAAACGGCAGCGGCCGAAGGAGCACCGAGTTGACAACGGCGAAGATCGCGGTATTCGCGGCGAGACACAGGGCAAGGGTGCCGATGGTGGTGGCCGTGAACGCGCCGTCCTTCAGCAACAGGCGCGCGGCGAACCTCAGATCCTGAAGAAGACGATCCATGAGAACAAACTACGACGCGTCCGGCGATCGAGTTCCTGCGGGCATTTGCGTCGCAGGGCCCACGGTGCGTATCGCGGGATTTCAGTCCCGCGGTGGGTCCCGCAGACTGAGCTCTTCAGTTCCAATCATATTGAGACGCACGGCAAAACTGGCGGATGCTAGAAAGGATGCGCTCGCCGACTTTTGTCGCAGCAGTTTGCCTACTGCTCGTCTTCTCCCATCTGAACGCGCAGACACCCCCGAACGCTCCGCTGACACTCGAGGCGGCGCTCGCGCGGGCGGTCGCGTTCAATCCCACAATTGCTGCTGCTCGCCTTCGGCGCGCCACCGATCTGGCGGGCGTTGCGGTCGCGCGTGAGCGGCTCAACCCCGAGGCGCGCGTAGAGTTCGAACGCGAAACGCCGACGCAGGCGTATGGTCTATCCGTGCCTTGGGAAACCGGTGGCAAACGCGCCCGGCGGATTGCCGTCAGCGAGGCGGCGCTTGCGGCGGGCGAAGCGGAGATCGCCCGGATCGAGATCGACGTTCGCGCCCAGGTGCGCCGTTCGTACATCTCGCGCGTGATTGCCGAAGCGCGCCTGGCGCTCGTCGAGGAGCTCCGCTCGATCGCGACGCGCGCACGAGACGCGGCGGACCAGCGCTTCCAGGCGGGCAGCTCGCCGCGGCTCGAGGTGCTGCAGGCGCAGCTTGCGTTGTCGCAAGCGGAAAACGAGGCGACGGCGGTGGGCGGCACCGCGACCGCCGCACGCACCGAGTTGAACGCGCTGCTCGGCTTCCCACTCGAGGCGCCAACGGTCGTGGCACCGCCCAGCGAAGCCAGCCTTGCACTCACGTTTCCCGACGCGCTCGCGAGGGCACAGGCGTCGAACGCGGAGCTCCTCGTCCTCGATCGTCGCTTGACGGAGCAGCGCGCGCGTATCGCGCTCGCCCGGGCACTGCAAAAACCCGATGTCACTCCCGAAGTCCAGATCACGCGCGGTGCGGAGCCGGAGTTCAGCACCGGGTGGCGAACAGCCGTGGCTGTGACCTTGCCAATTCTCACGACGCATCGAGCCGGCGTCCAGCTCGAGGAGGCAACGCTCGCTCAATTGCAACGCGAGCGGGACGCGGCCGCCGCCCGGATCTCCGGTGAAGTCGCCGCGGCGCTTGCAGTCGCCGACGCGCAGCGGCGGCTGTACATCCGGTATCGCGACGAGATCCTTCCGCAAGCAGTCGAAGTGGAGCGCATTGCCGAGGACGCATATCGCCTCGGGCAGACGGGCATTGCGGCGTTGCTGCAAGCCCTTCAGGCCTCGCGCGAAGCGCGCCTTCAGGCGCTGCAGGCGTCGGCCGATCTGCAGAACGCGCTTGCCGATCTCGAACGCGCCACTGGAGCGCCCATCCCATGATACGCAGCGTTGGCTTTGCGTTTGCTGCCGGCGCATTGGCGGCGCTCGCGGCGTGCGGTCACCAGGCGCCCGAGGAGGTCGAGAGCGAGAGTGTCGTGCCCGTGACGGTGGCGCCGGCGACGGTCGGCACGATTCGCGCGACGATCCACGCGACGGGACTCGTGTCACCCGCACCCGCGGCAGATCTCGTCGTCATCGCACCGGAAGCCGCGCGCATCGCCGAAATCACCAAGGCCGAGGGTGACACCATCCGTCGCGGCGATCTGCTCGTTCGATTCGAGATACCGACACTCACGGCCGAGACCGCGACCAAGCGCGCCGACGTCACACGCGCGAACGCCCGCGTCACCAACGCGACAGCCGCGCGGACCCGCGCGCACGAGTTGTTCGATCGCGGCGTTGCGGCACGCAAAGAGGTCGAGGACGCCGATCGCGAGCTCGCCGACGCCGAAGCCGAGCTCGCCGCCGCGCAAGCTTCTCGCACGGCATCCGAGGCAGTTGCCGGCCGCACCGTCATTCGTGCGACGTTCAACGGTGTCATCGCGAAGCGCTATCACAACCCCGGCGATCTGGTCGAACCTGCCGCGAGCGATCCCATACTGCGCGTGATCGATCCCAGGCGCCTCGAGGTGAGCGCGTCGATCCCTTTGGCGGACGTTCCGCGAATTGTTGTCGGTGCGCCCGGCCGCATAGTGGACGGCACGGGGCAGGCGGTCGCGACCCTGAAAGTGATCTCGCGTCCCGCTCTCGTTGAACCAGGAACGGCGGCTGCACCGGTGCGTCTCGCGTTCGCGTCGCCATCGGGCTACGCTGCGGGCACACCGGTACAGGTCGAGATCGACGCCGAAGAGCGCACCAACGTGGTGCTGGTCCCACTCTCGGCAGTCGTCCGCGAAGGTGAAGAAGCGGCGGTCTTCGTCGCAAACGGCGAAAAAGCCGAGCGCCGCGACGTGGAGATCGGCCTTTCCGACAGTGCGCACGCCGAGATTCGATCGGGCATCAAAGCCGGCGAGGAAGTCATCGTCTCGGGTCAGACCGGACTGCCCGACGGCGCCGCCATCTCTGTCACGCGCGGCGAAAAATGAGCATCGCGGCGCAAGCCATCCGCCACTCACGCGCGGTGGCGCTCGTCGCGCTCGCGCTGGTCGCCGCCGGCATCTTTGCTGCGCTCTCGCTCCCGAGCAGCATCTATCCCCCGCTCGAATTCCCTCGCATCATCGTCATCGCGCACAGCGGCACGCTGCCGCCGCAAACGATGATGCTCACGGTGACGCGTCCGATCGAACAGGCCGTGATGGAGGTCCCCGGCATTCGTCGCGTACGATCGAACAGCATCCGTGGCGCGGCCGAGATCTCCGCGCAATTCAACGCCTCGACCGACATGATCCTCGCCCTGCAGCAAGTGCAGAACCGCGTCGCGGAAATTCGCGGCGAGCTGCCGGCGGATGCCGAGCTCATCGTCGAACGTCTGACGCCCGCCATTTTCCCGGTGTTCATTCTCAGCCTCACCGGCAACCTGCCGACTCCCGATCTCAACGACTACGCGTTGTATGTAATGCGTCCGGAGCTCGCCCGCGTGCCGGGCGCGGGAAAAATCGAAGTTCTGGCGAGCGACACACGCGAAATCGAGGTCGTACTCGATCCGCAAAAGCTCGCGACCACCGGCCTCACGGTGTCAGACGTCGCAGAAAGACTCCGGAATCAGAACCAGCTCGCCCCTATCGGCCGCTTCAGCGAGTCGGGCCTGCAGCATCTCTCGCTCGCGTCCGGACTCTGGAGCTCGGCCAATGAAATCGCACAGGCGCCGGTGCTGGTCAAGAACGGCGCGACAGTCCGCGTCGCAGATTTGGGCAGCGTCTTTCCAGGCGCTCCGGATCGAACGCTCCTTGTGACGGGAAACGGCCGCGACGCCGTGTCGATTTCCATATCGCAGCAGATCGGCGCCAACATCCTCGAATTGAAACAGGGCGTCGATCGCGCGGTCGAGACGCTCACGCAAGCGCTGCCTGCCGGCCTTCGCATCACCAAGGTCTACGACCTGGCCCAATTCGTGAGCGATTCCATCACCAACGTCCGCGACGCCATCCTCATTGGCGGCTTCCTCGCCATTGTCGTGCTCATGATCTTTGTGCGCGATGTGCGGCTCACCCTCGTCGCCGCTATCACGCTGCCGCTTGCCGTCATCCCCACGTTTCTGTTCATGCGGATTTTCGGCGGCTCGATCAACTTGATGTCCATGGGCGGCCTTGCCGTTGCGATCGGTCTCGTCATCGACGATGCGGTGGTGGTGGTCGAGAACATCCATCGACGCGCCGGCGAAGGCATCGACAGCGTGGCCGACGCGGCATCGCAGCTGATGGGTCCGCTCGTGAGCTCCACGCTCACAACCGTCGTTGTGTTCGCGCCCCTTGGACTGCTTTCAGGCGTTGTCGGTCAGTTCTTTCGTGCGTTGTCGTTGAGCCTGTCCGTGGCGGTACTGCTGTCGCTGGCGTTGTCCGTCAGCGTGATTCCGTTTCTTGCGCGTTGGGCGTTCCAGCGGCATCGCAGCGTCGAGCCGCCGGAAGGCACGCTCGGCCGGATATATGGCCGTGGTCTCGATGTCATGGTGCGGCGGCCGCTCATCGCCGCAGCCACCGCCGTGCTACTGGTAGTCGCGACCGTCGTCTTCTACTACGCGGTCGGTACTGGCTTCTTGCCGGCGGCGGATGAAGGCGGCTTCGTGATTGATTACCTGACGCCGGCGGGCAGCTCGCTGGATGAGACCGACCGTCGCGTGCGCGCGATGGAAAAGGTGCTCTCCGAGACTCCGGAGATTGCGTCGTACTCGCGGCGCACGGGATCCGAGCTCGGTCTCTTCGCGACGCCCCAGAACACCGGCGACATTCTCGTGAGGCTGAAGCCGAGAAGGGAGCGCGACAAGTCATCCGAGGAGATCATCTCCGACCTCCGCCCCAAGCTTCTCGAGGCCGCCCCGCTGACGGAGATTGAATTCGTTCAGTTGCTGCAGGACATGCTGGGCGACCTCGAGGGCAATCCAACGCCGATTGAAGTGAAGATTTTCGGTGACGATCCCACTGTCCTCGAAGAACTCTCCGAGCCGATCGAGCAGATGCTCGAAAAAGTGGAAGGCGTCGTCGACGTCGTCGGCATGCAGCGGGGCAATCCAGAGGTGACGTGGAACGTCGATCCTGTTGCGGCGGCGCGATACGGGCTCACGACCGAACAGGTCGCCTCACAGATCTCGGCGGCGTGGCTCGGCGAGGTTGCAACAGATCTGCGCTTGCTCGATCGGCGGATTCCTGTGCGTGTGCGGCTGACAGATACGATGCGCTTCGATCCGGCGCACTTGCCGCAGACGCTGATTCGCACGGGCGAGAACCAATTGGTTCCGCTCGCCTCCGTCGCGCAGCCCCATCGATCCAACGGTCAGGCGCAACTGCTCCGGGAGAATCTCCGGAGTATGGCGCTTGTCAGCGGCCGGCTCGAGAACCGCGACCTCGGAAGCGCTGTCGACGAAATCCGAACTCACCTTCGAGACGTCAAGCTGCCGGTGGGCTACACCTACGAGCTTGGTGGACAGTACGAATCGCAGCGTCAGGCGTTTCGCGAACTGCTGATGGTGTTCGGCATCGCGGTCGTGCTGGTGTTCACGATTCTGGTCGTTCAGTTTCGCGCGTTTCTTCCCGCTGTGTTGATCCTGCTGGCGGCGCCGTTGTCGATCGGCGGCGCGCTGCTGCTTCTCGTCATCACCGGGACCGATCTGAATGTCTCATCGGCCATGGGCTTGATTCTGCTCGTGGGTCTGGTCGTCAAGAACGGAATCATGCTGCTCGAATTCTCCGAGCAGCTGCATGAAGGCGGCGAGCCATTCGAACGCGCCATCTCGCGGGCCGGTCACATTCGCCTGCGGCCGATCCTGATGACGACGTTCTGTACGTTGTTTGGTTTGTTGCCGTTGGCTCTGGGCCTTGGCGCGGGTGCTGAGATGCAGAAGCCGCTCGCGCTGGCCGTGATCGGTGGGCTGGCTCTCTCGACGCCCGTCACCCTTCTCGTCGTCCCCGGACTGTACGCGGCGTTCAAATTGCGGCGCCGCGGCGCCGTTGAAACGTAGTGCCTCCAGGGCCTTCAGGCTGCGCGACGCTGTTCGCAGCACTCGGGCATATCTGAAACCGGCAACGGAGCTCGGTCGAGATCCCGACAAGCAAGCAGGTGGTGCGTGACTAGCCGCTGCTCCCAGGCGACACCCAGTCCATAAACGAGAGCATTGATCGCCAGGTGCCGCTCGCGCCGATTGATCCACGCCGCGCCGTTATAAATGGCCATCAACGCACAGAGTCCGAGCGAGGCACCGTGAACGACGGCTTTGAGCGGCTCGCACGAACCGTGCTTAAGGATCGGAAGAGGTACCGTCATGCTGCGGCTCCATGCAAAACGCATGCACACGACAAATGCGGATTTTTCCCGACACGTGAGTCGCAAGGCGGACACGAGCCCGCGAGCGCTTCGCCCGCCTGAGTGCTAACGATGAGCTCCGATCCGCATAAGCCGCTTCGCGAAGACGTGCGTTTTCTCGGCGAGTTGCTCGGAGAAACCCTGCGGAAGGATGGCGGCGGCCAGTTGTTCCACACGGTTGAGCGCGTTCGCGCGCTGGCCAAGAGCGCGCGCGGCGGCAACGACGAGGACTTTGCGATGCTGGCCGACGAGCTCTCGCGGATGTCGGTCGATGCCGCGCTTCCAGTGGCGAGGGCGTTTGCTCATTTTCTAAACCTTGCGAATATTGCGGAGCAGCACCATCGCATTCGACGCAGGCGCGAGCACCAACGCGATCCCGGATCGAAACCTCAGCGCGCGTCCTGTGCCGACAGCTTCGAGCGGCTTCGCTCGGCTGGCGTTTCATCCGAGCAACTCTACGAGGCCGTTCGAACGCTTCGGATCGAACTGGTGCTGACGGCGCATCCCACCGAAATCGCGCGTCGCACGCTGGTGCACAAATACAACCGCATCGCCGACGCTCTGATGATTCGCGACCGCCCCGATCTGACGGCGCCTGAGCGCGAGGACATTACCGCTGCCGTGCAGCGCGAAATCATGTCGGCCTGGCGCACCAGCGACCTTCGCGATGCGCGCCCGACGCCGTTGGACGAGGTGCGCAGCGGCCTCGTTGTGTTCGAGCAGAGCCTGTGGACCGCGCTGCCGCGATATCTGCGAGAGGTGGACCGCGCACTGCGCGCGACCACCGGCCACGCCTTGCCGCTCGATGTCGCCCCGATTCGATTCGGATCGTGGATTGGCGGAGATCGCGACGGCAATCCCAACGTCACCCCCGACGTCACACGACGCGCGTGTCTGCTGACGCGATGGGTTGCCGTGGTGCTGTATCTGCAGGAGGTCGATGCGCTTCGTGACGAGCTGTCGCTCGGATCGGCCTCGCGTGAGCTTCGCGAACACGTCGACGACGCCGCCGAGCCGTATCGCGAATTCCTGCGCGGCGTGCGCGCGCGGCTCGTCGCGACACGGCGCTGGATCGAAGGCTCGCTGCAGAGCGACGAGGACCTCGCTCCGAGCGATGACATCTATCTCGACGAACGTGACTTTCTCGATGCGCTGCTGCTCTGCCATCGCTCGCTTGACAAGACAGGGGCCTCTCTCATTGCCGATGGCCGTCTGCTGGATCTGCTGCGGCGCGTTGCCACGTTCGGCCTGACACTCGCCCGGCTCGATGTTCGTCAAGAGGCGGCGAAACACGCCGGCGCGGTCGCAGCCATCGCAGCGGCACGCGGCCTCGGCGCATATACGGAATGGACGGAAAGCGCGCGCGTCTCGTTTCTGCTGGAGCAACTCGCGCGCGATCAGGGCAGCGACGAGCCGCTTGGCGCCTTGCTCGAAACCACGCCGGCAGTGCGCGACGTGCTCGACACGTTTCGCATGATCGCTCGTATTCCGCGCTCCTCACTCGGTGCGTACGTGATCACGATGGCCGCACAGCCCTCAGACGTTCTCGCCGTCGAGTTTCTGCAGCGAATCCACCGGATTGCCGAACCGCTCCGCGTCGTCCCCCTATTCGAGACATCGCGCGATCTGGAGAATGCCGGCGGCGTGATGGACGCGCTGCTGGCTATTCCGTGGTACCGGACACGAATCGCCGGCCATCAGGAAGTGATGATCGGATACTCCGACTCCGCGAAAGATGTCGGCCGGCTCACGGCTGGGTGGGATCTGTATCGTGCGCAGGAACAGGTCGTGGCCAGCTGCGGGCGGCACGGTGTGCAGGTGACGCTCTTTCACGGCCGCGGCGGCAGCGTCGGGCGTGGCGGCGGACCCACACACATGGCGATTCAAGCACAGCCGCCAGGCTCGATTGACGGCTCGCTGCGAGTCACCGAGCAGGGCGAGATGCTGCAGGCGCTCTTTGGTCTGTCGGATATCGCGGTGCGCACGCTGGAAATCTACACGACAGGAACGCTCGAAGCGTGGCTGACGCCCGGCGCCGAGCCGAAGCAGGAGTGGCGGGCGGCCATGGACCGGCTCGCCGCCGACGCTCGTGGCACTTACCAGCGCTTCGTGCACGAGAACCCGATGTTTCTCGAGTACTTCCATACGTCGACTCCGGAAGCCGAAATCGGAGAGCTCAATATCGGCAGTCGTCCGGCACGCCGCGCCAGCGGCACGCGCGATGTCGCGAGTCTACGCGCGATTCCCTGGCAATTCGCGTGGACGCAAACGCGTCTGATCATCGGCGCGTGGCTCGGCGCAGAGGATGCGCTGCAAAGCGCCATCGACCGAGGCGAGCTCGCCGAGCTCCGCCAGATGTACCGCGGGTGGCCGTATTTCCACTCATCGCTCGGGTTGATCGAGATGGTGCTTGCGAAGACCGACGCCCGCATTGCAGCCGAATACGATCGACGCCTGGTTCCGGCCGAGCTTCGGCCACTCGGACACGAGCTTCGTGAACGGCTCGGGCGTGCTATCCGGTGCCTGCTCGACGTCACGGAGCAGACTGAGCTCCTCGAGTCGAACCCGGTGATCCGCCGCTCGATTGACGTTCGCAATCCCTACGTCGATCCGATCAACCTCGTCCAGGTCGAGCTGCTGCGCCGCCTCCGCGAGCACCGTGACGACCGGGTGTTGAAAGCATTTCAGGTGACGGTAAATGGAATCGCTGCCGGGCTACGTAATACTGGCTGACCCGGGGGCGTCTCTGAGTAGAATTCCGGGAACACGAGGTGACGTGAATGGAACGACCGAGCGCTAGCGATTATCCACAGGAACTCTGGAATCTCTTGGATCAGTACGTCCACGGATCGATCGACCGCCGCGCGTTTCTCGATCGCGCCGGCAAGTTCGCCGTTGGCGGCACGACGGCCGCGATGCTTCTCGACGCGCTCAATCCCAAGTTTGCGGAAGCGCAGCAGGTTCCGAAGGACGACAAACGCATCAAAACCGAATACGTCGAGTACCCCTCGCCCAACGGATCGGGAAAGGTTCGCGGTTATCTGGCCCGGCCCGCCAACACTGCCGGCAAGCTGCCAGGCATCCTGGTGATTCACGAAAACCGCGGCCTCAATCCCCACATCGAGGACATCGCGCGACGGCTGGCGGTCGATGGCTACATGGCGTTTGCTCCGGACGCGCTGACGCCGCTTGGCGGCTACCCGGGCGATGAAGACAAAGCGCGCGAACTGTTCGCGAAGCTGGATCAGGCCAAGTCGCGCGAGGACTTCGTCAACGCCGCGAACTATCTCAAGAACCGCCCAGACTCGACCGGCAGGATTGGCACGGTCGGCTTCTGCTACGGAGGCGGCATCGTCAACATGCTCGCCACCCGCCTCCCGGATCTTGCGGCTGCCGTTCCTTTCTACGGCAATCAGCCGTCGGCCGAGGACGCGGCGAAAATCAAATCGCCGCTGCTGATTCACTATGCCGAAAACGACGAGCGCATCGACGCGGGGTGGCCGGCATACGAAGCGGTGTTAAAGGCGCACAAAGTGCCGTACCAGCAGTTCACCTATCCGGGCACGCAGCACGGGTTCAACAACGACACGACGCCCCGCTACGACGCGGCCGCCGCCAAGCTGGCATGGCAGCGGACGATGGACTTTTTCAAGAAGCATTTGAGCAGCTGAACGGAGACTTACAAGCCAGAGAGTCGCAGAGACACAGAAAAGGAAGCCACGGAAACACTGAAGCGCGGAAGAAAAGGCCACAGAAACATGGAAGCACGGAATCATCAAACGTTTTGGATTCCGTGTTTCGGTGTTTCCGTGGCTATCGACTCCCCGTCGTTCTTAGTTCTTCGTTCCCACGCGCGAGACCAGCAGCCCAATCGCCTCTTCGCGCCAGCCCTTGCCCTGCAGATACGGACGCCAGATCTCATCGAGCGCGGGCTTCAACGCGCCGAGGCCGCGCTGTTTCCACAACCCGTTCGCCTCGGCGTAGGGGATGTGATCTGAAGCGACGGAGCGCACGGCTTCGCCGGCCGTGTAGAAGATCATCGCGTGTGACAAGAGGTCGGGCACCGACGATCCGCGCTTGCTTCCCTCATGGTCCAGGAGCGCGTGCACCTCGCTATCCCATTGGTGCATCGACTCGTGAAAGACGATTTCCAGAGCCGTCATGCCGGAAATAGTCGGATCGAGGCTCGATACGAGCAGCAGCCTTTCTCCCGCCGAAAACGCGCCTGCCCAGTTCGCATACGCCGTCACGTGAACGGGATAACCTGCCGCAGGCCACGACAAACCGTAAGCGCGCATGATGAAATCGAGCACCGCACGTCCGTGCTTCGCAACGAGGGCATCCGTCGACTGCATCCATGTAGCGTTGGCGCGCTCGTGGTCGGGCCACCACGCCTTTCGATAGATCGGCGCGACCTTTTCCAGGACGTCAGCCACTTCCGCGTGTACGCCGGATGCAGCCAGAGATGACGCGTCCCGTGCACCTGCGAGCGCCTGCGCCATCTCGACGAGCGACTCGTCGAAAACGGCGTCGCGTGTGCTCGGACCCCGGGCATAGAACGTTATCGCCTCCCGCCACGCTTGGCTTTCATTCGCCGGTAGCGACGCGAGACCTCTCGCGGCGTCTGCCGGCGCGCCCGCCGTCGCGCGCCGTGTTCGATCGGGCATCCGTGCCTCATCGCGTCCAAGGACGTAGAGGAACTGATGAAGGTTGAGCCAGAAATCCGACGTGTGAAGAATGAAGATCGGGGCGTCGGGCGCCCGCTGTCCCGCCGCGGAACCGACACCGAAGACGAGCGCGGCCAGCAGCGCGATTGATTTCATGGGCTTAACCGTAAGACGCCGAGCGTGGAGTGTCGGTTTAAGAAAATTGCCTGATCGCATGCGCCAAACACAGAACCACGAAATCACGAAAATTCACGAAATCACGAAAAGACTTTGTGATTCGTGTGTTCGTGTCCCTTCGTGCTTTCGCGGTAAACGCTCTTCGTTCTTGGTTCTGCGTTCTTAATTCTTAGTTCTTCGTTCCCCCGCGACTGTGAAGATCAGCACATGCTGCCGCGGAAGCCCTGAGTGAACAGCCGAGAGCTTGAAACCTTCGTGTTCCACCTCGAGCCTGGCCTGGGCAACCGTCATCTTGTGCGAGGGCATGATGGGTATCGACGGATCCTCGCCTTTGTATTCGACCAGCGCAAGGCGGCCGGCGGGCTTCAGCGCCTTTCGGATCTCATTCAACATCTTCTGCGGCTCACGCAGCTCATGGTACACGTCGACCATCAGCGCGAGATCGATCGCGCCTGGCGGCAGCTTCGGATTCGCCGGCTCGCCGAGCACGACTATCACGTTGGTGAGGTGTTCTTTCTCGATGCGGCGGCGCAGCAGGTCGAGCATGCCCTGCTGAATGTCGTTCGCGTACACCTTTCCTTTGGGTCCGACGAGGCGCGCGAGCCGCTCGGTGAAATAGCCGGATCCCGCACCGATGTCCGCGACGACGGACCCCGGCGCGACATTCAGAATTTTCAGGGCGAGCGCCGGTGCTTCCTCGCGCTCCCGATCCTCGCGATCGAGCCACGGCGCACCTGATACCCCCATGGGCCACGCGAGCTCGCGTCCGCTGATCGGATGAGCGCCGGGCGCCTGCGTCGCGCCGATCGCGATCGCGGCAGCGAGGACGAGGCGAGCGAACATGGCGTCAGCTTACACCGTCGACAGCCGGTGTATGATGCGCCCTTGTCAAAGCGGAGGAACGATATGAGGCGAGGGATTGTGCTGGGCATCCTGCTGGCGATTGGCGCCCTGTCGGTCGCCGTCGCCGCGTTGCAACAACCGGCGACCCAGGAAATGGTGATCACCGTCGAGAAGGTCAAGGACAACCTGTACGTCTTGCGCGGCGGCGGCGGCAACACGGCAGTGTTCGTGACCGGCAACGGCACGGTCGTCGTCGACACGAAGAATCCCGGCTGGGGCAAGCCGCTTCTCGAGAAGATCAAGACGCTCACGGACAAGCCGGTGACAATGATCATCAATACGCACACGCACGGCGATCACGTGAGCGGCAACGTCGAATTCCCGACGAACGTGGACATCGTGACGCAGGAGAACACCAAAACGAACATGGAGCAGATGCGCGCTGTCACGGGACTACAGACCGGCGTGCAGCCGAACATCTTCACGGAGAACGGCGGCAAGGGGCTGCCCAAGCGGACCTTCAAAGACAAGATGACGCTCGGCAAGGGCGCCGATCAGATCGATCTCTATTACTTCGGCCGCGCGCACACGGGCGGCGACGCCTTCGTCGTGTTTCCCAGCCTGCATGTGGTGCACGTCGGTGACACGTTTGCCGGCAAGACGCTGCCGATCATGGACGCGAACAACGGCGGCAGCGGCGTGGAATACGCCAACACGTTGATGAAAGCATCGAAAGGGATCCCGAGCTTCGATCTGATCATCAACGGCCATACCCCGGCCAACACCACGCCGGCGGAGATGGCGGAGTACACGGAGTTCATCCGCGAGTTCGTCACGACCGTGCAGGCCGCGAAGAAGGCGGGCAAAACGGTGGACGATGTGGTGAACACGTGGTCGACGCCGGAGAAGTACAAAGGGTATCCGGCCGCCGACAAGAACCGCGTGCGCGCAGACGCACAGGTGATCTGGGACGAGACCAAATAGGCGCGGTGCTTCGCACCGCATAGGCCTCGCCGCTGCGCGGCTCGGAAGGCGGTCCTTCAGACCGCAGGCGCAACGCTGCGCGTCGCGTGAGGCTCGCGACAGGCGCTTCGCGCAGACTCGCGACTTCGTCGCTCATCGTTCCGCTCTGACGGAAATCGCCGGCGGGGCTGAAGCCCCGCCGCTACACCTCACAGCACGTCGCCGCCCGCACGTAGGCCGGCCAAGCAGTGGAGCTTTAGGTCCGGCGCTACGACGCCCCGTCGCGAGGCACGTTTGTCCCGCCGCCATCGATCCGCCGTAAAGCGCAGCGGTAGTTGAGCTTCAGGCCTTCCGTGCCCTTCAGTTAGAAGACAGTCGCGGCGGGTGAGCACCCTGATAGCCCAGATGGAGCGGCGTAAGGTTTGCTCCATTATCTGTGTGGGTTACGGGCCGTTGGGTTTGCACGATCATCACAAGCCCCACCATTATCGGCGCCGCCGCGGGCGGAAGCGCAGGGCGGCAATCAAAGGCCTCATCGTCGGCGCGATGGTATTCCACTCCCATGGCGCGCGTCCCAAGGCGATGCAGCGCGCCAAGGACACCCTGCCGATGGCCGACGTCAAGGTATCGCTCGACAGCTTTGCGGCTCTGCCGCCGCCGCTGGCCTATAACCACATCATCAAGGAGGCCGCCGCGCAAAACGGGATCGACGAGGATCTCATCCACGCCGTGATTGCCACCGAGTCGGCGTTCAACTCGCTTGCTGAATCCACCGCCGGAGCGCAGGGCTTGATGCAGCTCATGCCCGAACTGCAGCAACAATTGGGCGTGAAAGACCCATTTGATCCCCGAGAGAACATCATGGCGGGCGCCCGCTATCTCAGGCAGCTCCTCGACCATCACAGAGGCAACGTGGAGCTGGCGCTTGCCTCCTACAACGCGGGCATGGGCAACGTCTCTCGTTATCGAGGCATCCCGCCGTTCAAGGAAACGCGCAACTACGTGAAAAAGATACGGACGATGCTCGCGGAGGCAGGCGGCCATCCCGCCGATTAGGCGCTTCGCGTGGGCCTAGGAGCCGCGCGTGGGCACTGCGCGCAGCAGGGAGCCGACCGAACGAAGTGAGGTCTACCGCAGGCCCACCGAGGGCAGCGAGGCCTACCGTCGCGAAGCGACGGCCATCGTTCGGCCTGAAAGCGGCGACGCCGCGCGCTTACGAGCCGCGGAGCGCGCCCAGAGGCGAGTTGTGCGCGCGATACTCGGTAGGGTCCACAAGAGCGTCGATCACCACGGGCCGATCGAGGCTCAGACCTTCGCGCACCGCGGCATTCAATTCGTCCATCGTCGTGACTCGCCGCGACCATGCGCCCATCCCTGCCGCAACCGCCGCGAAATTCACGGGGCCGTGATCGACGCCGTATGGCGGATGCCCGCGATTCTGTTGTGCGACGTGGATCAGACTCAGGCTGCTGTCGTTATAGACGACCGTGACGAAATGCAGACGTTCGCGGACGCAGGTTTCGATCTCGGCGCACGTCATGCCGAATCCGCCGTCTCCGATCGTGCAAACGACCGGTCGATCCGGGAACTGCAGCCGGGCCGCCATCGCGCCGGGCAGGCCGTAACTCATTGCCGACAGTCCGTTCGATTCGAAGAAGGTCAACGGCTCGTACGCGGTCCACGCCTGGCTGGTAATCGATTTGATCGAGCCGACATCGGTGACGAGGACGGTTTCGCGCGGCATCAACTCGCGCAATCTTCGCGTGAGCTCGTAGCCGGACAGGCCGCATGGCGTCGAAGATGGACGCAACACACGCAATAGATCGTCTCTGAACGACTGCAGTTCGCCTGCCGTCCAGCCGAGCGGATCTGGCAGGGCCGGCGAAAGCGTCGCAAGCGAATCGTGCAGGTCACCAACGGCTTCTGCCGCGGGTCGATACGCTCCGCTCGCAATCGACATAGGACCCACGGATACCAGCTTCATCGTCTGATGCCACAACTTATCGGACTCGACGGGATCGAATCCGATGCCGACAACGAGATCCGCGCGGCCGAAGAAATCGACGATCACGGCATCGCCGGCCACGCCCGCGCAGACGCCGAAAAACAGCGGGTGATCCTCTGGGAAGAGGCCCTTTGCCTTCGGCGTGACGAAGACGGGCGCATTCAGCCGCTCGACGAACCCGCGCACCGGTTTGGCGTCGTCACGAGGGTGAAGATCGAGTCCAAGCACCACCACCGGCCGGCGTGCTGCGGCGATTTCAGCGCGGACGCGATCGAGCGCGCCGCCATCTGCGCGGACCGCGCGGGGCGATTGAATCTCGACGTGCTCGACCGGTCCACGCTCGTTCTCTGGCGAGCGCGCGACATCGCTGGGTACGGCGATATGAACGGGACCCATCCGCGGCGCCATCGAGGCACGAAGCGCCTGCCGCACTTTGGTCGCGGTGTTCGTGCCGTCAAGCGTGATCGCTGACTTGGTAAAGGGTCGATAAATCGCGTTGAGATCGAGCTGCTGGTGCGTGGCGTACGGCGCCGCATCGGTCGCGAGCGACGCGGTGATTGCCACCACAGGTGACCGATCGAGAAACGCGTTTGCGACACCGAGCGTCATGTTCACGGCGCCGGGTCCGAGCGTTGACACACAGACGCCCGGCCGCCGCTGAATCTGCCCTGTCACGTCTGCCATGAACGATGCGGCGGCTTCGTGCCGCGTCAGCAGAAACTCGATGCCCGCCGCTTTCGCCGCGTGAATGAAGGCGAGAATCTCGCCTCCGGGCAAACCAAACATCCGGGTGATGCCGGCATCGCGGAGCGTTTCGGCGAGCACTTCCGCACAAGTCCGCACGTCTGATTTTGACATTGGGGAGGTACCGCGAGCCGGTAGCGCCGAGGCGTCAGGCTCGTAGTGTGTATCATGTCAAACCGTGACTGACGCCCTCACCGCATGAAACGGCCGGCAAAATACTTCCGGGCAGGCGTTGGCGCGGTGATCGCAGCGAAGGACGGGCACGTCCTCGCGCTCGAACGCGCCGACGTTCCCGGCGCGTGGCAATTCCCTCAAGGTGGACTTGAAAAACGCGAGACAACGCTCGAGGGCGTGTTGCGCGAAATCGAGGAAGAGACCGGGATCAAGCCGCGCCAGCTGAAACTGATCACGCGGCATCCCGAGCTGCTCGTCTATGAGCTTCCCGCGAAATCGCAGTCGAAAAAAACGGGACTCGGTCAGGTGCAGTACTGGTTTTTCTTCGAGATGAAGAAGCGGCCGCCAAAGCTGCCGCGGCCGCCGATGGGCGAGTTTCGTACCGCGCGCTGGGTGCCGTTCGATCGCGTCGTCGCTGGCGCGGCGAGTTTCCGCAAAGCGACGTATCGGAAGGTGCGGGCGCATTTCGCCACGCTGTATCCGACGGGCGTGACGCGCCGGCGGAACGCGCGATAGCGGGCGCGGGCGAAGCACGCATCGATCAGCGCCCAAGCGGCACACCGACGCCGACACGTGCCACTGCGCCCGCTCGAAGCGGTTCACCGGGAACATACCCCGCTGTCTTGACGCCAAGCTCCACGATCAGCAGCGGCGACGCCGTCCCAAACCACGCCGGGCCGACTGGGCGCTTGAGGCGGCCGCGGACCTCGCCGCCAGCGTGCAATTGCGTCGTCGGCGATTCGGAGGCGCTTGCAACAATGTGCGGCTGGCGCCAGATGTCGAGGGCGAGATCCGTGTGCCAGTCGCGCCACATGACGAGATCTCGCTGACGCAGACCGATTCCCCATGGCGTCCTGTCGAGGAATCGCCCGAATCGCAGTTCGATTTCCGTAGGACGCAGACGACCCGCCAGTTCGTTCATCACCGCCCATTCGGTGCCGTACGGCGTTAGTTGATAGCGCAGCATCGGCAGATACCGTACGCCGGCGATCGAGAGCGCCGGGACGCGCACGTCCGTTGCACCGTTCCACACATAGCGCGCGATGCCGTACACGGCGTAGCCGAGCATCGGATTTGCTAGACAGACGAGCGCCTCGCGTCGAAGAGTTCGCGGCGTGAGAAGCGGCGCGCCTGCCGACGCCGCCAGGTCGTTGTACTCCTGGAGAAAATCAGAGACGTCATGTCCGGGCTCTTCGGGTACGTCGCCCGTGCTTTGGATGTACGAAAACGTGTCGAGCTCGAATCCGAGATAGCGCATCGCATCGCGCGGCCGCATCCGTCCGGCCGCATCCGTCCTTCAGCGACTGCGCGCTGCACGACGATGCGCGCGGCAACCGCATCGACCTCCATCCCGGCGGCGCTCACCGACAACAGTTCATAAGTCGACGGCTCGCGGTCGAACTCGAACCACGTCTCGCCGCCGCCGTGCCCATACGGCACGGGAGCGTCAACGCGGTAGCCGATTGGACCGTTGAATCGCTCGCGGAGGCGAGCGCCATGCCCGAACACCTCGTGATTCGCGACAACGATCCACTGCTCCTGTGGCAGATCGAAATAGATGAATTTGAAGAAACGGTACGCGACATTCGCGGTTCGTCGCGTGACACCACGCTCCTCGAAGAGCCGCCTCGGAATAAAGTGGTCTTCGACCCGGGCGGCCACTTCGCCGGCCATAGCGCTGACGGAGGCGCCCGCACCCACGGTCATGTCGCGATCGAAAAGTACGGGCGCGGTTACCTGGCGCGCGACGGCTGGAACCGCGGTTGCCGCGCTCGACACGAGCGCGAGCATCACGGTCAGTGAGAGAGTCTCTGCGCGCACGCCAAATCGTCTGATCACCGGCAACGCCCGGTTGTCAACTCAAGTGAATTGAGGCGTTAAGACCGCCTTCGAACGAAGTACCTGTAGCTAATCCAGTCGTCTCCACAGCTTCTATCGAGCGGCCTCGCGATCACGTCACCGCCGCACGCCGCGAGAACGTCGAGGACCCGTTCGGTGTGAACGCCGTGCATGGGAAAGTGTCCGGGATCCGCAACGTTGAGATCGCCTGGCGCCACACATGGCAATTTCAACCCCGCGTCGTGGCGATCGTCCGCGGGTTGTACCGATTCACTGATGTCGAGCACGCCGGCGGCTTCCGCTTCCGGCGCGTGGCCGTCTACCGTCACGGGAAACCCGACAGCGGTAGAATTCCTATCGTCGAACCAGCGAACGCCTTCATGCGCCAGATCGAGCTGACAGACATATTCCCCCTCTTTGTCCGGCGTCTTGATCGTGAGGGCAAGATTGCACGCCTGTCCCGGCACGAGCACCGACGGAAGTGACGTGCGGCCGTCGTCGCGGATCAGCATCCGATTGCCCGTCCGATCGAGCCAGTGATTACCGAGTCGGATTGCTCCCACTTCGGGCTGCACCCATGGGAATCGACTGGTGTTTGTCACCTCAACCTCCAACGTGATTTCTACAGCCGGCCGCACCGTTCCTCTCGGCGCGCGAGGCACGCGTAGCGCTGCCTGGTACGCATCGTCTGGCATCGCCGTCGTTACCGTTTCCGGCACCGGATCGGCGGCCGTGCGCTGGTGCGACGGGAGTTGAAACACGAGCACGCCGCCGGGCGTCAGAATCCGCAGGAACTCCCGGAGGTATTCGAGCGTAAGGTCGGGGACGATGTGCTGCAGCACCAGGTTGGTGTAGACGAAGTCGAACGTCGCGTCGGGGAATGTCTCGAGGCTCGGCGCGGCATTCGCAACGTAGCTCACTCTTTCCGGAAAGCGGTTGAGGGCGGTGGCTGTGTCAATCATCCCCGGTGACACGTCGACGCCGACGACCTCCTCGAAGTGTGGAGCGAGGGCTTGCGTGAGCCGTCCGACACCGCAGCCGAAATCGAGCGCTCGTCGACGCCCGACACGCACACTGTCGGACTCGAGCTCGTAAAGGATCAGCGAAATCTCGTTCACTCCTGTTTCGAAGAAGCGCGCGACATCCCACTGCTTGTTTTCTTTGCCAGCGTCGGAAAGGACCGCCCAGAGCGGATCGCGCGCGGCATGCGCGTCCCAGAAGTTCCGGCTGTCGTCGAGCACACTCATACTTGGCCGTCTCGCGGCTCCTAACATTATCGCGGCCGGCGAGTCACTGCTGATCCGACAGACGCTAGATGGCGCGCGCCCCCGCATGATCGTCTATAAAATCGGCCGCAGATGGCGGCGCTGCATTTCATCTGCGGAAAGGCTGGATCGGGCAAGACTACACTTGCCCGAAAGCTCGGGCGCGATCTTCCGGCGGTCGTGATCTGCGAGGATGAGTGGCTTTCGCGAATTGCGGAGCCGATCAACAACCTGAGCGACTACCTGAAGGCTGCGGCAAGGTGTCGCAGCGTGCTCGCGCCACATGTCGCGGAGCTGTTGAAGCTCGGGGTGTCGGTCGTATTCGACTTTGCCGGCAACACTCGACGCGATCGACTATGGGTGCGATCCATTTTCGAAACGGCGGGCGCCGATCACGTCCTGCACTACTTGCCCGCCGCTGACGCGACATGCAGGGCGCGCGTACACCTCCGAAACGAAACGAGACCGGACGGCGTGTTTTTTGGCGTCGTGACAGACGAGCAGGTGGACGAGGTCAACCGCTACTTCGATGCGCCCGGTGTTGACGAACGATTCAACGTGGTCGAGCACGATGTCGCTGATACACTGCAGGACTCTTCTCGCTCTGGAGGAGCATCGATGACCACGCATCTCGCAGCAGACCTGGCGGTAACGCTTCCAGACGATCGTCCCGGCATGCTGTCAAAAGCGATTAGCTGCATCGGCGCGGCCGGCATCAACATCGACGGGTACAGCGAGATGAACGGCGTAGTGCACGTGTTGACGACCGATCTCGCGGCGGCGCGCCAGTGCCTGACGAACGCCGGCTTTCGCGAGGTCCAGGAGCAGGACGTCGTTGTCGTACCGGTGTCCGACGAACCGGGCGCGGCAGCGCGCGTGTTTCAGCGCATCGCCGACGCGCATATCAACGTGCGCTACAGCTACCTCGCCACGCGCAGCCGGCTCGTGATTGCGTCCAGTGATCCGAGCGGCGTGATCAAAGCCATTACCGAGTGAGCGAGAGACGCGTCCCGATCGATCACCCCCGCTCCAGATGCTGCTTCAGGCGTGACAGCGCGTCATCCCAACCACGCGCGATGCGATCCAGACGCCGCTGACACTCCGCAAGCCGCCCCGGGTTGAGCGCCCATACGTGCTCGCGGCCGTGACTAGACCCCTCGATCACGCCTGCACCCGCGAGCACCTGCAGGTGTTTCGTCACCCCCTGACGCGTCATCGCGAACGTCTCCGCCAACGTCGAGATCGACGCTGGACCATCGTCCGACAATCGCTGCAGCAAGGCGAGGCGCGTCGGATCGCCGAGCGCAGCGAAAATCAACGCTGCGCCGGCGAGCGCCTTTTCAGCGCGCTTTTTCGACATGGTTCTTGAGCCAGACCACCACCTCCGTCCAGCCCTGGCTGTTGTCGTTGTAGACTTTGGCGCGGCGCTCCAGAGAAATGCGATCGAATCCGGTCTCCGACACCGTCAATCGAGTTCCTGCTCCAGACGGCTCGAGCGCGAATGTGACGGTCGTCCGCGGCTCGCGCGAGTAGTCGACGGCCGGGTCGACTGCGCCGGGATGCCATTCCCAGACGACGCGCTGCGGCGACGTGAGCTCGACGAATCGCACGCGAAATCGCCCGTTCGCATGCTGAGGATGCACCGACGTCATCCACACCTCGCTGCCCGCTGCGATGTCGCCTTCGATCTGTACCTGGAACCAGGCAGACAGCTCCGCGGCATTGGTCAACGCGCGCCAGACGCGCTCGGGTGGCGCGGCGATTTCAATCGTCCGGTCGATGCGGCTCAGCTCGGTGACGGGCATCATGCAACCTCCAAGTTGCATGATACATCGCCGGCGCACGCTTACGCAACTCCTTGGTTGCGTATCAGGCAGACGCCGCGATCTGGTGGCGCTAGTGCCCGGCAGCCTTCTCGAGCGCGGCGATGTCGATCTTCTTCATCGTCATCATCGCCTCCATGACGCGCTTCGATTTCTGCGGATCCGGATCGTTCAGCAGCTCAATGAGGATGGTGGGAGTGATTTGCCAGGACAGCCCGTATTGGTCTTTCAGCCAGCCGCAGTCACTCTCTGCTCCGCCCGCGGAGAGCTTGGTCCAATACTCATCGACCTCGTCCTGCGTTTTGCAATGCACGGTGAAGGAGATTGCTTCCGTGAACTTGAACTGCGGACCGGCGTTCAACGCAGTGAACGGCTGGCCATCGAGCTCGAAGTCGACGGTCATGACGCTCCCTTTGGGTCCTGGGCCCGCATCGCCGTAGCGGCTCATGCGCACGATGCGGGAATTCTTGAACACAGAGGCATAAAAGCGGGCCGCCTCTTCGGCTTGCGTATCGAACCACAAAAACGGCGTGATTTTCGGCATCGGGTCTTCTCCTAGGTGGCACGTCGAGGCAGGTCGAAGCACGCACTATATACGCGACTGTCGCGCCGACAAACGTCTGCGCGTCAGCGGGATCACCCGCCGGCTATATTTCGACCTGCTCGCCCAATTCGACGACCCTGTCCGGCGGGATGCCGAAGTACGCAGTGGCCGACGCCGCATTCCGGGAAACGAGCGCAAACAGCTTCTCGCGCCACATCGCCATGCCCGGACGCTTGGTGGCGATGATCGTCTCGCGGCCCAGAAAGAACGTCGTATCACGTGGGTCGGATTTCACCCGCGCGTCGTCGATGCCCGCAAGCACCTCGGGAACATCCGGATCTTCCATGAACCCGTAATAGAGTTTGACGCGGAATATTCCGTTCCCGAACTCCTCGACTTCAATGCGCTTCTCGGGATCCACATGCGGCACCTGCTGCGTCTTGACCGTCACGAACAGCACACGGTCGTGCAGCACTTTGTTGTGTTGCAGGTTGTGCAACAACGCCAGCGGCGTTCGCGAGGCGTTGCCGTTCATGAAGATCGCGGTGCCCGGTACGCGTGTCACACCTCGTTTCACAACGTTCGACAGAAACTCGTCCAATGGCCGCGACGTCGATTGGATCCGCTCGCTGAGGATGCGCCGGCCCTGCTTCCACGTGGTCATCACGGTAAACACGAAGTACGCGAGCAGCAGCGGGAACCAGCCGCCCTGGGCAACCTTGATGATGTTCGCGCCGAAAAACGCCAGATCGACGACGATGAAAAAACCGGCGAGCGATCCCGCAGCCAACCGGCTCCAGTGCCAGCGCTCGGTCGCCACGGTGTAGAACAGGATTGTCGTGATGACCATCGTCGAGGTCACCGCGACGCCGTATGCGGCGGCGAGATTGCTCGACGTGCGAAACGCCAGCACGATGAGAATGCAGCCCATCATCAGGGCCCAGTTCACAGTCGGTATGTAGATCTGGCCGAATTCGAGCCGAGATGTGTGCTCGATCTTCATGCGCGGACTGAACCCGAGTTGAACCGCCTGCATCGTGAGCGAATACGCGCCCGATATCACGGCCTGCGATGCAATCACCGCCGCCGTCGCCGAAAGCGCAATCATCGGATAGAGGGCCCAGGGCGGCGCAAGCAGATAAAACGGATGCTCCGCCGCTGACGGATCCTCGAGCAGCAGCGCGCCTTGCCCGAAATAGTTGAGAAGCAGCGCCGGGAGCACGATCGTAAACCAGTCGATGCGAATCGGCCGCGTCCCGAAATGCCCCATGTCCGCGTACAGCGCTTCCCCTCCGGTCACGACCAGAAAGACCGAACCGAGCACCAGATATCCATGCCAGCCATTCGCGATAAAGAAGCTCGCGGCGTGCAGCGGGTTGACAGCGGTCACGACCGACGGATGTCGAACGATCTGCGCGAGGCCGAGCATCGCGATCACGGCAAACCACAGCAGCATGATTGGGCCGAAGACTTTGCCTACACGAGCCGTACCGCGACTCTGGAAGAGAAACAGCCCGGCGAGAATCACGATCGTGATCGGCACAACGTAAGGCTCGAAGACCGCCGTGCCGATGCTCAGACCTTCCATCGCGCCGAGCACGGAAATGGCGGGCGTGATGATGCCGTCGCCATACAACAGCGACGCCCCGAAAATCCCGATCACAATCAGCAGCGGCCGCTCTGCGCGCCCAGAGGGCTTGATAGGCGTGGCGAGCGCCGTCAGCGACAGAATGCCGCCTTCGCCCTGATTGTCCGCACGCAACACGAACACCAGGTACTTGATCGAAATCACAATCACCAACGACCAGAAGATCAGCGACAGCACACCGACGACGTTGTCATGCGTGGGCGTAACGGCGTGGGGTCCGTAGAAGCACTCCCGAAGCGCGTACAACGGACTGGTCCCGATGTCGCCGTACACGACACCGAGCGTGGTAAGGCACGAGATGTAGAGATAACGTCCGGTGAGGCGACTCGTGTGTTCCGCCGGCGCGGCTGACATAGGGTCTCAAAGGAAGGCGCGTTGCTGGCCCGCCAAAAAAACAAAAGCCACAGCGCGCACGGCGCCTGTGGCTCGAGATGCCAGAAGTGCGCTTCCGTTAAACGCCGACGGGGTTAGCTGACGGGCTTGGACTCGGAAGTGTCCTATGGCGGCTCGCCGCCAATACGCCCCAGAAGGATTACCCTTCGCGTGGGTCCCCCGCTTCTCGCGTGTCGCGCGAAAACTAGGCGCGATCAAGCTACGCCCTGCGCGTCAGGGCTGTCAATAGCGGGAGTGTGTAAGTGTGAAGGCTCGTTAGAAATGTCCCCGTTCTTCACTCGATAGAAATGTCTCCTCTTCCAACCCTTTGGTTTACTGATGTGCCGTCGCGACGCGGATAGATTCCACGCGCGATGTGATGATCCGTTGACGATCGACGACGAGCTCGAGTCGGAGTCCGACGACAATCCAGCCCATTTTCAACACGCTGCCGCCAAGGCTCGAGCCCTGAACGATCCCCTCCGCCGCCTGCGGAAGGAGTTGGCCGCCCTGCACGAGCACTTTGCAAACTGCGCTGTCGACCACCACCATGCGATACACCGATTTGCGTGTCTGGACGATGAGCGCGGTTCCGGAGTCCAGCGAATCGATCGCGACGCTGGAGTTCAAGTCCTCGTCATGAAGACATCCTGACCCGGTGGCGACTCCAGGGATGTCGGTGAGCTCGTCGATCGCGTTCGCGGCCCCCATCGGGTCTGTCGGAAAGCTTTGCGGGATCACTAGTCAGCCTCTCGGTGCTGCCAAGGCAAGGTGCTTGCCAGAGAATTCGTTGAGTTCACCGGAGGTTTTCGCGCGGCTGCGACCTGCCGCGTGTGCTCTCGGTGCGGAATTTTCCGCGACCGCTGGAGGAATCCCTGCGGATTATCGCTTCCCGTGGAGGGAGACCGCTCGTTGCACGTCGAAGCTAAACGGCCCGCGCGACCGCGCGTAATGGCAGTCGGGTGGGTGGGCCGAGACGTCGTCCGCGCCCGTCGACGCTCTGCTGCCAGACGGCCGCCGCGCCGTGCGCGCGTGCCACGTCCACAGCTTCCCTAACGGTCTTCAATCCGGTAGCGACGGGTCTCTGAGTTGCGGCGTCCCGAATCGAGAATCCACCGGTGTCGGAGCCGCAAAGAACAACATCGCCTGGTCCCGGCGTGGTCATATGCACCTCCGCGTGTTGAGGATGAGGATTCTCGAACGGCGGAGCGCACATGTCAAGAAGGTAGTATCACTACCAGACGCCGCAGGTGTTTGGATCATTCTCTGAGGGCCGGAAGCCGTGTCGCCTCTTTCGCCACCGGACGAAGATGGGCAAATCGACGCACTTATACTGATGAGTTTGACTTGGCACCGAGGTCCGCCGAGAATCCTCACCACTTGCTGCCACGCCCCTCCGACGATTCGACGCGACGGGGTCCTGGTGTTCGCTTCCGACGCAATGAATAGATCCACTACTACTAGAGGCGCGACAAAGAGCGCATCCGCAGCCGACATCGTCATCCAGATCGTGTCCCTGATTGATTCTGACGCAACGACTTTCCGCGTGATCGACACTGCCGACGATAGGGTGCTGTTCAACGAGCATCACGACTTCAATACGGCTCGCAGTTATGCCGTGGATCTCGCTGAAGGCCGGCATTGCTGCATCTGGCAGGAATACTGCGACAAGCGCGGGCGAGCGATCGGCCAGCGCGTCTTGCTCCTGGATCGCCGTCACGTCTGAACGTTCCGTTGGTCGCCTGACGATCGAACCGCGCGAAGCGCGATCGCATCGCCGGCAAGACATGCGTCACGGTCGGTCCTATAATTTGCAACTGGCGTTACTCGTGAAGTAATCCTCCGAACACTCGGTATCGAGCTCAGTCACCGCGCCGTCAACTGCACGGTCGAGACATCGTTCGGTGGCGGCATCTATCGCGCAAGCGCTCCGCTCGTGAGAATTCATGACCTCCCAGCTGACACGATCGAGTGGTCTGTACCTCGTCGTCGCGTTCTTTGTCGCAATAGCCGGAACCCTCTTCGCACAACCGGCCAATCTCGAGCGTTTGACGTTGGCCGCTGCGGTGGACCTGGCCGTTCACAACTACCCGGCGCTGCTCGAAAGCCGCGCCCGGGCCGAAGCGGCGAACGCCACCGTCGCCGTCGCTGAAACCGCGTACCTGCCGCGACTCGACGCGCTGCTCCAAGTGAATCGTGCGACGCACAACAACGTGTTTGGGTTGCTGTTGCCGCAAGCCATCATTCCATCCATTTCCGGCCCCGTCCTCGGCACCCGCGGCGCCGACAGCGTCTGGGGGACCGCCGGCGGCGTGCTGCTCTCGTGGGACGCGGTGGACTTCGGCGTGCGCAAGGCAAACGTCGATGTCGCGCGCCGCCAAACCGACGCCGCTCGCGCGCAGGCCGCGCTGACCGAGTTGGATGTCGCCGCTGCCGCCGCGGACGCGTTTCTCACCGTGCTCGCCGCCGACGAAAGCGTGCGGGCGGCACAAGCGAACATCGATCGGTTGCGAGTATTTACGGATGCAGTCACGGCTCTCGTGCGCGCACAGCTTCGCCCGGGCGCCGACGAGTCGCGATCCGTCGCCGAACTCGCGCTGGCGCGGACCCAACTGAGCCTTGCCGCCGAGCAGCGTGCCGTGGCGATGGCGACACTTGCGAGCACAACAGGATCTGTCGGCACCGAGCTCACGCTCGATGCGTCGGCTCTGACGCAGTTGCCGCGAGCGACATCGCTACCCTCGGGAGTCGTCGACTCGCATCCCGCGGTACGCGCGGAGGCGGCCGCTGTCGAAGCCGTGCGGGCGCGCGAGCACGCAGTGCAACGGGCGTTCCTGCCGCGGCTCAGTCTTCAGGGAGCGTTTTCCGAACGCGGCAGCGCTGCTGACGTGCCCGGCGTCGTCACTGAATCATCTGCGTTCCGTGTGCCCAACTGGGCGTTCGGCGCGGTTGTGAGTTTTCCAGTGTTCGACGTGTTCTCCACCGACGCCCGCAAGCGTGTCGAACTGCAAAACGAGGCAGCCGCACGCGCGCGCCACGAGCAGACCCGTCAGAACGTCGCCACAGCGCAGGCGCGCGCCGGCGCCCTCGTGAACGCCGCCGCCGAGATCGTGCAGAACACGCCGCTCGCGAGAGCAGCGGCCGTCGAAGCGGAAAGCCGCGCGCGCGCCCGTTACCAGGCGGGACTGGCCAGCGTCACGGAAGTTGCCGAGGCGCAGCGGCTGCTTGCGCAAGCAGAAACGGATGATGCCGTTGCCCGGCTCGGGATGTGGCGCGCACTGCTCGCCGCTGCGCAGGCAAGCGGTGATCTGCGGCCGTTCCTGGCGCAGGTCACGCCGTAGGAGGAGGTCAGAGGTATGTGGTTGGTTCTCACGGCCATGCGGCGGCCGATCACGATGATTGTCGCCGTCCTTGCGGTCGCACTCATGGCCGCCCTCGCGATTCAACGTATGAAGGTGGACATCTTCCCGGAGCTCGGCGCGCCGGCCATCTATGTGGCGCAGCCCTACGGCGGGATGGATCCGCAGCAGATGGAGGGGTACCTCACCTACTACTACGAGTATCACTTCCTCTACATCACCGGCATCGAGCACGTCGAGTCGAAAAACATC
>WNGA01002764.1_pt1 | contig 32964 bp, 34 predicted proteins | sample 5400061 | NCBI WGS metagenome assembly WNGA01 (sample SAMN13153366, study PRJNA577476) | soil metagenome | isolation source: 100 cm soil or saprolite under grassland replicate 2 | place: USA:California | collected 2016-06-15 | reverse complement strand
CATCGCCGCCGGACGGGTCAGCCTGAGCAGGGCCTCGGTCGATCAGCTTCCGCCCTCGCTCGGTGGTCCCTTCGACGCCATCCTCACCGTCAACTCCCTCGGGTTCTGGCCGGCACCGACCGAGCGACTCGACGAGCTACGCCGACGACTCAGACCCGGCGGACACATCGCCATCGCATCCCAGCCCCGCTGCCCAGGGGCCACGGCGAGCACCTCCCGCAATGCCGCCCGCGAGATCGAAGCCCTGCTCCAGGACGCTGGCTACACGAAGACCAGGACCGAGACCCTCGACCTGGACCCTCCCGTGGTCTGCATCCTCGCCGTCAACCCGGACCCCGCTCGCGACCGCAGCTCGCCAGCGTCAGACCCCACACCTTGAGGCTGGTGCAGTAAAGGGGATACCCCAGATACGTGATCGAACATCCGTGCCAGAGCACTACGTCCGCCAGACCCGCTGGTCAGGCGGGAAGGAGCGGTGGCGCGGGTGGAATGTGGAAGATCTCCACAAACCGTTCCAGCAGGTCGGGGTCGCCGCTGAGCTTGACGCTCTGGTCCTCGATCGCCTGGCTGGGGCTGAGCTCGCCGGCCAGCAGGGCACGTAGCTCAGGGCCGGTGTGGATGATCAGGTCGGCGTCGGGCAATGCCCCCGCTCCGGTCTCGAGCTTGCCGTCGTGGACGCGGGCGTGGATGACGACGTCGCCAACGTGCAGCTCGTAGCCAGCATCGAGGTGGTGGGCGGGCCGGGGCCGGAAGGTTGAGCGCAGAGCCACCAGCAGCGAGTCGGTGGTGAGGACGTCATCGGGTCGGGGATGGCCCAGCGATCTGGCGCCCCACAGGCCGAGCCGCAGCACGATGTCTTCGAGCTCTCTGCCGTAGTTGGTAAGGTCGTACACGATCGAGCCGTCTGGGCGCGGGAGGACGCGGCGGTGGATGACCCCCGCGGCTTCGAGCTCCTTGAGCCGCGCCGACAGGATGTTGGTGGGGATGCGCGGCAGGCCATTGCGCAGATCGGTGAAGCGCTTCGGGCCCGGGATGAGGTCGCGGATGACCAGGAGTGCCCAGCGTTCACCGACCAGTTCGAGCGCGTGGGCGAGGCCGCAGAACTGCCCATAGGTGCGGCTGGTCATCGTCATGGTCCTTGCTGTGGTTAGCTTGACGGATCGTGCTTGATCTTACAGAGCTAAGTTGTTAGAAACAACTAGCGACCTTGCGTTGGAGTGCTGACCGGCCGTCGTCGCCTGCCGTTACCTCGGCTCGTGCTCCGGATAGCGCTCCTGGTCGCCAGCAGCGCCGTCCCGAGCCGAGGCGGGCTTGGTGGCCTTGATGATGGCGCTGTGGAGCCCGTCGGCGGCCGGGTGGGTGAAGGTCACCGAGACCTGCCGGTAGCCGGCCGCGGTGAGGCCCGCCTCGTACTCGCCCTTGGACAGCGCGCCCGCGATGCAGCCGACGTAGCTGCCCCGCTCGGCGCGCTCGGCCGGGCTGAGATGGTCCTCGGCGACCACGTCGGAGACGCCGATGCGCCCGCCGGGCTTGAGCACGCGGAACATCTCGCCGAACACGGCGGGCTTGTCGACTGACAGGTTGATCACGCAGTTGGAGATGATCACGTCGACGGTGGCGGCGGGCAGGGGGATCTGCTCGATGTGGCCTTTGAGGAATTCGACGTTGCCGGCGCCCGCCTCGGCGGCGTTGTGGCGCGCCAGGGAGAGCATCTCCTCGGTCATGTCCAGCCCGTACGCCTTACCGGTCGGGCCGACCCGCTTGGCGCTCAGCAGCACGTCGACGCCGCCGCCGGAGCCGAGGTCGAGGACGACCTCGCCCTGGTGCAGGTCGGCGACGGCGGTGGGGTTGCCGCAGCCGAGGCTGGCCAGCAGCGCGGTCTCGGGCAGCTCGCCCCGCTCGCCGAGGCTGTAGAGGGTGGAGCCGAAGCCGGCCTGCTCGGCGCTGGCCGCGCCGGCGGGTCCGCAGCAGGAGCTGGCGCGGCCAGCGTCAGCGGGCTCGCCGCAGCCGCAGTCGTCGGCGGCCGTGCCGCCGGCGGCCTGGCGGGCGGCGGCGGCGTAGCGCTCGCGGACCTGCTCGCGGAGCGCCTCGGCCGCGGGGTCCTCGGTGGCGGGGTAGGTGCTCATGCAGTGCCTCCTGGGGTGTGGGGTGGCGCGGTGAGGGCGGCGAGCCGATCCAGCGCCTGCGCTTCGAGGGCGTAATAGGCCCACGGGCCGCGCTGGGTGCGGGTGAGCAGGCCGGCGTTGACCAGCTTCTTGAGGTGGTGGCTGACGGTGGGCTGGGCCAGGCCCAGCGGCGGGATCAGGTCGCAGACGCAGACCGGGTCGGGGCTGGTGGCGAGCAGATTGACGATGCGCACGCGGTGCGGCTCGGCAAGCGCCTTGAACAGCTCGGCGGTGGCGGCGGCCTCGTCCGCGGAGAGCGTCGGGGCGGCCAGCGGCACGCAGCACACCGCCGGCGCGGCGGTCGCGCGTGTGGCCGACCCCATGGTGATCTCCGATCCTCGTATCGACATTCTTCGATGCGACCATGCCAAAGGCATCGACGAATGTCAATGAATGCTGGTGGAGGGCAACGGTGCAGTATCGTCTGCTGGCGGTGCGCGAGAACGGTAAAAGGAGGCGGTGTTGACCGCGGACAGCGAGGCGAGCGTCGGGGGTCGGGCGGTGCTGGTGACGGGGGCGTCCCGCGGCATCGGTGCCGCCGTGGCGCGGGCCTTCGCCGCGGCCGGCGACCGCGTCGCGGTGCACTACGGGTCCGGTCGCGCCGCCGCCGAGCGGACCGTCGCCTCACTGCCCGGCGGTCGGCACGTCCTGGTCAGTGCGGACCTGGCCGATCCCAGCGCCGTACGCCACATGGTCGACGAGGCGGCGCGGGCGCTGGATGGCCTTGACGTCCTGGTCAACAACGCCGCGGTCTACCTGGGCAACGAGATCACCGAGACCTCCTACGATCGGTGGCAGCAGGCGTGGCGGGCCACGCTGGAGGTCAACCTGGTCGGCTCGGCCAACGTGACCTGGTGCGCGGTGCGCCACATGCTCGCGCGCGGCGGGGGCCGGGTGGTCAACGTGTCGTCGCGGGGCGCGTTCCGCGGCGAGCCGCGCCATCTCGCCTACGGCGCCAGCAAGGCGGTGCTGTCCGCCGCCGAGCTGTCAATCGGGCTGCGGCTCGCCGACGTCACGCGTGCAGACGTCCGCGAGGCCCTGTGGACGGAGCGCAGCCTGGTCAAGACGTTCGGGCCACGCGGCACGGTGCACCTGCTGCCCACCCGGGACCTGCCCATGTGGACCGGTGCGCTCTCCGCCATCCCGTCCCTCCCATACGGCTTTCCGGAGGACGTGCGGCTGACGCCCCAGCAGACTGACGAGGTCGTCGAGGCGATCGCGGCAGCGCTCCAGGACGCCGAGCTGACCGTCGACGAGCTGAGCGAGGCCGTCGTCGCCGCCGCCGGCCCCTGGGCGGGCGACCTCGTCATGCCCGCCTTCCAGGGGATGTGGCCGCGCTGGCGCCAGGCTATCCAGACGGCGGCCAAGCGGGGGGCGCTGTGCTTCGGTCCCAACCGGGGCCGCAACGTCACCTACACCAGCCCACGCCGGTGGCTGCCTGGGTTCGAGCCCGCCGACGGGCGCACCGCTGTCGCCGAGGTCGCGCGGCGCTATCTGCATGCGTACGGACCGGCCACGCCGCAACAGTTCGCGCAGTGGCTGAACGCGCCGCGGCGGTGGGGTGCGGAGCTGTTCGACTCCCTGAGCGGCGAGCTCGAGCAGGTGGAGGTCAACGGCGCGCGCGCGTGGCTGGTGGCCGGGGACGCCACGGCACCCTCCGCGGTGCCGCGGGGTGTCCGGCTGCTGCCCTACTTCGACTCCTATGCGGTCAACTGCCAGCCACGCGAGCTGCTCTTTCCGGGCCGGGCGGCGGAACGGGCGCTGAGCCCCAGCGGCCAGGCCGGAACCTATCCGGTGGTGCTCGTCGACGGGACCGTGGCCGGGGTCTGGCACCAGCGCCGCTCCGGCCGGAAACTCGATATCACGGTGGAGCCGTTCGACCGGCTCACGGCCACGCGGCGCGGGCAGCTGGACGAGCAGGTGGAGCGCATCGGGCGCTTCCTCGAGGGCCGGCCCCAGCTGACCATCGGCGCGGTGACCGCCGGTGGGCACGCCTGACGATCGCGTGCCTTACCGCCGACCGTCGCCAGCACGGTAATGTACGCGGGCTTCCCTGGCGACCTCGACCCCCGGCACGCCGCGAGGAGCCAGCACCGGTCCGGGACGCCAGACCCGAGGAGCATGACCATGGCACGGGAGCTGCACAGGATCATGGGGTTCTCGATCGTGGCGGGCTGGGCGCTGCTCTTCCTCATCGGTGTCACGCTCGCCATCCGCAAGCGGGACGCGGGACGGGTGTACTGGACGCTGCTCACCGTCCTACAGGTCGCCCTCGCCCTGCAGCTCGTGGTCGGGCTCGTGGTGCTGATCTCGGGCGGGCGGCCGCCCGTGCTGCACTACGTCTACGGCGCGGTGGTGCCCTGGCTGCTGCTGATCGAGGCGCATGTGTTCGCGCGCCGCCTGGACCTGCCCAACCACGCGCTGTTCACCATCGCGGCGCTCATCAACCTGCTCCTGACGGCGCGTGCCCTCCAGACGGGCCTCGGCCCGTGAGCGTCGGCTGCCGGTCCTGCTCGACGCGGACCGTCCGCTCGATCCTAGCCGAGGTCGTGGCCCCGGCGGCGGACAGCCCGGCGGTCTGAGGCGTCGCCTCAGCGGGTCGAGAGCGCGTCGATGCGCGCGACCTCCTCGTCGCTGAGCGAGAAGCCGAACAGGTCGAAGTTCAGAGCGATCCGCTCGCGAGTGGCCGACTTGGGGATGACGGGGATGCCGTGCTCGACGTGCCAGCGCAGGACCACCTGCGCCGCCGTCACCCCGTGACTGGCCGCGATCTCGTTGAGGACCCGATCGCGGAGATCGCTGCCCTTCAGCGGGCTGTAGCCCTCCAGCACGACCCCGCGCCTACGGTGGTCGGCCAGGCGCTGAGGGTCGTGCTGTGACGGGCTCCAGGGGATCTGGTTGACGGCGGGCGCCTGTCCGCTCGCGTCGATCAGCTCGTCGAGCTGCCGCGTGCTGTAGTTGCTCACGCCCACGGCACGCGCCAGGCCCTCGTCCCGGATGGCCAGGAGCTCCCGCCAGGTCCGCGACGCCGCCCCGCCGCGGGGCGGCCAGTGCACCAGCCACAGGTCGACGTAGTCGGTGCCCAGCGCGCGCAGGCTCGCGTCCATGGTCTGGCGCTCGCGGCCCACGTTGCTGAGTGGCAGCTTGGTGGTCACGAACACGTCCCGCCGTCGCAGCCCGCTGTCGCGCAGGGCGCGGCCCACCTCCGCCTCGTTGCCGTAGATCGTCGCCGTGTCGATGTGGCGGTAGCCAACCTCGAGAGCGAACCTGACGGCGTCGTGCGCCCGGCGGCCTCGCAGCTGCCAGGTCCCGAATCCAACCAGCGGCATCGCGACCTCGCCGGGCAGCGATACCGTGGGTACCTCACGTGCCTGCGTCATGCCGAGAGCTCTCCCCGTGTCGGCGAACGGTCGGTCGCGGCCATGATCAGCGCGTTGCCGGCCGCCAGCAAGGATAGTCGCGCCGGCGCGAGCACCCAACCCCGGGCGCGGTGGGACGATCGAGCGCGGGAGGTCATGCCGCCCAGCGGGCTCGCGGCTTCATGGCCGTCACGGGGGAATGCCCATCTCCTGGACGACCCCGCCCCCGGCATCGCCGACCCTCGAGTTCGCGCAGTCGCCGTCGCCGAGCCGGTTGGCATGACCTGCCGGCACCGTCCAGCCGTTGGCCGCCGGGACCCCGAACCGCACGCTCGAGTGGGGGACCAGCTCACTGCTGGCCACGCCACCTGGGACGTTGGCGCCGTAGAACTCCGTCCACACCGAGGAGTCGCGCGCGGCCAGGTCGAGGCCACCCCACCTGCGCGGCACCCGGATGCTGCCGACCAACGTGGTGGCCCCGCTGCCGGTGTCGGTGACCGATGCCCTCCACCAGCCCCGACCGCCGCGTGCCACGTCCAGCCGGTAGGCGCGGCCGGCCACCCACTGGTAGGCCAGCCGGCACGTCCAGAACCGCGCGCCTTCCACGCCGGCGTGGCAGCCCGGGTTGTCCGCGCAGCCGATCGCCGACCAGATCGAGAACACCGCCAGCTTGCCGACGCTGCCGTCGTCCCGGCGGTCGTGGGCCTGGAGCCCGAAGTAGCCCACGTCCCCGCCCTCGAAGCACCACTGGTGCGCCCAGAAGTAGGTCGTTGGCCCGGGGTCGCGCAGGACGGTCAGGTCCCAGGCCAGGCTGCCGGCGCCGGCCGCCGCGGCCGGCCAGCGCCAGAAGGTGTAGGTGCCCTGGGGTGTGACCATGACCTACGTATGGCAGACACGCCCCGCGCTGTCCAGGCCGCTCGTGTCGCTGGCCTCAGTCCACCAGCGCCTGGTAGACGAGCTGGCGGAATTGCGAGCGCAGTGGGTGCGTGCTCGGGGGCAGGAGCTGGGTGAGGAACAGGGCGGTGATCTCCTCGGCCGGGTCGACCCAGAACGCGGTGCTGGCCGCGCCACCCCAGGCGAGCTCGCCGACGCTGGACGGGACCTTGTTCACCACCGGGTCATGGACCACCGAGAAGCCGAGCCCGAAGCCGACGCCCTCGAACGTCGTCTCGGCGAACAGCGGCCGCCCGAACGCCTCGAGGTCGGCGCCGCCCGGCAGGTGGTTTCGGCTCATGTAGCGGACCGTGCGGGTGCCCAGCAGGCGGGCGTCCTCCAGCTGCCCGCCGCCGAGCAGCACCTGGGTGAAGCGGTGGTAGTCGGCGGCGGTCGAGACCAGCCCGCCACCGCCGGACAGGCACGTCGGCGGACGCAGGAACCGCTGCCCCAGCGCGTCGTTGCGTACCGCTCGCCGCGTGCGGGGTTCGGGGATGTACAGGGCGGCGAGGTTGCCGGCGGCGGCCTCTTCCACCCAGAACGAGGTGTCGGTCATGCCGAGCGGAAGCGGGTGTCCAGCTCCACCGGGAGACCTGCCTCCAGATCCCGCAGCCCGTAGGTGGCGACGTGCGCGACCCTGCCCCGGCGGCTCACCAGCAGCACGAAACCGGGCAGGCGACCGTCGTCCACGTAGCGGGTGAAGTGCCGGTCGATCCGTGCCAGCCGCGCTGCGTCGAAGCCGACCTCGCCAGCCTCGACCTCGACCCGGAGCAGTCCCATGTCTCCTCCACGCTGGCCGGTGCAGCTCAGCGCGTCGGCGGAGCAAGACGACCATCGGCCCATCGAGCCGTCGGCCCATCGAGTATCGCACGCTCAGGTGGGGATCGACCCGCCGAGCTCGGAGCGCCGGGCGTGGGCCTGGTCGAGCGCCAGCGTCACGGGCCGCTGGACGGTGCGGGTGCGCCCGGTGCGCCGCCGGCGGGCGGCGCGGTGGTCGGCGGCGCCGACGGGTCGACGACCCGTGCCGCCGTCGCGTCCCAGCTTCCGTAGGTCGGGTTGATGCGAACCTGCGCCTTGGCGGCGACGTCCTTGAACCAGCGCTGCAGCGCGTCCTGCCGGCGCTGCTGCAGGCCCGGCTCCACCTTCTCGCGGAGCTGGTCGTTCACCGCCGGCAGGCGCATGCCGAGCACCTGGATCACGTGGAAGCCGAACTCGCTCTTGACCGGCTGTGACACCGGCGAGGTGCAGGCGCCATCAGTCTTGCCCTTGCAGCTCCCCTGGCGGGCGAGGGCGAAGACGCTCTTCTCGAATGGCGCCACGGTCTCGCCCTTGCCCGTGTAGCCGAGGTCGCCGCCCTTGTCCTTGCTGCCGGGATCCTGCGAGTACTGCTTGGCGAGCTTGGCCCAGTCGCCGCCGGCCACCAGCCGGGCGCGCACCGCGTCGGCGGTCGCCTTGTCCTTCACCAGGACGTGGCGCACGTGCACCTGGGGGAATTGGGCACGACGCTTGGCGAGGTCAGCGTCGCTGATCTTGGAGGGGACGAGCTTGGCTGTGAGCCGCTGGGCGGCGATCTGCGGGCGCAACTGGTCGCGCAGCAGATCAAGCGTGAGACTTCGCTGCGCGAGCAGCTGATCGAAGTTGCCGTTCTGGGCGGTGACCTGCGCCCGGATCTCGTCCAGCCGCTTGGCGACGTCGGTGTCGCTGACGGAAATGCCCTGCTGCCTGGCGGCCTGCAGGACGATCTCCGACTGCACCAGCTCTCCCAGTGCCTGGCGGTCCAGCTCGGCGCCGGCCGGCGGCGCGCCCTGCTGACCTGCCGCCGCGGCGGCCTGGTCGGCCTTTGCCACCGCGGCGAGCCGGTCGACGGAGATGCTGACGCCGTTGACCGTCGCGGCCTGGTCGCGGCGGAGCTCGGCAGGGCCAGAGGACTTCCCGCAGCCGGCGATGAGCAGGACGACGGCCAGGCTGACGGCTGGAACCAGACGGCGCACAGATAACCCCGCGTTCGAGACTTCAAGGACGGACCACAAGGATAGTCGCGCCTCGGGCGCGCCCGCCCGGCGGGGAACCGCTGGCTACAGGTCGGGCCAGATACGGGTGCGGTGCGCGTCGATCAGCGGATACGTGTCGCCGTAGGCCATCCCGCGTCCCAGAAAGTCGTGGGGGAAGCCGAGCTCGATGCGGCTGACCTCGTCGAGGCGGCCGAGCTCCTCGCTGGTCAGCTCGAGGTCCAGCACGCCGAGGTTGTCCTGGATCTGCTCGTGGCTGCGGGCGCCGAGGATGGGGACGATCACCGCCCGTTGCTGCTGCGCCCGCACCCAGGCGATGGCGACCCGCGTCGCGCTGGCGCCCCGCTCGGCGGCGACCTGGTTCACCGCGTCGGCGATGGCCAGGGCCCGATCGCTGAGGATCTTGTCGGCGCCGTGGGTGGCGATGCGGCCCGCGAGGCGACCGCCCTGTGTCGGACCCTGCCGGTCGGTCCCGTACCGTCCCGTGAGCAGGCCCCCGCCAAGGGGGCCCCAGCTGGTGACGGTCAGGTCGAGCGCCTGGGCCATCGGTAGCAGCTCGCGCTCCGGCGCGCGTTCGATCAGGCTGTAGGGTGCCTGCAGGCCCACGAAGGGCGTCCATCCCCGCAGCTCGGCAAGCGTGTTGGCCTGCGAGACGAGCCACGCGGGCGTGTCGGAGATGCCGACGTAGAGCACCTTGCCCGAGCGCACGAGGTCGTCAAGGCCCCGCATCACCTCCTCGACGGGGGTGAACACATCCCACACGTGGACCCAATAGACGTCGACGTAGTCGGTGCCCAGACGGCGCAGGCTGGCCTCGAGGGCCTGGACCATGTTCTTGCGATGGCTGCCGCCGCCGTTCGGATCGCCGCCACGGTGGCTGACCGTGTATTTGGTGGCCAGCACCCACCGCTCCCGATCGGCGGCGATCAGCTTGCCGGTGATCTTCTCGCTGGAGCCGTTGGTGTAGGCGTCGGCCGTGTCGATGAAATTGCCGCCGGCCTCGCCGAAGGCCTCGAGGATGCGGCCGGCCTCCTGCTCGGAGGCACCCCATCCCCAGTCCTCGCCGAAGGTCATGGCGCCAAGGCAGAGCTCCGAGACCCGTAGACCGCTGCGGCCGAGCAGCTTGTACCGCATGAACCCATCTCCCCGGAATCGTCGTCGAAAGGGGCGCCGGCGCACACAGAGTAGCAGACGGCATGTTCAGACGAAGCGTACGGACTGACGTTCTGAACATGCCGTAAGCTTCCTGGATGCCTCGACTACCCGCCAGACGCGACCGCCCGAGCCGCGCGGAGGTCCAGCGCGACGTCCGTCGCGCGATCCTGGACGCCACCGAGCGGCTGCTCGCCGAGCGCCGCTTCGACCAGCTGAGCGTGGCCGACATCCTGAGCGCGGCGCGGGTGTCGCGCGCGAGCTTCTATTTCTATTTCGAGAGCAAGAACGCGGTGCTCGCTGAGCTGGTGCGAGCCGCGGTCGAGCAGGCGCAGGGAGCCGCCCAGCCGTGGCTGGAGCACCACGACGAGGAGTCCCCCTCGGCGACGCTGCGGCAGGGCACGCTCGCCGGCGCGCGCCTGTGGCGGGACCATGCTCCGGTCCTGCGGGCGATCGTCGAGAACTGGCGCTCGGACGCCCAGCTGACCGAGTTGTGGAGCCAGATGATGGAGCGCTTCACCGCCGCGGCGACCGAGCGGATCGAGCGCGACCGCCGTGCCGGGCGCGCGCCGGCGTCGGACGTGGACGCCCGCGCGCTCGCCGCCGCGCTGACCTGGCTGGGGGAGCGAGCCTATTACCTCGCCGCCGTCGGTCACGCGCCGTTCGACGACGAGCAGGCCCTGGTCGACGCGCTGACCCACATCTGGGTCTCGACGATCTACAGCGCCCAGCCGCCTCCGTGAGGATGCCCGAGCATGCCCGCCGCCGGGCGGCCACGTTGCCGCGCCTCGAGCTGGCGGAGGTCGAAGCCCAGCTCCTCGGTCGCTCCGACGCCGAATTTGATGGGCGGCGCTCCCCAGGTGAAGACAGTCTCGTTGCGCAGTTCGACCATGACGTCCTCCTCGGGCTCCACGCGCCTGAAGCTTCCCAGAGAGGTCTTCCCGCCTGGCCCTTCGGGTACGCTCGGGCAATGCGCGAGGTGCTGTGCCCGGTCCTGGCCGACCAGGAGGACCTGCGCGTGGAGCGTTGCTGTGACCGGCCGAGTGGAGGAGGGCTGATAGTGGACCTGCGGACCCTGCAGCGACCCCTCAAGGAGCGCTACCGAGAAGAGCCGAGCGCCAGGTGACCTGCTGCTCGGCGCTCTGGCCGCCTGCGCGCAGCTCACCTGCCAGATGGTGGCCGCCGCGCTCGAGATCCCGGTCGAGCGCATCGAGGTCACGGTCGAGGGCGATCTCGATCTGCGCGGCACGCTCGGCGTCGCCAGGGACGCCCCGGTGGGATTCGAGGGGATCCGGCTGCGGTTCGACGTCCAGGCTCCCGCCGCGACACCTGAGCAGCTCCGCTCGCTGGCGGAGAAGACCGAGCGGTACTGCGTGGTCTTCCAGACCCTCGCGGAGCCCCCACCGGCGCAGACCGACTGGCAGACGCGCTGAGCGGCGGTCGGGACCTGTCAGGCCCGAGCCAGCAGGTCCCGGACGATGAGCGTGGCGGCGGCGGGCGCGCCCTTGATGAAGCCGAAGAAGGGCCCGAAGTCGCGGCTGGCGGTGAAGCCAGGAAGGTACAGGCCGGGCACGCTCGTCGCGAAGGCCTCGTCGAGCACGGGGAAGCCGTCCACCACCTCGATCTGGTCGAGCACGCCGGCCAGATATGGGACCCGTGCCAGGTCGGCCCGGTAGCCCGAGGCGAAGACCACCTGGTCCACCGGCAGGCGCTCGCCGCTCGACAGCCGCACGCGCACCTCGCCGCCAGTCCCCGCCGGTCCGTTGACCTCGACCACCTCGGTCCCGGGCCAGCGGTGGATGCTCCGCCTGGCGAGCCTGGGCGTGAGCCAGTGCTCGAGCGTGAGCCGGCCCACCTCCCAGAAGCGCCTGCGGATCGCCGCCTGCTCGGCCTCTGGCAGGTTGCGCCACCACCCCGCGACGCGCACCGTCCGCTCCACGTACGGGTCGACGAACCTCCAGCTCACGCGCTCGAAGGCCGGCAGGTCGTGGCGGTGGACGACGTCGATGCGCTCAGCGCCCTGCTCGGCCAGCAGCGCCGCCCACTCGTAGGCGCTCTGCCTGCCGCCGACGATCAGCACGCGGGCGCCGGCCAGCTCCTCGAAGCGCACAAGGTCGCAGGTGTGGGCCGCCCGCTCCGGCGGGACCGCTCCCGCCCAGGCCGGGGCATTGGTGAAGTGGCGGATCCCGGGCGCGGCGACCACCGCGTCGGCGGCGATCCGTGCACCGCTGGAGAGCGTGGCCAGGAAGCGGCCGTCGGTCCTGGTCAGGTCGACAGCGAGGTCCTCCTGAGCCGCGATGCCCTTCGCCCGCCGGAACCACTCCGCGTAGTCGAGAAAGACGCCGAGCGGAATGGGGTCGACGTCCTGTGGCGCGATGGCCCGCTCCTCCAGGTACGCCTCCAACGTGTGGGCTCCGGCCGCGTCCAGATGCCAGTCGGGTCCCGAGCGCAGGAGCATCCGCGCGGGCATGTGCTCCCGCCAGAAGCCCATCGACCGGCCGAGCACGAGCGTGTCGCCGCGGCGGCGTGGGAGTCCGGACGGTTCGCCGCGGAGGTCGCGGGCGTCGAGGTCCAGGGCCGCCGAGGCGAGGTCTCCATGGTCGAGCGCGACGAAGGCTTCCGCCCGCTGACGACGTCCGAGGACCTGGCGAGGCTCCCGCCGGCGTTCACCGACCGCGGGACCATCACCGCCGGGAACGCCTCGCAGCTGTCGGACGGGGCGGCGGCGACGGTCGTGATGAGCGCCGCGCGCGCTGAGGCGCTCGGCATCGAGCCGCTCGCCGAGATCCTGGCGTACGGCATGTGCGCTGATCGCTTCGCCTACCTCCACACCGTTCCCGCCATGGCGCTGGGAACCGCGCTCAAGAAGGCCGGCAAGGACATCCACGATCTCGGCCTGCTCGAGATCACCGAGGCCTTCGCCTCGGTCGCCGTGCATGCCACCCGCATGCTCGGCACCGACGAGAGCATCGTGAACGTCAACGGCGGCTCGGTGGCGCTGGGCCACGCACTGGGCTCCACAGGAGCCCGGATGATCGTGACGCTCCTGCATGAGATGCGCCGCCGTGGCGTCGAGTACGGCGCCGCCACCCTGTGCGGCGGGGGCGGCCAGGGCGACGCCCTGCTCCTGCGCCGGTCGGCGACGGTCTCAGCGCCAGCCGCTCTGTCCAGTCCTTGACCGGGCCGTATGCTTCCAGAGCATCCGCGCGTGGCGGCTGCCGGGACGGGCGTCGCGGACCGACCATCCAGGAATGAACGAGGAACGAACGATGCCGACTGCTGAATCGTGGGTCGTCGTCGGGCTCGACAATGGCGGGACCACCAACAACGCCACGGTGCTCGACGCCTCGGGGCGGTTCCGGGTGGATCGGCTGGTCGAGACCGAGAGCTGCGTCCGGGAAGGCCCCGAGGTGGCCGTCGCGGCGCTGGTCCAGGCACTGGACAAAATCCTCGAGCTCACCGGGACGGCCAGGGCGTCGGTCCGGGCGGTGGGGCTGGACACCCCCGGCCCCGCCAGCGCGGACGGCGTCATCTCCTCCAAGGGCTCCACGAACTTCTCCCATCCCGGCTGGCACGAGTTCGACGTCCGCGCCGCTCTGGAGGCCGCGCTCGGGCTGCCGGTGGTCTACAACAACGACGCCAACGCCGCGGCGCTGTACGCCCATCACATGCGCTTCGGCGCGGAGGCCGCACGGCACTCCTCGGTGTCGGCGATCGTGGGGACGGGGCTTGGTGGTGGGGTCATCGAGGCCGGACGGGTCGTGCGGGGAGCCGCCGGCATGGCCGGCGAGCTGGGCCACGTGCATATCCCCATGCACGGCCTGCTCGACGAGGGCCAGCCGCTGCCCGAGTGCAACTGCGGCTTTTCCGGCGACGCCGAGAGCGTCGCCTCGCTCACCGGGATCGAGAAGAACCTGCTCCCGTACTGGCTGACCCGGTTCCCTGGCCACGAGCTCGGCAAGGTCGCGTCTCCGGCGAAGGCCGCGAGGCTGGTCCGCGCCTACGGCGAGCGCGGCGACCCGCTCGCCCTCAAGATCTTCGAGCAGCAGGCGATGGCGCTCGGACGGCTCTTTACGATCGCCGCCAACTTCACCGATCCGAGCGCGTACTTCCTCGGCGGCGGCGTCGTCGAGACCGGGACGCGGTTCCGCGAGCGGTTCCTGTCCAAGGTGCGCGAGCACACGGCGCTGCGTGAGGAGCAGGAGCGGGTGGCGATCTTCGCCCTGGTGCCGGACCTGGACATGGCGGGGGCGCGGGGAGCCGCGATCGCCGCCCTCGAGACATTGCAGACATCCTGACGCAGTGACCGTTGACAAGCGGACCAACCCCCACGCAGATTCGGGAGGTCCAGCTGGCTCCATCAGGGCGGCGCACCGCCGGCTGGTCAGCTTCATGGGCGCCAAGGGAGGCAGACGATGAGCTCGACAATTGCTCGCGGCCCGTACCCCGACGTGACCATCCCAGACGTCTCGCTGCCCGCGCTGGTGCTCGCCGACGCGGCAACGCGGGCCGACAAGCCGGCGCTGATCGACGGGCCGAGCGGGCGCACCATCACCTACGGACAGCTCGCCGGCGGCGCCCGGCTGGTGGCCGGCGGACTGGCCGCCCGGGGCTTCAAGCGCGGCGACGTGTTCGCCATCTACTGCCCCAACCTGCCCGAGTACGCGGTCGCGTTCTACGGGGTGCAGCTCGCCGGCGGGGTCAACACCACCGTCAACCCCCTGTACACGGTCGACGAGCTGGCCTTCCAGCTCAATGACGCGGGCGCGAGCTCCCTGCTGACGATTCCCCCATTCCTGGACAAGGCCCTCCAGGCGGCCGCCAAGTCCGGTGTCAACGAGGTCTTCGTGCTCGGCGAGGGCGAGGGCGAGGGCGAGGGCGCGGTCCCGTTCGCCGACCTGCTGCGCTCCGGCCAGCAGCCACCCGACGTGGCGATCGACCCGCGCGCCGACCTCGCCGCGCTGCCGTATTCGAGCGGCACGACCGGCCTGCCGAAAGGCGTCATGCTCACCCACCACAACCTGGTCGCCAACCTGTGCCAGTGCCAGCCCGTGCTGGGCGCGGTGTCGGACGACGTCCTCATCGCGGTGCTGCCGTTCTTCCACATCTACGGGCAGGTCGTCCTGATGGCCGCGGCGCTGTGGAAGGGCGCCACGCTGGTCACGATGCCGCGCTTCGACTTCGAGCAGTTCCTCACGCTCATGCAGGACCACCGGGTCACCCGCGCGTTCCTGGTGCCGCCGATCGTGCTCGCGCTCACCAAGCATCCGCTGGTCGACCGCTTCGACCTGTCGTCGCTGAACATGATCGTGTCGGCCGCGGCGCCGCTCAGCGTCGACCTCGAGGAGGCGTGCGGCAAGCGGCTCGGCTGCCTCATCGGCCAGGGCTACGGCCTCACCGAGACGAGCCCGGCCCTGAGCGCCCACCCGGCCGAGGAGAGCAAGATCCGCCACGGCTCGGTCGGGCAGCTGCTGCCCAACACCGAGGCCAAGGTCGTCGACCTCGTCACCGGGGAGGACCTCGGCCGCAACCAGACGGGCGAGCTGTGCTTCCGGGGGCCGCAGATGATGCGGGGCTACCTGAACCGGCCGGAGGAGACCGCGCAGATGCTCCAGGCGGACGGGTGGCTGCACACCGGCGACATCGGCTACGTCGACGACGACGGCTACCTCTTCATCGTCGACCGGGTCAAGGAGCTGATCAAATACAAGGGGCTGCAGATCGCGCCGGCGGAGCTGGAGGCCGTGCTCATCTCGCACCCGGCGATCTCCGAGGCGGCGGTCATCCGGGTGCCCGACGACGAGGCGGGAGAGGTGCCCAAGGCGTATGTGGTGACCACCGCGGAGCTGTCCGCCCGGGAGGTCATGGACTACGTCGCCGAGCGTGTCGCGCCGTACAAGAAGGTCCGCGCGGTCGAGTTCATCGACGAGGTCCCCAAGGCGCTCTCCGGCAAGATCCTGCGCCGCGTGCTCATGGACCGCGACCGGCAGGCGGGCGGGAGCCCGCCGAGCTGACCCGGAGCCCGGCGAGTCCGGCACGCCAACCCGCCAGGACGCCCGCGAGCAGCGCCGGGGTGATGCGGACCTCGCCGAGTCCCAGCTCGACCAGGCGCTGGAACTGGGCTGGGGAGCCGTCGGCGGCGGCCAGCGCCGCGCGGGCCAGCGGCTGCCAGCGGATCGCCCAGGCGAGCACGGCCGCGTGGCGGAAGTGGCGGCCGAGCGCGGTGCGGAGCATGGCCCGGTAGGCGGGCCCGGGACGGTCGGATGCGAGCAGGCCCGCGCGGGCGGCCAGGCGGCCGGACAGCAGCGCGTAGTAGATCCCCTCGCCGGACAGTGGGTTCACCATCGAGGCGGCGTCCCCGCACAGCAGCACGCGGCCGCTGCCGGGCACGGGCCGGCTGGGAGAGAAGGGCAGGTGGTGGGCGCGTAGGCTGGCGGGATCGGGGTCCGCCCCCGGCAGCAGCGAGCGCAGCCGCCGCTCCAGCTCGCTCCTGCCGCCCCGCAGGTTGCTGCGCAGCAGCCCGTAGCCGACGTTGGCGAGCCCCGTGCCGGTCGCGAACGACCAGGCGTACGCGGGCCAGCCGTCCGTCACCCAGCTGATGAGCTGCTCTGGCGGGCCGGGCGGCGCGGGAGCGTAGCCGCGCAGGGCGATCGCCGTGTGGCGCTGTGGGCGCTCGGGCGCACCCAGCAGGCGGCGCACCGCGGAGTTGGCCCCGTCGGCCCCGACCACCACCCTGGCCGCCAGCGACTCGTTGACGACCACCATGCCATCACGCTGCCGCAGGCTGCGCACCCGCTCACGCTCGAGCACCGCGCCCGCACGGACGGCGGCCCGCACCAGGCGGTCGTCGAGCACGCGCCGGGGCACCACCCAGCTCGCTCCGGCCGGCGTGCCGGCGACGTCGATCCCACCGGGCGCCCGCAGCCGCAGCCGGCGGATCGGCGGGTAGCCGTCCAGGACCGCGCTGGCTCCGAGGGTGGCCAGCTCAGCGGCGGCGTGCGGGCCGATGCCGTCGCCGCAGGGCTTGTCGCGCGGGAACGCCGCGCGGTCGAGCAGCAGGACCCGGGCGGTGGGCGCCAGGCGCCTTGCCTCCAGCGCGGCGGCGGCGCCGGCGGGACCGGCGCCGACCACGATCAGATCCCAGGTCGCACCCACACGGCCAGTATCGCCGCCGGCAGGCGACCGCGGCCACGAGGCGCTCGATCGGCCAGCTCAGGGTACGTCCCGCACCGCGCCCGTCTCCACCGGTGACCAGTCGACCGCCTCGGCCAGTCCGTCGACCAGCGCGGCGATCACCCAGAAGTCGGGAGGCTCGTCGACGCCGTTCTGGCGCACGGTCTTGGTCCGGCCCCCCGCCACGACGGTGAGGTGATAGTCGGGCGTGTCGGTGACCTGCCCGACGTATTCGTCGTTCCACTGGAAGAAGCCGGCCCGCTCGACAAACCTCAGCAGGCGCGAGTAGTCGTTGACGTCGATCTCTCCGCTGAACCGGCCGAGCCGGTCGACGAACCGCTCGCCATCCCAGGTGGCGGTCCCGTCAGAGGCCAGCGTCACCTCGTACATCGGGCAGGCACCAAAGCATGCTCCCCGGCGAAGCGTGATCGAGGTCGTCCCCTTCCCGTCCTGGTAGTCCTGCACCTTGGTCCCCCCAGTCTGTGCAACTGTGCCCGTGTGTGGCGTTCGAGTTAGTCTCCGCTCTCCCCTCGAGACAGGCAAGAGGGCAAGGCAAGCCCATGCGCCGGCCCCCGTCCGTGCCGAGCGCGCCCACGCTGAACGCAGGGTCCGAAACCTGCCAGCGGGAGCCTCCGTGGCCAACCACAATGGCCCAGAGCTCACTGAAAAGGGGAGAGGGGAACATGGCAGATCGGCAGCGGCGCTTCCGGTTCGGCGTGGTGGGGGAATCCATCCGCTCGAGCGAGCAGCTGGCCGGCATGACCTTCGACGCCGCCGGCGTGCGGGTCAGCCGTCTCGAGGAGTCTCTGCGGGTCCTCAAATGCCTGTTCGAGGGGTCGCCCGTCAGCGTGTCAGGTGCCCATTACCAGCTCAGCGGCCTCGAGAGCTTCCCGCGCCCGGTCCAGCTGCCCCACCCGCCCATCCTCGTCGGCGCGGGCAGCCGCCGGATGCTCGGGATCGCCGGGCGCGAGGCGGACATCGTCGGCATCCTTCCGAAGGCACCACCAAACGGGACGATCTCCGACGAGCTGTCGGAGCGCTCGCCGGAGACCATCGCGCGGAAGGTCGGCTGGGTGCGCGAGGCGGCCGCCGAGCGCCTGCTGCGGATGCCGGGGCTGTTCGTGGGGCCGGTGGACCGCGTCGCCGAGGAGATGCAGGCCCGGCGCGAGCGCTACGGCTTCTCCTACTACCTGGTCTCCGACCAGGACATGGAGGCGTTCGGCCCGGTGGTGGACCGCCTCCGCGGGCGTTAGCCGCCGGCCGCCGGCTCGCCGGGCATCCGCCAGGGCAGGTCGAAGCGGAAGACCCTGAACGCCTCGCCGTACCGGAACGGCTCGTTGGCCGCGGCCCACTCGGCCATGGAGTACAGGAAGCCCTGATCCTCCGGCGAGGCGTCGCCGAGCTGGCTGACGTGGCAGCGCAGGCTCTCCATCTTCTTGTCGATGAAGTCGGTGATGTCGACGACCAGGTTCGGGTCGGTGTTCATCATCAGCCACACGCCGGTCAGCTTGACCGGCTCCAGCCCTTCGTCGACCAGCTCAGGATAGGCGAGCCGGGTGTCGGAGCCGGGGATCACCGCGGCCAGCGTCACCTCGCCAGCCGCACGGTGGTCGGGATGATTGATGTAGCGATCGGCGAAGTAGCGGGTGCTCGGGTCGGTGGTGACCACCACCTCGGGCCGCACGCGGCGGATCAGCCGCACGACCTCCTTGCGGACCTCCAGGCTCGGCTCCAGCAGCCCGTCCTCGTAGCCGAGGAACTCGACCCGATCGACGCCGACGACCTTGGCCGAGGCGCGCTGCTCGGCCTCACGCAGCTCCGCCAGCCGCTCGCGGCTCATCCGCGGGTCGCTGGACCCGGCCGCCCCGTTGGTGAGCAGCGCGTAGGTGACCTTGGTGCCCTCCTGCGACCATCGGGCCACCGTGCCGGCGCAGCCGAACTCGATGTCGTCCGGATGCGCCGCGATGACCAGCGCGCTGCCAGGGGTCCAGTACTCCATGGCTGTCTCCAAGCGCTCGAGGTATCCGCCTGCGACAGCCTAGCGGCAACCCGACTAGCCCTCCCGCTCCGTGCTTTCGTGCTCGGTCCAGATGCCCAGCTCGTGCATCTTCCTGACCTGCCTTTCGATGACCTCGCGGCGGAACTCCTCGTGCTTGTGCGGCGTGCGCTCCAGGTAGAGGTTCTTGGGATAGATGGGCCGCTCGTAGATGAGCCGGTACTGCTCGGTGCGCAGGTCCTTCAGCCAGTTGTCCCACTGCGCGTGGGCGCGGAAATGGCGCAGTGCCTGGATGTCGACGGTGCCTGCGACATACGACGAGCCGGCGCCGTAGAGGTGCTGGCCGACCACCCGCCCCTTGTAGTCGACGATCATCGAGCGGCCGCCGAAGGTGTCGACCGGCAGCTCGGAGTCCTGCTCCAGGTAATAGGTGGCGAGGTTGGGCGCGACCACGTAGAGGTTGTTGTCGAGGGCGCGGGCGCGGTTCTGGATCTCGAAGAACTCGTTGCCGGTATGGGGATGCGGGTAGGAGGCGCGGTACAGCACCTCGGCGCCGTTCATCGCCAGGCCGCGGGCGTTCTCGGGGTAGGAGCCCTCGTTGGCCATCATCACCCCGAGCCGGCCGATCTCGGTGTCGACAACGGGGTAGAAGGCGTCGAGGCCGTTGCCGTAGATCTCCACCCAGCGGTCCCACACGTCGTGCGGCGTCACCGAGTGCTCCACCGGGTACAGCGTGGCGACCTTGTGGTGGCGCAGGATCACCTCTCCCGTGGGGTCGATGACGAAGCCGAGGTTGAAGAACATGCCGGGGAAGTGCTCGTTGCGAGCCTTCGCCTGGCCCATGATGAAGACCTTCCAGTGCCTTGCGAGCTCGCCGAGGAAGGCCGTCTCCTCCCCGGGGACGTCGATGGCGACCTTCTCGGCGTAGGCCTGGTGATCCAGGTCGAAGACCTCGTCGGTGAAGCCCTGCAGTGCCCCCTCCGGAATCGCCACCAGCCGGACCGGCAGGTCCAGGCTGGACAGCCACGCCGCGGCGGCCATGACATCGGCGATGTGGTCGAGGTTCCGCTGGATCTGGCTTCGACGGCGGACGCCACGCACCGTCGTCACCAGGCCCACCGCTGTGTACGGCTCGATCATGGCCCAGCCTCCTCGTTCGGGCCCACAGGCGGGATCCGCCCATCCGGGGCCGGAAACTATCTCAAGACGGGAGTTGCCGGCAGGTCCTATCCTCGCCGAGCGACGAGCGGCTACGCCGCCGCCCCGGCGGTCAGCACAGTCGGCAGCGGGCGGGCATGGACGACCTGCAGCCGGGAGACCGCCCTGGTCATGGCGATGTAGAGGCGGCGCAGCCCCTGTACGTCGGCGTCGACCACGTCGGCGGGCTCGAGCAGCACGACCTGGTCGAACTCCAGGCCCTTGACGGTGGAGACCGGCACCAGCGAGAGCCGCGTGGCCAGGTCGAAGCGCTCCACCATGCGGTAGTCGAGGCGCCGCCGGTCGAGCTCCGCGCGGACCGCCGCGACCTCGGGGTCGGCGACGATGAGGCCGACAGAGCCCTCGGCGGTCAGCGCCTCGGCCAGCGCCTCGAGCCAGTCGGCGCCGAACCGCTCGGCGCTGCTGGCGCGCAGCACCAGCGACCCAGGCACGCTCCGCACCGAGGCCGCCGGGCTGACCTGTGGGGCGATGGCCGGCAGCAGGCGGTTGGCGAAGTCGAGCACCTCGCGCGGCACGCGGAAGGCCCGTGGCAGCACCTCCATGCGCGGCCTCGGCTTGCCGACGTGCGGCAGGGCCTCCTCCCAGCCACCCGCCGCCCATGGCGACGTCCCCTGGGCGAGGTCGCCGAGCAGCGTCACCGAGCCGTAGCGGCAGCGCCGGCCGATGGCGCGCAGCTGCATCGGCGACAGGTCCTGGGCCTCGTCGGCCACCACGTGACCGTAGCTGGAGATACCGTCGATCACGTCGCTGGCCTCGTCGATCAGGTAGGCGTCATGGGGCGACCAGGCGATCCCGCGGAAGCCGCCGCGCGGGCGCCGTGGCCAGGCGAGGCGGCGCTGCTCTGCGTCGTCGAGGATGCCAGCGGACGCCTCCGCCAGCGTGGCGCGGTCGCTGAGCAGCCTGTAGACGACCTTCGCCGGGTCGAGAACCGGCCAGGTGCGGTCGAGGAATCGGCGCAGCTCCGCGGAGCCGCTGATGGCACGCTCCACGTCGCGGGTGGTGTCCAGCGCGGTCAGGCCGTCGCTCTCCATGAGCTGCCGGTGGCAGCGGTCGAGCAGCCACTGGCGCAGCTGCGACCGGCCGACGTGGTAGCGGACGCCGCGCGCCAGCAGCGCCGCCACCTCCTGGCGCAGCGCCGTGGCCGGGAAGTCGATGACGCGGCTGGACCAGCGCAGCTGCAGTGGCCCGGATGGCCAGCGCACGTGCCGGAAGACGGTGCGCCGCACCACCTCGGCCATGCGGGCGTCGCCCTTGAGCGCCACCGCCTCCGGAGGGTCGTCGCCCACCGGCCGCGATCGTGCCTGGGACACCAGGTCGGTCACCGACCGCTGCTCCACCCGCACCTCGCCGAGGCCCGGCAGGACGTCGCTGATAAAGGCGAGGTAGGCCGCGCTCGGGCCGACCACCAGCACGCCCTCGCGTCCCAGCCGCTCGCGGTGCTCATAGAGCAGGTAGGCGACGCGGTGCAGGCCGACGGCGGTCTTGCCGGTGCCGGGCCCGCCCTGGACGACGATGGTGTCCTCCAGGGGGGCGCGGATCAGGTCGTCCTGCTCAGGCTGGATGGTGGCGACGATGTCGCGCATCGGGCCGATACGCGGCCGCTCGACCTCGGCGGCCAGCAGGCGGTCCGTCACCTCGCCGTCGCCGTCGCCGAGGTCGAGCGGCTCGTCCTGCAGCGACGTGAGCGTGCCGCCCTGGTAGCCGAAGCGTCGGCGCAGGCGCACGCCGAAGCGGCGCCTGGGAGTGGCGCGGTAGAACGGGTGCGCCAGGCGCGCGCGCCAGTCGATCACCACCGGGTCGCCCTCCTCGTCGATGACGTGGCGGCGGCCCAGGTAGAAGCACGCGCCCGGCGGCTCGGCGCTGTCGTCGTAGTCGATGCGGCCGAAGAACAGGCCGCTGTGGCCATCGTCGGCCAGCGAGGCGATCCGCTGCTGGAGGCGCCAGGAGAGCACCTCCTCCGAGACCCAGTCGCCGCCGCTGGAGGCGGTCAGGGACTCGGCGCGCCGCCGCATGGCGGCCAGGCACGTGCGGGCGTGCTCGAGCATGGCGCGCTCGGCACGCAGCTCATGGTCCAGCTCGGTCGGCTGGCTCATCTCAGTGGGCACACCCCTCACGGCGCGAGAGCGTGCGCGGGCGCGGCGAGCGCACCGCGCCCTACGGCGGGTATCGACGGCGGGACACGAGAAAGGCCGCGCTTGGCGGCACGGCGGCGAAGCAGTGTGCCGTATCCCGTGCCTTGGTGCAAGGGAATTTAGACGGAGTGAATTGTCGAGGGCGGAGCCCTCACCGCGCGATGCGGACCACCTGGCCGGTGCCGGGGAGTTGGCCGTTGCTCGTCGCCGGGAAGACCCCGAAGTTCGACACGTAGTAGGAGCCGTCCGTCCCGATGGCGAGCCCGGCGGGGTTCACCAGCCCGTCCGAGGCGATCAGGGTGTGGTGGCCATCGCGCTCGATGCGCAGCAGCGCGCCGGTGGGGTCCCCTGACGTCAGCCCCTTGTGGGCGATCTCCAGCACGTTCAGCCGGCCGTGGGCGTCGAAGGCCAGGTCGATGATATTGGTGAAGCCGCTGGCGAACACCGTCGGCTGATGGCCGGGGACCACCCGCCAGATCCTCGCCGCCCCCTCAGGGAACGGGAAGCCCGTCAGCTCGCCCACGTACCAGGCGCCGTCGGGTCCCCTGGTGACCGAGTCCGGCACCGCCTGCATGGGGATCTCGGTGCCCGGCGGCAGTCCGAGGAACGGCGGCGCGGGGACCATGCGGACCGGGAACACGGCGAGCACGCTGATCTTCCCGTTGGCTCTGACCAGCAGCAGGTCGTTGCCGCCCGCGTCGGCGACCACCTTGTCGCCACCCTCGACGGTGACCGAGTACGGGTCGCTGTCGATCGCCTCCTCCGGCGGCACGCCGGCGCCGCCGTCCGGGTTGTTGGCGGCCTCGAACACCGGGAAGTCGGCCACCACCCTGCGCTGGTGGGGAAGGACCCGCAGCAGGTGCCCGAAGTCGGCGCCGGCCGCCCCGAACTGCTCGCGGACCTCCGGGCCACCGCCCGGGTTCTGGACCATCACGTGGAAGCGCCCGCCCCCGAAGGCGACGTCTGATGGCCCGGTCGCTCTGGTGCCGTCGTGTGCGGCCAGCGAGGGGAGGTCGCGGAGCACCCGGCGCTGGCTGCCGTGGCTGATCCTCGTCACAGCGCCGCTCTGCCCGAAGCAGATCTCATCTCCCTCGGGACCGGTGATGCACTTGCCGCTGCCGCCGGCGCCGGCTTCAGCGACGTAGAGCGCACCGTCCGGGCCAAATGCCAGCCCGCGTGGGTTGTTCAGCCCACTGGCCACCACCTGCAGAGGGCCTTGCGCGGCCGAGGCGCTGCCACCGCCGACCGCCAGCGCCAGCAGCGCCGCCACAGCGGTCAGCGCGGTAAGGATCCGCCTCGGTCTGGATGCTCTCCTCATTCGTCGTCCCCCCAATTCACGTACCGGACCTGATTCAGGCGGCCCGGAATAGAGCCCCGGCGCGGACCACATGCCGGGACCCTGTTCCTGCCGGCTCCTGCATCGTCCAAGAGGACGATCCGGTTGAGGTGTGCGCTGGTATCTCCGCAGATGTACGCACGCCGCGGGGAAGCCCGGAGCGTATGGGATACTCCCGCTGGCGAGGGGTCGAGGGAGTGGAGGGCGATGGCGACCGCAACCGGTGGCCGCCGGCCCGGGTCGGCGGCCGTCGAGCTGGCGCTGCCCGCCCTGACGGTGACCTTCGGCCTGCAGCTCCTGCGCCTGATGATCCCGACAGTGATCAGCGTGGAGCGCGACCGGCTGGGCGCCCCGCTGGCCAGCCTCGGCCTGTTCGCGGTGGGCGCCTCGGCGCTCGCGTTCCTCTCGCCGCTGGTGGCCCGCGCGCTCGGGCCGCGGATCGCGCTGCTGGTCAGCGCGGGCGGCGTCGGTATCGTCCGCCTCGTGCTCCAGCTCGTGCCCAACGCCACCGCACGCTGGCTGCTCGCGCCGGTCGGGGTGGTGCTGTTCTGCTGGTTCGTGCCCATCTACCTCGGCAACGTGCGGGGCACGGCGGCGGGAAGGCGGCTCGGTGTCGGCTTCCTGCTCGGGCTGGCACTGGACACCGCCCTCTACGGGCTCGCGGGCACCTACGACTACGCCTGGACCATCTCGGCGGGCACGATCGTGCTCGCCGCCGTGCTGGCGCTGGCGCAACTCGCCCTGCTCGGCCGCTTCCTGGCCGGTCGCGCCGCCGCCGCTCCACCCACGGACGAGGGCCTGCCCACGCACGGGAGCCCGCCGCCCGGCGCCCCGCCGGGCGCCTGCCTGCCGCTGGCCGGGCTCGGGCCCGCGCTGTTCCTCCACGCGCTGGTGCTGCAGAACCTTGGCTGGCAGGCGGTCCTGGGGCGGCAGCCGGAGCCCCGTGCGTTCCTGCTGGTCATGCTGGCCAACCTGGCCGCCATCGCGGTGGGCGCCGCGATCGCCGCCGGCCGCCCGGTGGCTTCCGGCTGGCCGGTGACCCTCGCCGCGATCGCCGCCCTCGCCCTCTCGGTCGCCCTCCAGCGGCGCGCCGGCGTGGCGGCGCTGTTCCTCGGCCAGGTCGGGGTCGCGGCGCTGCTGGTCGACGTCCTCGGCGTCGCCGCCTTCCGCGGCGCTCGCCCGGGGCTGGGCCGTACCGGCGCAGCCTGGGGCCTTGGCGTGCTCCTGCTCGTCACGCTGGTGTTCGTCTACTACGCCGGCTACGACGTGGTGCTGCCATTCGACGACAAGGCGCTGTTCCCGCTGGCCGCGGGGCTGCTCGCGGTGGCAGGCGCCGCGGCGCGGCTGGCGCGCCGGGCGCCGGCCGACCAGGACGCGCTCGCGCCCGACGGCGTGCCGGCGCTGGCGCTGCCGATCGGCGTCGGGCTGGCGCTGCTGCTGGCTCCCGGCGTCTTCTGGCTGACGGCTCCCGAGCCACTGGCCGCGCCGCCGCATGGCTTCCCGGTGCGGGTCATGTCGTACAACCTGCACTTCGGCTACGACGTCGAAGGCTGGAGCCGGCTCGAGGCGGCCGCGCGGACGATCGAGCGCGACGGCGCAGAGGCGGTCGGTCTCGAGGAGGTCTCCCGCGGCTGGTACCTCCACGGCTCGGCGGACATGCTGGCCTGGCTGCAGCGCCGGCTGCGCATGCCCTACGCGGTCTTCGGCGGCGCCTCCGACGCGATCTGGGGCAATGCCATCCTGAGCCGTCGGCCCATCACGTCCGGCGGCGTTGAGCCGCTGCCGCGCCGGGGCGTGCCCTTGCGGCGCAATTACGTCTGGGCGGTGATCGACCTCGGTGGCGGGCAGACCATCCGGGTGATCAGCACGCACCTGCACCACGTTGCGGGCGCGGAGGGCGCCCGCGTCCGCCTGGGACAGGTCCCGAGGCTGCTCGCCGGCTGGGGCGGGACGCCGGTCACGGTGGTCATGGGCGATTTCAACGCTGCCCCTGGCTCGGCCGAGATCGCCCTGCTCGAGCGCGCCGGCCTGGTGGACGCATGGACCTCCGCCCGCGCCTCCCACCAGGACGAGCTGACCTACACCTCCAACCGTCCCTACCAGCGCATCGATTACATCTGGGTCTCCCGAGACCTCCACCCCAGCGCATTCGAGGCCACCACCAGCACCGCCAGCGACCACCGCGGCATCACGGCCACCCTCGCTCGGTAGCGCGGTGACCGCCTGGCAAAGAAATTTGCCAGGCGGTAGGCTTTCCTTCCAATGAGGATTGACGGGCCGCTTGACGATCTGCTCCGGAGCCGGAGCCACGTACGGGTGCTGCGAGCACTCGACGAGCTGCCTCGCGGACTTGCGACGAGTGCCCGAGAGCTGGGGCGCAGGGCCGGCGTCTCGCATCCGACCGCCTCCAGCGTCCTCGCCCTGCTGGCGCAGCAGGGTGTTGTTCAGATGCGGAGAACCCCCAACGCCGACTTCTTCGAGCTGAACCGTAGCCACGTGCTCGTGGAGAGCATCACTCCGCTTTTCGACCGGGAACGACGGCTCAGAAAGGAGCTTGTGGATTTCCTGCGCCAGCAGATTGAGGAGCATGTAGCATCCGCTAGGGCAGCGTTCCTGTTTGGTAGTGCAGCCCGTGGAGAGATGACACCGGCGAGCGATATCGATATTGCGATTGTCGTTCGACCGATCGAGGTCGAGCAGGTCGCCGCCGAGATGGAGCAGGTGGTCGACGCCGTGCGGGCACGCTTTGGGAACCGATTGAACTACCTCGTGGGCACCGCGCCGGTCGACCAGCTCCGCCAACCGCGCCGACGCGGGCACCGGCTCTGGGTCCAGATCGCCAACGAGGGAATTCCCATCATGCAGGACCAGGACTCGAGGAGGTGGCCGGTCAGTCCGCGGCGATCAGAGCTCGAGCCCGGCAACTCGGTCTCCTCTTGGCAAAGAAGAACGTGGTGGAGTACGAGGCCCGGCTCGCCACCCAAAAGGAAGTCACCGAAGCCATCGGACGCGCGAGCAGGATCGTCGGATGGGCCCGTGAAACGGTCCAGCAAGCCAGGCTTTGACTCGCGCTGCACCCTCAGTGGTCCCAGTGGCGCGGGCGGTCGCCTTTGAGCAGCGTGCGCAGGAGGCGGCGGTCGGTCCTGTAGGTCAACAGCTGCAGGGCGGTGTCCGGCGTCAGCCAGCGCAGCTCGTCCACCTCCGCGTTGGAGAGGAAGCGCCCTCCCAACGAGCGCATCTCCCAATAGGCGACCGTCTTCGGGCGCCCACGCCGGTCCCGGTACCGCACCCGCCCCAGGAAATCGCCGGCGCGGCACCGCAGCCCGGTCTCCTCATTCACCTCACGCAGGGCGGCCTCCTCCTCGGTCTCGCCCTCGTGCAGCTTTCCCTTCGGGAACGTCCAGTCGTCCTGCAGCCCGCGGTGCACCAGCGCCAGCTTGAGCCGCCGCCCGCCGTGCCCGTCGCGGCGCCAGATGATTCCCCCGGCGGCTCGCACGATCCTGCTCTGGAGGCTGACCACGCGAACCCGCCCGGCTACAGGCCCGAGCGACTCCTGCTGAGGAACTGGCCCTGCCCCGGCTGGGCCAGCAGCTTGCCGTGGTCGACCAGCACCTGGCCGCGCTGCAGCACCACCTCGGGCACGCCCCGCACGCTGCGGCCCTCGTAGCAGGAGTAGTCCACGTTCATGTGATGGGTCGAGGCGGACAGCACCCGCTCGGTGTCCGGGTCGAACACCACGATGTCGGCGTCCGAGCCCGGCGCGATCGTGCCCTTGCGGGGGTACAGGCCGAACAGCTTGGCCGGGGCGGTCGCCACCAGCTCGACGAAGCGGTTCAGGCCGACCTGACCGGCGCGCACGCCACCGTCGTAGAGCAGCGTGTAGCGGTCCTCCACCCCCGGCAGCCCGTTCGGGATCTTTGCGAAGTTGCCAAGGCCCATCTGCTTCTGCTCTTTGAAGTCGAAGGGGCAGTGGTCGGTGGCGACGAGCTGCAGGTCGTCGGAGCGCAGCCCATTCCACAGCTCGGCCTGGTGGGCCTTTGGCCGCAGCGGCGGCGAGCAGACGTACTTGGCCCCCTCGAAGCCCGGGCGCGCGAGGTCGTCCGCCGAAAGGAACAGGTACTGCGGGCACGTCTCGGCCAGGGCCGCGGTGCCGCTGTCACGCGCCTCGCGCACCGCGTGCAAGGCGTCCGCCGACGACAGATGGACGATATAGACCGCGACCTCGGCAAGCTCCGCCAGGGCGATGGCGCGGTGGGTCGCCTCGCCCTCCATCGACGCGGGACGCGTGAGACCGTGGTTGAGCGGATCGGTCCGGCCCTCCGCCAGGTAGCGCTGGATCAGCACGTCGATCGGGCCGCCGTTCTCGGCGTGCAGCATGATCAGCGCACCGTTCTCGCTCGAGCGGCTCATGGCGCGGAACAGCGAGGCGTCGTCGACCATGAACACGCCCGGGTAGGCCATGAACAGCTTGAACGAGGTGATCCCCTGGTCGATCAGGGCATCCATGCCGGCCAGGATCTGCTCGTTGACCTCGCGGACGATCATGTGGAAGCCGTAGTCGACGTGCGCCTTGGGCCCGGCCTTCTCGTGCCAGCGCTGCGCCGCGCTCTGCAGCGACTCGCCGGGCTCCGGCACGGCGAAGTCCACGATCGTGGTGGTCCCACCCCATGCGGCGGCGGCCGTCCCGGTGGCGAAGTCGTCGACGGAGAAGGTCCCGCCGAACGGCATCTCCATGTGGGTGTGGACGTCGATGCCGCCGGGCATGACCAGCCGGCCGCTGGCGTCGATGATCCGCTCGTCCTGGGCGCCGAGGTCGCTGCCGACCGCCACCACCCGCTCGCCCTCGACCAGCACGTCCGCGGCCATGGTCTCCGTGGCGGTCACTACCGTGCCGCCCCTGATGAGCGTCCGTGCCATCAGTCGCCTCCAAATCGGGAACGCCGGAACGATCTTGATCTTGAGGGTGCGTTGGGGAAGCTTGCTCCCCCAATCTATCTAAATCAGGGCAGGAGCTCCGTCAGCTCACCGTAGGTCTCCGGACGCCGGTCGCGCAGGAACTGCCAGGTATTGCGTACCTCGCGGACCTTGTTGAGGTCGACGTCGCAGACCAGCACCTCGTCGGCGTCCTCAGAGGCCCTGGCCACGATCTGGCCGCGCGGATCGCAGAAGTAGCTCGAGCCGTAGAACTTGTGCGGGTTCAGCGGCTCCTCGGTGCCCACCCGGTTGATGGCGGCGATCCAGAAGCCGTTGGCGACCGCGTGCGCCGGCTGCTCCAGCTCCCACAGGTAGCGCGACAGCGACTCGACGGTGGCCGAGGGATTGAACACCAGCTCGACCCCCTTGAGGCCGAGCTGCCTGGCGATCTCGGGAAAGTGCCGGTCGTAGCAGATGATCAGCCCGATGCGGCCGACGGAGGTGTCGAACGCCGGGTAGCCGAGGTTGCCGGGCTTGAAGTAGTACTTCTCCCAGAAGCAGGGCCCGACCTGCGGGATGTGGGACTTGCGGTACTTGCCGACCACCGTGCCGTCGCGCTCGATCACGACCGCGGTGTTGTAGTAGACGCCGACCTGCGCCTCCTCGTAGAAGGGCACGACCAGCACCATGTTGTGGTCGCGGGCGACCTGCCGCATGCGCGTCACGGTCGGCCCGTCCTCCGGCTCGGCGGTCGCGTACCACTTGGGGTCCTGCTCCGCCGGGAAATAGGGGCCGTGGAAGATCTCCTGCAGGCAGGTGACCTGGGCGCCGTCGGCCGCAGCCTTCGCGATCAGCCCGACGTGCTTGTCGATCGCCTGCTCCTTCGAAAGGTTGGCATGGGCCTGAATGACCGCCGCCCGAATCGTGGCCATGCGCCCGCTCCTCCTTGAGGGTTTGCGGGGGCCTGCCCCCGCGGTTGTCGTCTCAGCCGCCCGGCCGGGAGCCGGTCAGGAGAGGGATCCGTTACGAAGCTTGCCGAGATCCCCGCCCAGCACGGCAAGGTCTCCGACCAGCATGCCCGAGATCCGCAACGCCGGAATGACGTGGCGGCGATGGCGGACGCCCTTGTCCTCGAGTTCCACCCGGACGTCCAGCGCGGCGAGCACCTCACGCTGGACCTCCAGCGTCGGGTCGGCGAGCCGCTCGCGTGCCATCTTGGCGAGTTGCTCCAGGTCCCGGACCAGCGCGGAGCGTTCGGCGTTGGCCTGCGCCCACGCGCGGGCCTGGGCGAGCATCCGCTCGAGCATCTCGACATCGGCGTTGGTCGCCGCCAAGGCGTCGGCGATCGCCTCGGGCCCCGAGTCGGCGGCCGCCAGCACGAGGTTGGTCCGCCGACGCTTGGCTGCGGCCAACCGGCGGTCCAGGTCGCTGATCTCGGTCGCCTCGGAGCGGAGCTCATCCGGTCGCCGGGCGAGGTGCTGGTCCGCCAGCGCCAGCAGCCGCTGTGGGTTGGTCAGCAGCTTGGCGACCTCGGCCCAGACGGTTCGCTCGAGCCAGTAGGCCTCAACTCTTGGGCACCAGCAGCGCCGGTCCGTGCCGTCGAACTTCGCGGTATTGGACGGGCACTCGTACTGCCGGAGGTCCCGGTTGTTTCGGTAGGTGCCGGTGTAGGCCTGGCCGCATGGTCCGGTCACACGCCCCGACAGCGGATAGACACGGCGGCCGGGGCGCGGGCCGGTTGCCCGGTCGGCGAGCGCCTTGCGCACCTCGCGCATGCGTTCGGGGCTGATGATCTCCGGGCCGCGGATCGTGAAGTCGCCTGAGTCGGTGTGCAGCGTCCACTCGCCGGCCAGGTCGTCGCGGCGGAGCATCCGCGCCAGGTGCACAGCGGTCCAGCGGGCACCCGTCCGGCGGGAGCGCCCGAGCGCGTTGAGCCGTCGAGCAGCCTCCCAGCAGGAGAGCCCCTCGTCGACAACCATCTTGACGGCCAGCTCGATCGTGGCCGCCTCGGCCTCGTCGCGCACGACCATCTTCCGTTCGGGATTGTCACGGGCCGGGGCGATCTTCCAACCGAACGGCGGGCGTCCTCCCGGCCAGTAGCCGGCCTCGGCGACCGCCAGCACGCCGCGGTGCGTGACCTTGCGGATCTGCGCCCGCTGCCAGCCGCCAAGCCAGTAGTTGAGCTGCTTCACGTGCTCCTCGGCGTGCGGATTGTCGAGGTCGACCACCTGCACGCCGAGCTGCTGGAGCTCGTGCTCGAAGTTGAGCGAGTTCCGCAAGTCGCGGCTGAGCCGCGACAGGTCCCCGACCACCACCACGTCGACCAGGCCGGCACGGCACATCTCGAGCATGCGGTCAAGATCCTTGCGCGACTGGCTGGCGCCGGACACGGCGGGGTCGTAGAAGTCCCCGACGCTTTCCCAGCGTTGCTCTGCGATGAGCGCCTCGGCGCGGGCGAGCTGCGTCTCCGGCGAGGTCCCGCCAAGCTGCTGGTAGGTGCTCACCCTGCGGTAGATCACCGCGCGGAGCGGCCCTGATGCGCTCATGGGCTCCCGTATCCTCCTCTTGCTAGCTCTCCTGCGTCCGGCGGGCGCGGCGGCGCCGGCGCTCGGCGTTGGACGGCTGGCCGCCCTGGTACTGCTGGACCCGGGAGCGAGTCACGCCCAGGGCATCGCCGATCTCCCCGAGGCCGTGGCCTTGCTCGCGCAACTTCGTGACCAGCTCCGCGCGCTCGGTCGAGCGTTGCTTCTGCTCTCCGGCCAGGGCGCTGATCTCCGCCGTCAGCACCTTGATGCGGTCGATCTCCTCGTTCATGTGCTGATCGTACAGTACCCACTTGTATGGATCAATGGTAGATGGTACTGTACGCCTAGACCAGCATCGACTCGAGGAGGTGGCCAGGGTGATCGCCCACAACACCCGCTGCGGGCTTTGCGGCCAATTCGTGGCCCAGAGCGACCGCGAGGCCCTGCTCGAGGCGGAGCGATTCGAGTGGTCCACCTACGAGGTCGACGAGTTCCGCCTCGACCAGCACCAGTGCACCGACACCGACCCGACGCTGGCCTCATACGTCTCCACCTCGACTCGCTGATCGGCCTCGAGCTCGAGCGGCGCCGCTCGGCCGCTCGCCCGGCGTGGGCCGTGTTCACCGGCTACGCCACCTCGATCGCCACCTCGGCCGCCACCACGACGCCCAGCGCGTGCATGGCCGGGAGTCTCGTCGCGCCCAGCTCCTCACGCCCCGTACGCGCGTACGCGCTGCCACCTGGCAACCGAGGTCACCCTGTCGCACGCTGCGGCGCTCGAGGCCCCTGAAGCCCTGAAGCCCTGGAACACTGGTCCCGTAGGCTAGGGACGAGAGCGTTCCAGGAGGAAGACCATGAGCAACGGACCCCTCTCCGCCATGCGGCAACGCCGCTCCGTGCTGCGACGCAAGCAGCTCGACGAGGTGCGCGCCCTGGAAGCCGAGGAGAACGCACTCGACCACGAGCACGACGAGCAGCACCATGCCCAGCAGCGAGCGGTGAGCGAACCGAGCAGGCCAGGTCACAAGGCTCCAGGTCCCAAGGTCCCGTGACCTGGGCTTCGCCCTGATCCGGTGGGGATCGGCGCTGGACGCAGCTAACGAGGTGAAGACGCTCCGTTGCACCTCGAATACCGGCCGAAATTCCGAATCCGGTCACGAACAGCAGCGTTTCAGGTCACTTCCCGAGTAGTTGCCCTGATATAGGGCCTCTGACCTGCACGGTTAACGTAATAATAGCCATTATGCGACAAAACCTCGTGCTACCTGGCGTAACAGCTCTGACCTGCAACGATGCCTTGGACCTCCAGGCTCCCGACCGAGGCTCGAGGTCTCGCTCCGGGTAGGGACGAATGACCTCGTATATCCGCTAGAACGACCCGTAGTCCCAATATAGGAAGTGATGGATGTAGAGGTTAGTCGGGGTGTCCCGTGCGGGGACGCCGCGCAGGCGTGAAAATCGGGGCGGGTTGCCCGCCGACGCCGGTGCGTTTCTGGGCCGTGAGGCCGTCGAGTCAGTCTGGCGCCGGGGCCTTGACCTTGACGGGTCGCGCACTGTGCTTGGAGCACGCGGTTCAGACTTTCGGTTCCCTGACCGAGGCCCCCGGGCAGCCCTGTGTGTCTGGCCCACGGTGAAGGTGAGGAGACGGTCCGGTGATGCGGGAGCCGCAGGAGATCCAAGACGAAGCGCACGAGCAGGTCGCCGAGCGGGTGGCCGCGGTCGATGTGGCCAAGGCCAGCGGCATGGTCTGCACGCGGGTGCCGCACCCCTCCCAGCCGGGCAGGCGCCTCACCAAGGTGTGGGAGGTGGCGGCGACCACCGGCGCGATCACCGAGCTCGGCGAGCACCTGGCGGGCCTGGGGGTCGAGAAGGTCACGGTCGAGTCCACCTCGGACTACTGGCGTGCGTTCTTGTACCTGCTGGAGGCGGCTGGCCTGGAGGTGCAGCTGGTCAACGCCCGCGACGTCAAGAACGTCCCGGGCCGGCCCAAGACCGACAAGCTCGATGCGGTCTGGCTGGCCAAGCTGACCGAGCGGGGCATGCTGCGGCCCA